>Ga0325401_1006570_pt1 | contig 11245 bp, 7 predicted proteins | sample PopdelMetagenome_FD_205666 | JGI IMG/M metagenome (GOLD analysis project Ga0325401, IMG submission 205666) | Populus deltoides microbial communities from Bellville, Georgia, United States - Xylem-PdKOR-R2 | ecosystem: Host-associated > Plants > Phyllosphere > Stem > Wood/Secondary xylem | place...
TTAAAGCCCAAATTAACTCAAAAATCAATTTTTCTTGCAATCAAACCCTCTATAAAGTCAATTAAACCTTCAATAAAATTTAATTGAGTCCATAAATATCTGATTTTGAACTTTTCTTCCTCAAATTGAATTTTCTTTGTCAACAGGGCTCTCATCAGTCAATAAAATACTATCAAATTTTAATTTTTGTATTTTTTTAAACCTCCTCAACCAATTTTTGACCATTTTCTGAGCATTTTGGTATCATTTTTTCACTGTTATATTTTTTTATAATATGTTTTTGATTTTTTTGATTTTTTTTAAGAGAGAAAAAATATGAATCGGGGAATAACCCAAAAATAAGTTATGACAGTAACCAAGAACGCGATAAGCTGTGGACAGATGTATGCTAGTAGATGTATCCATAGATTGACTGAGGATCTAGATAGGATAACAAATATCTGGCCTAGTGATTGTGAGATACAAAAGGTGTCCAATAAGACGACAATATGACCTAGGGTCTAGTAAAGGATCTACAGAAGTCTTGCTGAGCTTAAAGTTCTACTTAAGAGGCAGCTTTGGGGTTTGCTAGCCAAGGTACCTGAATCGGCTAGAATGTCTAAAGCATATTTTCTCTGACATAAATGAATAATGTTTGAGGACTAGCAACTTCTAGGTCAAGAGAGCAGCGTAAGCAGCCAAGATCTTTTATTTTAAATTGGTTGTGTAGGAAGGATTTAAAGGATTCGATGGAAGATGAACAATTTCCAGAAATAATTATATTGTCAACATAAACTAGTAAGGCAGTAAAAGAACTATTATCCACCTTAGTAAATAGGCTATAATCAGCTTTGGATTGTGTAAAACCAAAAGCAATGAGAGAAAATAAGAATTTGGAATACCATTGGCATGAGGTTTGCTTGAGTCTATATAAACTTTTGAGAAGCTTGCAGACTTGATTGGGGCCTCCTACATAATAGCCAGACGACTTGCGCATGTATATTTCCTCATTCAAATCACCATAAAGAAATGCGTTATTGACATCAAATTGTAAGAGACACCATCTTTTGATTGCTACAATAGAGAGTAAGACCCTGACAGTAACAAGCTTTGCGACAAGAGAAAAAGTCTATGTATAATCAATACATGCCTTCTGTGTAAAACCCTTGGCAACAAGTCTGGCTTTCAATCTCTCAATAGTACCATCAACATGAAATTTAGTCTTATAAACGTATTTGCAGTCAATGGCTGATTTGCCAGGAGGTAAGTCAATGACGATCTAGGTGTTGTTTTGTTCCAAGGCAAGCAATTCTTCACTCATGGCTTTGCACCAGCCAGGATGCTTCACAGTTTGGTTGTATGTGATGGGGTCAGTATGAATGGAGATAGGGCTATAAAGAGCAGTAAATGATAGGGAACATGTTTTATAAGTAAGAAAGTTTGCCAATGAGTAGAGATTACCGGTGTTTGAAGTCTCGGACTTGGACAATGATTGAGAAGGTGCAGCAAGTGAGGACTAGTTGCAATGGAAGTCTTGTAGATATTGTGGTGCTCTTCTAACCCTGGTGGTTCTGCGAGGGGCTGAATCAGGAAAGGGACAGGGTAGGATAACAGAAGTATAAGATGAAGAATCAAATGAGGGGTTTGTTGTGGAGATGACAGAGTCATTTATGACTGGTGAAGTGATGTGAGGTATGTTGGAAGGAGATAAATTATCGGGTGTGAAGAGAAAAGATGATAGGAAAATCAAGAGTGTCAGGTAATGGTTTAGTGAAAATACAGGTTGTGTTGTTAGATGGATTAGTGGAGAGGTGAGGTAAGGAGTGAAATGGGAAAGTTGATTCATGAAATGTGACGTCTCTAGATATAAAAATGGTATTAGATTGGAGATCAAGCAATTTGTAGCATTTTATGCCAAAAGGGTATCAAAAAAAATAGATATGCGACCACAGGAGTCCAAGTTCTTTCTTTTACGGGAGAGAGTGGAAGCAAAACAAATAAAACCAAATACCCTCAAATGTGCATAAATGGGTGATTTATTGAATAAGAGTTCAATGGGTGTTTTATTTTTAAACAAGGGGATAGGGGTTCGATTAATGAGGTATGTGGCAGTTAAGACACAATCACTCTAATATTGAAAGGGAAGATTGGCCTGAAATCTTAAAGCTCGGGCAACATTAAGTAGGTGTTGATGTTTGCGTTCTACAATCCCATTTTGTTGAGGTGTTTCGACACAGTTAGTTTGGTGAATGATTCCTTTGGTATGAAAGAAATCTTTCATGTGGAATTCCCCCCTATTATCACTTCACAAAATTTTAATCTTGTAATTAAATTGGTTTTCAACTAAATTGGCAAATGATTCTATATTACGCTTCGTGTCAGCTGTAGTGGGGAGGAGGTAAAGCCATGTACTACGAGTGAAACAATCGACTAAAGTCAGAAAATATTTGAAACCATCATAGGAAGGTATGGTCCCCAGAGATCACAATGCACAATTTCAAAAGGTTGTGAAGCATGCTGCTTGTTGTAGGAAAAGGGTATTCGGTGAAATTTTGCTAAGGGACAAATGTAGCAAGGTTGAATCTAGAGTGTGATGGAAACTTGGCAGGGAATGAGGAAGGTTTTCTAATGGCAAAGGCCATAACATTATGTTGTGTGGAGTTAAAGGTAAACTGATGTTGGCATTCTTGTTGTTGAATGATAGAGAAAACTCGAGTAATGATGGGGATTGGGCCAAACAACATGATTTGATCCTGTATGGGAGAATAAGAGTCGTTCAAACCCATCAAAAATTGGAACACACAGTCACACTGATAACGTTCAGATATGGTTTTCATCATAATTATTAAACCCAAATCGGACCGGCGGGTCGACCTGGGAACCGGCTGACCTGGTGGCTTGAGATGATTGCAAGTCGATCTAGGTTTGGAGATCTTGAGGGTTGGTGTTGGGTTCCCATTTCTTCCTTCTAGCCCTAACGATTGTTGACTGTAACTTAAAGGAAATTGAAGGTTAAATAAGACCAAACTCATAGTTTCAGGAGAGAGAGATAAAGAGAGAAAGGCAAGAGGTAGAAGTGGTACATCGAAAAATTGGAGATAGGATAGTCTTTACCACGCAGGGAATTGGTTGTTCCACACCACATAGCTATCAGCTAAAGTGGGAATCAAAAGTTTAGGAGCCATATTCTCAAGACTTCTCTTCTCGCTTCGTTAAGGAAGCTTTTCCTTCTTCAAGTATTCCCCAGTACAGATTGTTTGGTACTCTTTCCCCGATCGAACAAGCAAACTTTATTACCATCATTAAGTCTGTAACATCTCTCTCTCTCTCTCTCTCTCTTTAGCTAATGTTTTCAAGCATGTAGAAACCACAGTAATTTGCAGGGGAAAGATGTAAAAGAGAGAGGGTTTGTGTGATGAAGTCAGAGAGGGTAGATGAACTTTGTGAGGAGATGATGAGATTAAGATCCCTTTCTCTGCACACTTCACCCCTTCATTATTGCCTCCATTTTCCATTTTTTATCTTTAACCTAACCTAACCTAACCTCTAAATAACCCGGGTTTTATGGGTTAACCCATAAAACTCGGGACCCGGCCCTTTGGCCGGGTCAACCCCCGGGTCGAGTTTAAAACTATGGTTTTCATGATACCACAACTACAAGATGGAATGGGATCATAGATCAATGTTTTATCCTAAAGAGTCTTGAGTTTGCCATAGTAAACACTCACAAGATCATTCTCTTGTGAGAGATTAGCTAAATTTTTCTTTAGCTGGTAAATGCGTGGATCGTTTTGATGAGAGAATCTATCCTGCAAGTCAAGCCAAATATCTCGAGCACTGTCAACAAATGCTATGCTAGATCTGATAGAGTTGCTGATAGAGTTCTGGAGCCATAAAACCACCATGGCATTACATCGTTCAAATAAATCAAAGATAACATCGTCTTGGTCAGTTGGTTGGTTGATAGTCCCTGTGATGAATGCCAGATTGTTCTTGGCACGAAGAGCTCTTCACATTACACGAGATCAGGTTGTGTATTTATCGCCAGTGAGTAAGTATGTAACCAAAATTATGGTTGGGTTGTCACCAGTATCTAACCAAAAGGGGTTGTTAGGATTATTAAGGTTCAAATATTGATTATCGTTTGGTGCATGGTTGGTGTTTGAGTTATGTGGTGTGTTTGGGGAGGATTGATCCTCCAATGAATCCTTCATGGATAAAGCTCTGTAAAGCTCTGATACCGTGTAACAAATTGAAGGAAAATAAAATGATGAAGAGAGAGCTTTTGCATGAAGAATCAGGGAACCTATTGGCTTTCTTCTTAAAATGAATGATGATGTACAATATCATTTATACACAGCTTATTTTGTCTTTTTTCTTATGATAAAAGGACCTCAACTAAATAAGAAAAAATAAAGAAGGAATAATTACAAATAATTCATTATGTTACCAGTTGTGTTAGAGGAGGTTAAGCGAGGAACCAAGTCGAATAAAATTACAACACAGCTATATATATCCTTTTACGCATAAAGCAAACAAATTTACAAACTTAACAACCCAAGTACTTGGGACCCAGCCCCAAAAGCGCTCGGAACATCCGTACGCCACCAAATTACAGCCAAAACTCCTCTTTAGATTTGACCACCAGTTGCCTCTTTCAGTTAGATTTTACAACTGCTTTTGTATTTGCGGTGCAATAAACACATCAAGCTATTTGGTAACAAACCAAATTACGTTTTGTACTACGGAACCCGCTAAAAAATTAAGTTTGAAACACATTTTTTGTGAAACAGCTTTTACATGCTTTTTTAACTGAGTTTCGTAAAACCCTGTTTGCTTTTGCGTTTCAAAAGCGTTTTTGAAAAAATTTAATTTTTTTTTATTTTTTTCTTTACTTCAAATTAATTTTTTTTTGTTTTCGGATCATTTTGATGCACTAATATAAAAAATAATTTTTTAAAAATAAAAAAATAATTTTAATGTATTTACAAGTAAAAAACACTTTCAAAAGCAACCACCACACTTCCAAACACACCACACTTCCAAACACAACTGGTAACATTTACATGTTTTTTGACACACATAAACTTCAACCATAATTTTTACCAAACACGTATCTAAATCCAACTAATCACACCTAACCATATTTTTTTAAACCATAACCACAAAAACTATCAAGGTCACCATTCACAAAAATACCACCAGCAAAGGAAGAGTCTCATGGTATCACCCCAGCCACGCACCTATAACTGGTGACCCGAGAAAAACAAAGGACCAACTGGCAAGGCCTTTTTAGAGAAGACAGTTTCACTTTCTTAAGTTACAACCTGAGGGCTCACTCAAACTTCAGTCATGAATCCATAGCATAATGATTTCAGCAACACCTATCTTTTCTTTTTTTTCTTTTCTTTTTTTATCAAAGAGATAAAAACACAATCCAATTACGAAAAATACCAATTTCACGCATTTGTTCCCAGTGCACATACGGTGTAATTTTTTCAAATGAAGTACAAGACACTGCATGTTTACATTATGCCTAAGAGACCCAAATCTAATAAGCTGTGCATAGATATAGCTGCAAGCATCAACTGTATTAATTAGGTCAGATTCATGCCACGGCCCATAAACACCAAGGATCACAATGAAAGCTAAAGAGACATTATTGGCTGGATAGGAGTTGCTCCATTACAAGCCTAAAACAATCCTCGTTGTTCAATAAACTCAGACAAAAATACATGGAACAAACCGCTTAAAGGCTAATAAATGGAAAAATACTTGACCAAGAGAATAAAGCCAAGGCACCTCTGAGTGTGCATGAAAAACCTACTGAAAAAGGGTTCTCGTCAAGTGTTCACGAGCTGTAGCCAATGCTTGACCTATTGTCTGCAATATTAGAAAGGGAATTTATGGGGTAACGTTAGGAAACTAAAGGAGAAAAGTATGGGCTGTACAAATATATTAAGACCTAGAGAATGTTAAAGCAAGGGTTCTCTCTAGCAGTTTTTAAAGATTGATAATTTTATTAGTAATTCAATACTTCGATTCCATAGTAACATTTAAATATTCAAATACAACGAAGAACATTATAGGCAGGGAGGGAATCAAACCTGCTCTGATAGAGGTGCACTAGGATCCATGCTATTTACAGCCACCTTTCCAGCAATGACATTAGCATCTGTTTCGAGGATCATGCTGCCAAGCAAGAACAAATGCAGGAAATACATGTATATGAGCTTGACCATCATATTAACCAGACAGCATCAGGAGCAAAAAATATGCAGATTGCAGGAATAGAGATCCTCCATAGAGATGGAAGCATGGAAGGGACTTGCACTCCTTCCATCTTTTGTTGCTGTAATATACAGCATATAGTTTAATGTGTCAACATGGTGACATAAAGATTGCACGAGTTCTATATTTGATCAGACTATCAAATGTCAGAAGCAGGATCAGAAACTTGTTTTTCATAATCTTAAGTTGGTGCAAGTAAAACGAAATTAAATTACTTTCACCAGTGAAATGACAGCTAATGAAATGGGGAAAAAATAACGTTCAACTAGGAGGACAGACTATAACAATCAAGTTAGGATGCTAAGATTTGATCATCCAAGCCCCACATGAGGATAGATTATAGAACTTGTTTACAAAAAAAATACTAATTCTGACATGCCACCACCACTGGCTAAAATTTCAACAGTCTTTTAAGTTTCCATTCATTTGGTTTATTTTCCAATTTACTTTTACTTTTACTTTTATTTTTCCCCTTATGGTGAAAAAGAATATACTTCTCTTCAAAAATTGAACTACGTTGGCTTCCTTTCTGTCAAAATATACATCCATAATTACAAACAAAAGAAGGTGAATTGAAGCTACGGGTCAATTAGTTTTCTGTAGATAAAAAAGCTACTAGTTACATCATACTTTGCAAGGTTGATCTACCAGGAAAAAACACTATTCAAGGAAAAGATAACACTCTTACTTCGAGAGGAAAAAATGAAAAGGGAAAGAAAAGGAGTGAAATGGAATCAAAAGAGATGTAAAAAAAAATGAGTATAATTTTCTTCCTTGTTTAGATGGGTTGAAAACGAGAAGAAAATGATCTTAAACAATATAAAATGGAGGAAGTGATTCTAATAATAAAAGTATAAGCCCTCACACATTAATGTAAAGGATTAGGGAAAAATTGGTAAAACTAGAAAACCTAGAAATTTCCAGCAGATTCTCTCCATTTTCCCCACTTGTGCATGAAGTGGTTGTTCTTAGGGCTTGAACTAGCAACCTCTTTGTCGCACAAGACCAAGATTCTTACGTTGTACTGAACAACAGTCCTCATGGAGAGGGAAAGTGAAGGGTTAGGAAATCATAATCAATTCATGTTTGTATGATTTAACCAAATGTCTCTCAGCAGGTTTGGATGAGAAACAGAGAATGGGATTGTTTGGATAGGAAAGATGTTTCCAGTTCCTCGATTATTTTCTCATTCTGTAATAATCATCATATATTTGAATACATACTGTCCTGCAAAGGTCAAGAAAAGGTAACAGAACCATTCCCCTACAGCTGCCATAAACAGGCACACCAAAACAGATATACAAAAACTACTAACTCACCTACGCTACAAACTGCCAGTAACAATACAGATACCCTAGAAGACAGCATGAGTACAGAAGGACTATAACTTCCAGTTGACTCATCTAGTATTCTGTAGCATATGAAACTTTCAATTTGCAGGAGTTTATCCGTCAAGGCTACATGTAAAAAACTGCATTTCAACTAAGTCTTTTTAGTTGATTAAATTTTCCTATATCGTGAATTGGATAATTCCAATTCCTGAAAAAAATAAAAACACATAATTATTCTACCACTATCAAAGTAAACATAAAAAAGTGGGGGCAAAAAATATTAGTTGTGTACCCTCTTTCAACAATCTCATCAAGGCATAAGAAAATGAGATCTAAGTTTTCAAGTGCCTCCCTTTTGTCGACATTGCTCCTAAAACAATGACATGGAAAAGTAAATCATACAGAAACAGAATCACACAATCATTAAATCAAATTAAGAAACAGTTAGAAGTTTGACCAGAAATACCTCAAGAGGAGAGAGACTGAATCAAAGAAACCCTGAAGAACAGCAGCTAAAATGAGTTCATTTTCATCCTCACCTCCAGTCACATAAAAATGGAGGTCCTGGACAAATTTGTAGATGACAATGTTACTGTCAAACATTGTAATCTCCGCTGCATACAACAACATATCAGGAACACAAGTCACATGATATGTCATAACTTCCACACTTGATTGAACAGAATTTAAAGTCTCATAATTAACCTTGCTACTTTTAGTTTCAAGGGAACACATTTCAAGACAACATGCCAGATGCCAGGACTGTGAAGATTAGATGACAATGCAGACATTTAAGAACCCTAGCAGTCCTCCTAAAACATAATCTGGCAATTTTTTCAAATGTCAAGAACCTCCATTAAGTAACTTAAAAGTAAGTTGTAAAAGTATGAACTATCAAGTAGGATTATCAACAAAAAAGCAAGAGCGTTGCTGACTGAGAACAAGCAAGATAAAGAAATTTTATCTCATTCAAAGCAGCACTCCCAATTAAGACTTGAAGTTTTCCAAATTCAGAAAATTCTGCCCAATTAATTAAGATCCTTCATCTGCAAATGATTATAGAAAATAACTTTGGAGAAAAAGATAATGATTTTTATGGTGTGAGAAAAATATGCATTTGCTCATGCATTTGGAGCAATGTACAGCAGGCAACTAATTTTGGATTCAACAGAAGAGGATTTTGAGTTGCACCAAATTCTGCAAGATCTTGTTTCTAAAGAGTAAGGAATGACATAGCGAGCACAAATAATTAAAGACAATACCTATAAATTTATGAACATTGTACCGTGCTTGCAAAAAAAAGAAGAAGGGAAGTATATATGCAAACTTGTATTTGCTTTTCTTGCACAGCAAAAATATCTTTTTCATTGACTTGATAAACAAGCTTTATGGTTCGCTTCTCAAATAAAATTTTGAAGTGAATGAATACAAACATAGTTGCTTCTTAATTAATGTGAATGCATGCCATTAAAGAGGTAATTCATATTCAGTTAGCAATCAAACTGAATAATTCCTCAAAGATGCACAACTTTACTCTTAAAAAGGTTCAAATAGCTTAACAAATTTATGCAGCATTGTCAAACCTTCTGTGCGGGCATTTGATTTCATAGTCTTCGCAAAAAGCGATTTTTCAAAAGCTAACTTTGCATTATTGGTCGGCCAGTCATCTGAATAGTATTTGACCGCAACTCGCTTCCCTTCAGAGTCTAGCAGAAGAATGTTTTTCACCACGGGGCAGGAATCCTATCAAAAAAAAAAAATAAGGCATTATTCATCATCACGAGCGCGCGCCTGTATTTCCAGATTCCAGATTTTCCTTCACATTCTCAGCAACCAAACAGACCTCGAAAACACACATTTCACAAATAATTTAAAAAAATATATCTAAAATAAAATTCCACACGTAACTACACCAGATCTCAGCAAAATTCATAACCTTGACACTCCGTTTGGTTACTATCAAATCAAAGCTAACATTTAAAGCCTCCGGTTCCTAGCAACCAAACAGAGAGTAACTGATTCCGAAGTCACGCATTTGATTCAATTGTGTGATTCAAGGCTAACGATTTATATAATGAGATATGTAATTAAAATGATAATAGTAAGAAATCAAAGCAGATTGGAACAAATTCGACGAGGATGGTACAAAACGACAGTACAAATTGGATGTGAATAGCTAAAACCACAATAGATCGTGAACGTACCATATTTGCAGATCGGGAGAGGTGGAGATTCAGGTGACTCTTGGGGGGGGGAGGGGTTGGTGGGGACCGAAAGAGCCACTACTTATGGAGGGGCTCCTGAATGGGATAGTATGTATGTACTTTGTTTTATGATTGATCTTTCAAAATTGATATTTAATCTCCACCGGTTATAACTTATAACATAAAAAGTGCATGTTTTTTAAAATATTTTTTATTTAAGATTGTATTAAAATAATTTTTTTATTTATTAAAAATTATTTTTAATATTAATATATAAAAATGTTTTAAAAAATAAAAAAAAAATCAATTTTTTTACTTTAAGGGTTGCTTGAGATAATGGTAAATAGTTTTTTCAAAGTGGTTTTTATATGAAAATGTATTAAAATAATATATTTTTTAATTTTTTTATATTATCACATTAAAATGATCCAAAAATATCCAAAAAATTTAATTTTTATCTCGACATCTTTTTTAATATAGTGAAAAAACTTAATTACTTTTAAAAATAAAATATTTAAAGCTAGGATTTAGGATGTTTTGATCTTTTTATATTTTTGCTACCATAGTGAAATAATTATAATACCCTTAAAAGCAAAAAAAAAAAAAACAAAATTAAAACAAACGCTTAAAGGCTTTTTTATAATTTTATCATGGTTTTTTAGTTATAGGCAATGTGAACAGGGCAAATTAGTGCTTTGTAATAATTACTCTTTTCAGTTTTATAACATTTAATACATCATTAATCATTAATAATCATAGATTTTATATTTCTACAAATTTTATAATCATAACACTAACCCCACACACCCCCCTACACACACACACACACACACACACATATATATATATATATACATATCAAATTCTACTACATGTTAAAAGATAAAAATTACAACATTCTACTTATCACAAAAACTATGAAGTCCTAACAATGATGTCACTAATGCAGTTGTGGATAAAGTTGATGTGAAATACATTGTAAGATAGGCAATGATTAAACACATTGCGTATACCTTACATATATATTATACAATATACTAAAAGGACTCAGTATCTATGTTATTATTTACCTAGACACAAATCACTGTGAATTGGAGCAGCGTAATGACAGAGCTGTCATTGCCACATAAAGTTGCAAGAACAGCAGGGAAGCAATGAGGTTGTCTTTTTCACTGTGATGCATTTGACATTGAAGAGATGGTTAAGGAGAAAATGATCAGTTTCACTTTTGGTAAGGCTGTAGTCCCTGAGATTCGAACACCTATTGTTGGGGCTGGCAAGCCCTAGGCGTTGAGCCAGACCCCGTGCCACATGGGGACACGTGACACTGGAGTTGCCCTGTCTGCGCGCTGGGTCAGACCAGTGCGCATGGCTGCAGACCCTCACGAGACCCAAGGCTCATGGGTCCGGCGTTAGAACCCAGTTTTCTTGGGTCCCTGT
>Ga0325401_1006571_pt1 | contig 11245 bp, 4 predicted proteins | sample PopdelMetagenome_FD_205666 | JGI IMG/M metagenome (GOLD analysis project Ga0325401, IMG submission 205666) | Populus deltoides microbial communities from Bellville, Georgia, United States - Xylem-PdKOR-R2 | ecosystem: Host-associated > Plants > Phyllosphere > Stem > Wood/Secondary xylem | place...
CATTCTAAATGATAATATGTCATTCTACATAGTTATTTCAAACTATATTTTTTTATATTATCAACAACTCCTTGTCAAGATGAATTACGTGTAATTGAATATCCTATTTCTTTGATGTTTTTTTATGGTTAACAATCCAGGTACTGATGTGATAAATTTAATTTTCTCATGCATATATTATCATAAAATCATTTAACACAAATATAGTTTTTAAACTCGTTTGACTTAGTAGATTGACCTGGTAACTTTTCAAAGTCTTGACTACTAGGTTGATCACCAACCCAGAGATAATTTTTTTTAATTGATGACTTCCTTAAACTCGTGTGACCTGGATGATTAAGTTCAATGTTTTTTTTTTTAATTTGTATGATAAAATTTATTTTAGTTTTTTTTTAAAAGAAAAACGATATCATTTCATTAAAAAATAATTGAAATGATGTTGTTTAAGGGTTGATATGAGTTTATTCAATGACAAAGTAACTTGATTCGTAGCTGAGTTAAATCCCGAATCAAGTTTGACAATTATGAACGTGTGTATTTTCCTTTCATCATGTGATTTGTTTTTGAAATCTATTGACAGCTTATATATATATATATATAGAAAATATTATTTAATTATTAAAATTATAATTTTTGTAAATTCAATCTTTTTTTTAGGATTGTATATAGGTTAGTTTATGAGTAATTTTATGGTGTTTAAGGAATAACCTGTGATGTTTTATTAGTTACCTTATTTTTTATGGATCATGATTTTATATTCTCTACTCTTTATGTTTGTCTTTCTTCATAGTGGAGCTTAGTAAATAACTATGAAGATGCCAAAATTTGTCGATTCGAGTAACATTGAGGCTTTAGCACGATGTTATAACATGGTTATAAAATCTAGTCTAGCCTGAAGGGTCGACACAAGATTAGTCTATGCCGGGGTTGTTTTAAAACTATTTGAAAAATCAACCTGATCAAGCTGGATGATCTGGTAGGTCAATCTATAATTCAGGTGATTTTATCAATATATTTTTAATTTTATTTAAAATTATATCATTTTTGACAAAAAAAAAACCAATAAACCTTGATTAATTCACAACTTAGCCTTGGGTTGGGTTGAGCCTTATAACTATGATATTTAGTAAGGAACTAGTTATTTGACTAACACGGACAAAATATTTTTCTTGATAAAAAAATTGAACAAATAGGCTTTTTCAACATATTTTTTTATATAAAAAATATAAAGTGTAAATTGAGAAGTTTATGCACACATCTAATTAAATAAATTGAGAATTATTTATGTCAATAAATAAAAAAGAAAGTCATTAATGATAACTAAATATGTATCTAAAAAATCATGAGGCGGATGCAGATCAAGATATTTGATCTTGCAACATGGTCTATTTATTTAATTGTGCTAAATGACTTTGTTTATTAAAAATAATTTTTTTATTTAATCAAATGACAGTAAAAATAGACACACATAAAATTAATTGAATAAAATTAAAGGAAAAAATATCTTGCAAGGTTGCACTTGTTAGAAATACCATCCAAATTTTATTTTTTTTAAAATAAAGTTTAATTGTATAAAACATAAAAAATATAGATGAATTAGAATAATATTTTCAAAAACTAAATACAAACAAAATAATTAGAAAACAACCACTATTTTTAAAAAAAAAACTAAATACGAACAACAAGAAATTAGAGAGAAGATGTATTGATTTTAATAAAAATTAAAAAATACATATGTTTTATTTTAAAAAAAAAACAGACGCTAAGAAAAAGGTCAGGCTCTATTGTGCCTGGCCCATTTAGGAAAGGCACGTGTACAAGCTTTAATTTTCTTTAATGTAATTGAGGCGGACAGTTAGATGACCCATCATTTGGTATTCCCTAGATTCTTATCATTATGGTAGCTGGAAAAACAGGTTCTATATTTTTTTCATCTAAAAATTTATTTTAGCCAAAAACAACTAGAAAACAGTCTAAACACCTTAACAAACCCATAAATATCATAAAAAAACAAAATAAAAACACACAAAAACAAAAAAAATCCTTTTGAGCTCATATTTGGTTTTTAGTTAATTTCAAAACATAAAAACATCTAAGTGAAATTCTTCTCATGAAATGGAACCCTTTGACAGCAAAATCGACCATTTTGGTGGTTGAAATTGGTGTCAACATTGTTTTTCTCTCATATAACGGTAATCTAGAGATCTTTTTCTCTCTTATCTCAAACTAGGAACTAAAAAATAATAAAAACAAATTTTTATACTAAAATTAAATTGAAAAAACATTGAGCGACTAGATGTGTATAACCTGTAAAGTTTGAAGACTAAATCAAATTTTTTTGTGAACTTCAAAACCATCATCTATTTATGATTTTTTTTTTTACTTTGTTCCTTTGTCTTTTAATTTTATCATTATTCAACAAATTTGATCCAATTGGCCTAAAAAATGTAATCTTGCAAAAAAAAAAGTTTAAGGATTAAATTAAAAAAATATATATTTAAATAATAAATTCACATTAAAATATGATAGAGTAAACAATATGGTGTGTATAGTGAAGACCGCGTATTTTATATTTACAGTAATATTATATATTCTGCATCCATTTGCATATAAAGAGAACCTAAGAAAATGCTCAAGATGTAAATATATCTATGAATAATTAACTAGACATGTACATGTTAACTTAAAGTAAATAGCAAGATTTGAATCCAAGACCTCAAAATTATTTCCTATTTATATGTTTCGATTATTAACTTTATATTCCCTTTTTTTTATTAGAGTATATTTTTGGTTTGCAATAATATTCAAAATATAAAATGCACACAATAATTATTTGTAGTAGTCATTAGATTGGTGGCCTATATTGCGCTAAGTGCTAAATCAAATTTCTTCCAATATAAAAAAATAACGCTTAAATGGTGGTAGTGTTTTTAAAAAATTAAAAGAAATTCGAGAGTCAGGTCATTGACGTGACTAGATTCAATAAGGTTAGTAAATTTAATAATATGATAAAAATAATAATAGACAACGACGACAACAACAACAATAAATAAATACAATTAAATAAATGACATGAGTTAATATAGGTTAACCTGCCAAACATGTAACCCAACACATGAGATTAAGACAATCACATATAAAAAAAATAACAAAGTTTAATCCCCAACAAAACCAAAATTAAAGAATGAGATTGCAAAAAAAAATAGTTGTAAAAAAAAGACATGAGAAAACCCTAAGTTAGCCCGGACTAACATTTCAAACTTATGGCCTAAGTCTTGATGTAAGAATTATCCCATAGAAGTCAAGTCTGGAAAATAATGAAGCCAAAATCCCGATCAACAAAATGTCAAAGGTTGTAATTGAAAAAAAAAATTTAATAAAAAAGGATCTAAAACAAAACAAGTAATAATTAAAAAATAAGAACAAAATCTGACATAAAAATTAAACGAGGTCAAATATTAAGGGATAAAATAAAAAATTAATTAAAAAATAATTAAAAGAAAAAAAAATACAATCAAAATAATGGGGACTAAATCTGATAAATAAATAAAAATCAAAGGAGGATAAAATTGAAAAAAAATTATTTCATGAATTTTTTCAAATAAAACAAATAGTAATAAAAAGAATATGGATCAAATCTGAAGAAAAAATAAATTGAAAGGCTGCTTTGAAAATTTATAATGTTATGCATAGAAATCAAGGTAAAGAGAGAAAAGAAAAGGAAGAAAAGGTTCTTGATACAGGGTTGGAAGTTTGTTGTCCATACACTTAAGAATGGAAGAGTCGCTAGTATAGTTCAAATATTGCTATGAAAGCTTGCATTTAGACATCTAGTGATGTCATGTGTATTGCTCGAAGAGCACGAGTGTAGCTACGTGCTTTCTGGTGACAAACACGTACCAAACACCTTTTAATTTAAAATAATATTTTATGTGTAAAAATACTAAATTATTTATGATCTAACCTGTTTACAACAAAAAAAAAACCATGATGAAAAAAAAACCATAATAGTTAATACACACACATTTTGGGTTAGGTTCGGGCGAGTTTTAGGTTGAGTTTGATAATATTTATACTCCATCAATTATCTATAGGTTAAGGTAATTATTTAAAAAGTACTCATCTATTTAGGTTGGGTTATATTAATATTTATTGGGTTCATATTAAATTATCTTTTTTTTTGGATTCGAGAAATCTCACCCCCCGGAAAGCGCACTTTGTGGGTCCAGGTGAGGGAGTAAAACCCCGGCTGTCCCAGGCTCTTGCAAGAGGTGCATATGAGCGTGTTTGGCAGTGTGGTTGCGAGTGCTTTTCAAATAACTTTTCGTGTCAAAATGCATGCCAATGATGTTTTTCATTTCTTAAAAATCATTTTTGACATCAGCACATCAAAACGATCCAAAACGTACAAACCATATTAAATTTTAGAAAAAAAAAATTTTAAATTTTTTGGGAACGCGCCGCAACCGCGTTCCCAAACGTTACCTAAATTATCATATTGTGGGCTCATATTAAATTATAATTTCTAAATAGCGATATCTTATTATTATTATGGTGACAATGAAAATTATTATATAATCTAGTGAATATAGTGAAAATAAAAATAACATTAACAACCATGACGGTTTTGATACAAAGAAAATAACAGAGATAGTGGCTAGATGATGTCAATAACAAATTCAACATGAATTGATAATTCTAAAAAAAAAAAATACTTTTCCCGTATTGAAATACTTCCATAAATGAGTTACTGTTACTATTCTTTACATGATTAGTTTTTCCACTCACAAAAAATATCTCACACAAATGATAAAAGCCCTAATGAATTGCTTGATATCACTGAGCATCAAGTTTCTATCATCTGTATTATGTTCATCCGACCCCTTCTTCTCTCGTCAAGGTTGATACAGATGGGTGTTAGTAATTAGATTTTAGAGCAATAATTTAAATCAATACCTTTCTTTTTATCCAAATAAAATAAGTCTTGTTTCTTACTTTTTTTCTTTTAATTTTAATTATTGATTGGAATTATAGTTTTCAGACCTGATTCGGTCCAAGATTTGGGTTCCGGGTTTTGACCAGGTCACCGGGTTTGCTGGGTCAATTATTTAAAAAAAAAAGCAAAACGACGTCGTTTTAGTAAAAAAAATAAAAGTCAACGGGTTGCAACAGAGTTTTTAACCGGGTCTTGCCGGGTCACACCAAGTTTTTTCTTATCTTATTTTTTCTTCAACCCGGCCCAATTTCGGTCCTGGATCGGCCGGTTTCCAGGTCGACCCGCCGGGCTGGATTTTAAAACTATGATTGGAATAAAGAGAAAGAACCGATCTTCACATAAGAAAACCATTAAAGAATGCAAAAAAACTCTAGTATTTTTGGAACATCTATTACTCAGTGAAATACTAAGAAATTTTATAGTAGTTTGGAAATAATTGTTGTAGTTATTCATATATATTATAGACATAAAAAGTAGAGAGCGAAAAATATATTTTTTTAACATACATAGAAATATTCTTTTTTTTTCAGGATTTTGTATGATTTTTTTTTTGTATCTCTCTCTCTCTCTCAGCATTAAGCATTAGATCCATGAAATAAATATTGAAAATTAATACTAAAAAACTATGAAATTCCACATATAAGATCCACTTAAATTAAGCCACGACAATTCAATAAATATATCATGTTAAAACTAGTATGATTTTTATTTTCAAACAAAATTTCTATTTATATAAATTACTGCAATCATATCAATTTTAATATAACTGTTGTGAATTACCATAGTTTTTTCCATAAAAAAAATCACTTGCAAAACAAGAAAACAATCCATTTATGGTTTAAATATTTGGGTTTTAATATAGTAAATAAACTTTTAATGTTGTGTCAATTTGTTGGTTGTAATTTTTTACTAAATCTTTTTATAGTTGAAAAATATTACTTTTGAAAGGAAACAAAACATATATAAAAAAAATTCATTGGCTCAAAAGACAATAAGGTGGGCCCACAACAATATTTAACCCTCTAAAAATATTTTTAATTCCAAAAATATTCTCACCCCATTGATGAAAGTATGAAACCACAATAAACCCACCCTCCTTAACTCAACCCAAGAGTTAATATTTAACCAAGGTCAAGTCAAAGGTGACCACTATAAATAAAGGACCATTGTGGCCATTTTCCTCAAAACCCTACTCTATTGAAAGCCTTTTTCAATTAGAGCTTCTTGCACTCTCATCTAAACCAAGTCCTATAAAAAAAAATAAGAAAGGAAAAGACTAAAAGAGGGAGGGAGGGAGGGGCAGGCAAGAACGAAAAGGGCCAAAAACCGAAGGGGGTCGAGGCAGCAACCACCTCACCCGTGTTGGCCTCATTGAAACCCCACACCCACAATACAACTTCCACACAAACAAAACCTACGAAATTCTGGTATGTCTCTCCTTCCTTCTATTTTTTTTTTCTCTTTAACCCCTAAAGCATTAATCTTTTAGATTTTGAAAACTAGGGTCTCTGTCTGTTCAAAACTTATTTTCTAGCCCCCCATTCTCGCAGGCTCTCTCTCTCTCTACACGCACAAGACCCATTTGACTCTTTCAAGAGAGAGACAGCGGGACCATAGAATTTTTACAGGCGTTTCGAAACCCTAGATCAGCCCTCAAATTCCCGCCAAAAACCCATCTCCTAAACATGACCTAATTCTAAACTGTGCATGTGATAAATACTGCTAATTAATTATGTAGTTTTTTTTTGTTTTTTTTTTTTTATGATAACAAAGAGAACAACTGACTCACTTTTAGGGTTTCGAAACAATGACAGGATGGTCAATGATAGCTAATGATTTTACAAAAAAACCACAAAGAAAGATATCTCCGGACGGGTTTTGGGTGGATCTTGAGCCGAATTCAAAAGGGTCCGTTTTGAAAAGCGAACTCGATTTCCAGCTCAGGAGCCGTTTAGATAAGTTTCTGGACTCGTTTTTCAAAGAGATTTGTGGGTTAGATGGTTGTTTATGGATTCTACCTTCAATGCTTGGAAATGGGCAGTTTGTAGATTTGCTTAAACTGTTTTTAGCTGTGAGTGAGAAAGGTGGGTATGGTGTTGTTTCTGAAAATGTGTTGTTGGATTTGGTCGCTCAAGAGTTTGGGTTTGGATTGAACCTTGCCCCGACTGTGAAATTGGTTTATATTAAGTACTTAGATTCCTTGGAGAGCTGGTTAGAGAGGCTTCTTGCTGATGGTATAGGATTGAACGCTGAGTTGAGTGATAGGGGGGTTAATGTGGGTGGGGCTTTGATGGAATTAGGGGCGGAGTTTAAAGGGTTGTTATCTGAAATGCCAGAGAATGAGTTTTTGGAATTGAATTCGGAGTTGAATGTGAATGCTGAGGTGGAGTCTTATGAGAGTGAGAAGTTTGCCGAGGATGAAGAATCATTGCATATAGACTCAACTAAGAGTGGTGTTGATTTTGTGGAAGTTGGGGAATCAGGTGATAATGTAGTAAAGAGTTTCATGATGGACGGTTCTTTTTCTAACGAGGGTGTAAAAGGCAAGGATGTTGATGAAAATTTGATATCTGATTCAAGGAAAAGTGAGAAAGTGGAAAATGAGGATGAGGTGAAGAGCGTGGTGGTGGTGGAAACTGATGGAGATGAGGAAGGAAATAAGGGTGATAACAGTGAGATTGAGGAACTGGATTTAGCAACTTTTGAGGAATCTGTTTCTAGTCGCAAGAGGAAACGGGATTCCATTTATAGAATGCTGAACTGGGTTACTGAGATTGCAAAGGATCCATGTGATCCCGTGGTTGGATCGTTACCTGAGTGGTCAAAGTGGAAAAATTATGGGAATGAGGAATGCTGGAAGCAGGTTTTGGTGACCCGGGAATCGTTGTTTCTGAAAAGAAATGCTGATTCAACTTCAAGTGCAGAGGGGTTTGTTAAGCAGGTATCTATCACTTACTGATGTTTCCTGCTATTATCGGTAAAGGTGATTGATAGCATACCGTCTTTCATAGATGGTTCTGTGTATCTACTCAATTTATTCACTGGTTGAAAAACCTTTTCAGGCTACATGTCTGTATGTTTAAATATGGATTTATGATTGCATATAGATCACACACAGACTTTGTTTATCAAAGTATCATTTTTCTTCTGTTACTTTTGCTCATTTCTTCACAGTGCACTGTAATCATTTTCATGACTTCTGAGCATAGTTATTGAATTTTTTGGCCCCGAGCTGCTGTTATACCCAATTGACACTATGCGCGGAATGAATTTATAAGTGCTTCATCTGATTCTATATAGGGCCTTTTGCAATAGTTTTTATTAATTGGTATGTATTTCTAGTGTATTGCATTCAACTAGGGCCAAACAGTTTTACAGGTGATTAAATGTTCTCACCATATGCTACTTGTACCCATTTGACAAGGGAACTCCTAATATTTTGGCCCTTGCATCTTTTGAATTTATCACCTGATGGGCTCTGCTAAAAAACAAGATCACTGGTTGTTCATGCTGTTTCTATGTTAAAATTGTTTTGAGGTCACGGGTGCATGTTTTTGATTGATGGAAATTGTCCTGCTATGGATTGGCCACTGATTGTGATGTCCTCATCAATTTTAATACCTTAATTTGCTATTTATATAATGCTTATGTTGATCCCTGCAAATGTTTATGTAGCTCAGTTTATGTTAATACCATAACAATCCAATTATCTCCAATTTATTACGTAATGTAAGTCACAATATATTACCACTTTGTAGAAATATCAGAAGATGCATCCATGTATGTATGATGACCATGCTGGATCTAGTTACAATCTTAGAGAGAGGTTAAAATGTAGAAAGCTTTTTCCTGGGGAAACATCGTCTCAAGCACTTGTTTGCTCACAGTCATCTTCTGCAGCCACCCAAACTGATTCAGATTCTTGCATGGAAGGGGTTTATGATGGTGATTCTTCAACTGAATGTTCAGTGCTTGACCTGCCAATTACAAAGAGAATTCCTGTGGGGCCAGTTTTTCAGGCTGAAGTACCAGAATGGACTGGCATGGCTTCTGAAAGTGACTCAAAGTGGCTTGGGACTCGGGTTTGGCCGCTTGACACTTCAATTAACAATTTTGTTATTGAAAGGGAACCTATCGGTAAGGGAAGGTCAGATTCCTGTGGTTGCCAAGTGCCAAAATCTATCAAATGTGTTAGATTTCACATTACTGAGCGAAGGGTGAGAGTGATGCGTGAATTGGGGAAGGCTTTTAATCAATGGAGATTTGATAAGATGGGTGAAGAAGTAAAACTCTCCTGGGCGGTGGAAGATCAAAAGAAGTTTGGAGCTATAGTGAGGTCAAATCCTCTATCTCTTGATAAGTGTTTTTGGGACGAGATATTCCGATGTTTCCCAAGTAGGAGAAGGGAAGATCTGGTGAGCTATTACTACAATGTATTTCTTTTGCAGTGCAGAGCAAACCAGAATAGGTCCACTCCAGACAGCATCAATAGTGATGATGATGAATCAGAATGTGAATTAGTAAACTATGGCTCTAGGCGCGAGGCAGTCAATTCACCAGGCTCCCTCTTATCAGCAAAGAAGCAACAGAAATATGTTAAATAGTGTCTGATCAGGTTGATGCCTAACTGAGATGTAGAATCTGGCAGTTTCTCTCTCTCTCTCTCTCTCTCAGATTTTTTGGCTATTTGGCAATTTTGCATGGCTACCACAGAATTTTCAGTGCTTTTGAAAAGCAGAAGTTTAGCGATTCTCAAGTCTCTGCTTTAGCGGGTAGCTAGAGGAGAAAATTGATGACAGCTATTGTTGTGGGAGCAGAAAACTGTAAGGGCTCAACCAGCCAAATTGATTTTCAAGTGCTTTTGCTTCATTTCTTATGGTTTTTGAGATATACTTCCTGTTCATCCATATATTTCTACATCGATTTCAGGTATTTTCACTTTGCAAACCCATTTTCTTTTTAAGCTGTTTGATGATAGGGCTGGCTTCAATAGGAACATTAGGAATACCGTGAAATGTCAACTCGGTAGTTAGATGGAGATGAATAGAAGAAAAGTGTATACTGTGATTCAATTGTAGTCTCTCATCTATTTTTGTAACATGCACTTGATATAATTGATTTTAAACATGTATGGAAACTAGTCTTGCCTCAGGCATTTGCATTTCGGTTTCTCTGTTTCATGCATCCAATGATTGCCTGTTCTTGTAGGCTTACATGCTGACAACAAAATATTAAAAGCACACTGCTTTTAGTGTATTGAAAATGCAAAAAACACCATAAGGATGATTGATTCAAATGTGATGGTTGGATTTGCATGCTATAAACAAATTATGAATTTGGAAGTAAACTTTCACCAGTTGTGCTACATGAGCTTATGACCAGGATGTGGCTGGGTGAGGAAAGGTTTCATTGGATGACTAGAAATAAGGAAAGCAGTGAAGAAAACTTAAGGATTTCTAGATGCAGGATTGGCACCTGTAGAAACGTAAATAAAAAGAACCACCTTTTCGACCCGAGTCATATGTTCCATTCTAGTCTTTCCGGTAGTGGAAGTCCTGAATTTGGAGATGCACATTCAAGAAGACGTTTCACACATTTGTTCTTCCTTTTGAATGGATTGGACCGTTTAATGGAAGAAAATGGCTGGCTTGAATATTTAGGGTGGTTTGATTGAAACTAACCAACAAATTATTAGTTTATATGTTGTAAAAGTGCTTGGATAGCGAAAATGTTCGGCAAAGGTGTGTTTTGTTGAGTGTATTTCCGCAGTTGATAAGGAGCGAAACAGGCTTTGTGCTTGGTGGTATGCTTCTTTTGTTAGGATTGGCAAACTTGTTATTTAGATCCAATAAAACTACTGTGGCGGAACACTAATTTAGTTGGAAAAATCAACAAAGATAAATAACGAAAGTAACCTAGGTGATTTGGTAAAACGCCTTTGTCTATTTCTATTTATAGAACAAACTGTAATCTAAAGGGGTTGCGAGCACAACAAGTGTGGAGGGTTTATCTACAGTTGAATACTTGGGATCTTTTGGATTTTGGCAGGCTAAAGCAACTTTAGATTCCTATGGTTTCATGGCCTTGACGACTGTTCATGAGTTATGTTGTCTTGTAGATATCTCAATCAATATTATGTGTATTGAAATAATAGGATTCATAGATCGTTTACACATCTTAAAAGTGTCCGGATTGAATGTTTTTTAGTTGGATCTGTTTCGAGTTTGTGCGTGTGTTTCTTAGAAACTG
>Ga0325401_1006575_pt1 | contig 11243 bp, 8 predicted proteins | sample PopdelMetagenome_FD_205666 | JGI IMG/M metagenome (GOLD analysis project Ga0325401, IMG submission 205666) | Populus deltoides microbial communities from Bellville, Georgia, United States - Xylem-PdKOR-R2 | ecosystem: Host-associated > Plants > Phyllosphere > Stem > Wood/Secondary xylem | place...
AACGTGTTTTTTTGTTAACAATATTTTTTTATATGTAGCAAGATAAGCCAAGGTGTTAGGCACTATAGAAAGGTTTCTCTGACGTGTAGAAAACTCTCACAATTAAAGGAGAGGTGTGGGCCAAACCTAGTCTATGAGTCCAAGTTTAGAGTCTAAAAGCCTAGTCTACATGGCTCCATAGATGTAGGCTACAACCTAGCAGAGTAGGCATCTGCTCAGATGCCTTTGCTTTTCTTTTTTTTTTTTTTTTGTTTTTTACTCGTTTTGGGAACAATGATTTTCAAGTGCTGCACCGCTGTGCTCGTTAACCGATTGCTGTGGCTTCTTTCCATTACATGGTGGCCGGTGGGGTGGGGTGGGCCATGGCGTGTGGGCTCGGTTGCTTTTGAGTATCAACCCAGATCAGATGGGGGAGCCTAGGCGACGAAGGAAGGAATCTCCTCTGCCATTGATTACTCTGTTTTACGTGATCCAGGAGGGCTCAAATTGTCGATCATTTCCAAAGTATAAACTGTTTTAATTCTTAGGTATTACGTTTAATCTTGTTCATATAACAATTAATCTTGTTCATGTAATTAAGTGATTTATGTACCCACAACGAAGCTTCACACATAGCAGCACTATGATCCTGAAGCGATCAACCTGTAAGCACGAGGGAGTATAAACAAGACAACTAACCATATGATGTACACCACAGCCGCTCAATCTCAAGTGTTGAGTTTGTCGTATTTCATAGCAACTTCATGACATTGTGTTTTTATACTTGTTACCCTTGATGGAACTAAGCAGTATTATACACAGTATTATACGCGAGAGACACATGTTAGGAGTGTTGTGGTTAGAGCTTTTGCATCGCGAGAGATAAATTATACAGCACCTCCATCAAAAAGCAAGTTCTTCCCAAATTTGACTGTTGAGCTGAAAACATTCCCTCATGGATGCCAGGTCTCAAAAATAGGAGCATCAGTTGAAACACTCGGCATCTAGATGCAATTTGCCTGAGTTTCTGAGTGATCTGGTAGTATGATGAGCAATGAAACCCTAAAGATTCCCTTCTCCTTGTGGGTGGGACATACAGAATCAAGTCAGACAAACCATCTTCTTCCCAGCTGGCATGAACCAAATTCAACTATCTTGCTTAGTGTGCTGAAACATGAGATTTGTTTCTGAGCTGTCTGATACGAGGCTCTACCAAGGTTCAGAGTTATTTCCAAGAAAATTTCTAACATGTGAAGGCTTGCTCCAACCTTCCTCCATTGAAATGAGGTTAAGGCGTATCATTAGTTTCTCCACAGCATCTTCCTCCAAGCTGCTTAATTTATTGGATGCCTGTTTTTGTAAGGAAGAACCCTGCAAAAGTTCAAGACTTTTTTTTTTCAGTTTGTTAGAAGAATGGAAGTGTCATGGTATGCCAGGTAGAAAACATACCTTCTCTTGATACAACTTGAGATATTGCAGCGATTGCTCATAAAACCCACAATGGTACAAAAGAACACTGTAGTCTCTTAGTTCCTTAGGGTCGGATTCAAGGAGTATTAAACGCTCACAAGCTGCAACAAAAGCAATACTTTCCTCATGAATACAAGTTTAAAAACAATTGCGAGGATCTTTTTCACGGTGATCAACTATGTGGCAATTGCTTGAACCAGTGATTATGTGATAGTTTGTGTATCAAAATCCATGGCTATCTTTCTTCCCTTTCCATTTCTTATCCCATAATGGAAATTAATGATTCAATTTGCCACTCAAGATAATAATAGTTTAACATTTTGAATAGTTGTGTTCTATCTTCGTCTGTGCTTTTCCCAGACACTCCTCCCTCTGTCCCTGATGAAAAGAGTAAAGGGAAGTGATGGCTTAATTTGTCACTCAAGTTAATGCGATATCAAAAATGATAGTTATCCTTATAGTTTTAACATTTTGGATACTTATGTTGCATCTTGGTCCACACCATGGCTACAAGGTCACTCATCCCTCTCTCTCTCTCTAAGTTCTTTGTGTCACGACACCATACAAGTGGGATGTAAGCAGACAACCAGTGTACAGGGTAGTTATGCCATAACTTGCATCAAATATAGCTCACTGGTCTGTAACCGTCCCAAATCAGAAGCCCATTATTAAGTTTTTAAAACTGAGAAACCAAAAAAGTTGATTAGCACATGAAGCATCATGCATCAAGGATATGGGGAGGTCCCACGACACACCTTTCTAGTAACACACTCCATAACTCGACTCAGTGGAGGAGGAGGAGGAGGAGCAAACTACTGTCTTCCAAGCATCATGGCAACAAAAGGGCGATGAAGTTGAGCAAACTACTGTCTTCCAAGCATTGTGGTAACTAAAGGGCGAGGAAGTTAACAGACAGAGGGAGGATGCGAAGCATCACACAAGTCTCTCCATCGTCAAATAAAAAAAAGAGAACCAAAGAAGGACTAGGGAGACACGATGAAAACAACTCTTCAAATGAATTGCTCATTTTGGATGGCCATTGTATATTCTACTTGAAGACAGCATACCCGCCCAACCTGGTAAGGCAAGGACTAAGATTTTCTTCCAACAAATTAAAGAGAGTGTGCAACCCCCAAGCCACACTAAGGAAAACACACACACACACACACCAGAATTTGAAACTTCTGCCATAGTGAATAATGGTGATTGAATGAAAAATGACTACAATGCATGGATCCAGTATCACTGGGAAGCTAACGCAAAAGAACAATTTGGTTTCACCTGTCAACATGTTGCCATTACCTGTCTGGCGCCTCAAATACAAAGTCCCATCAAACTGCCTGGGACATCAATGGTAAACAGAAAAAAAATAACCTAACAAGTGCACCTTCATCTTATAGATACATACCAGATAATGCACGTCTCATGTCCCCGAAGTGTACACTAGTCCAAACACCACGGTCTAGCCTATGTTGAGCAGCCTTTGCAGATGCAAGCTGAGCACCACTGCAATAGGGAGAGAAATAAAAATAAAAAAAGTATAAGCTCAACTACAACAAAAGGAGGAGAAAGAGAAAGGCTTCACGGAGCTAAAAAGTGAAAAATAATGCACACAAAGTACAAAATTCATTGCAAGATACTGTTAATACCTTCCTTCAAAAGTTTTTGATATATCAACACAGTCAGCTGCATGTGCTGCCCGTAAGAATAAACTCTTGGTATGATCATGTTGAAATGGCCAAAAAGCCTCCTTTAAGTTTCTCAAAATCTGCATGCGTGATATAATGTAAGGAGGAGAAAAAAAATCAAGCTAGAAAATGCTGCACATGTATAAATGCAGCAGGCAACCTCATGCTTAACCTAATGTACTAAAGACATTCACACATGATACCAACATGATACAAAAACACATCATCTGTAAATGAAAGAAGTTGCTGAAAACAAACTATTCAAGATTCATGAATTCATTAGTAAAAAAATATCACTTCAGACTTGTGTTGGTACCATGTGGGTGTCCCAATTTTGTGCTCTTTCATCATGCATATTGGAGGAACTGATAAAAGACAACAGGAAAAAACACAACCCACCTTCTCCAACAGAGTAAGTGATGTCAAAATGTGTTGATGATCAGACTCCTTACTTTTCTGCTTGTGATAGCCTCTTGGAAGACCATGGTTGTCATGTGGGAAGAAAATCTCACAATCAAAATCCAACAGGCTCCATAACCGAAGCATTTTCAGGATTTCCGAGTATATAAGTGCAAGCATAACAGCAGAACCTGATCGATGTGTCAAAACCTGCTCAATACAGTATATTAAAATATAGTAAAAAAAGGAATCCCAAATACAAAAAATATTCTTCTCTTGTAGAGAGTTCGAATTTATAAGCTGGAAGGCAAATTTCTATACAGAATGAAGATACAAAGATCGTGGCTCCAATCGACTTTTCATAGTGCTCCTTCGAAAGCCCTGATTAGAAAGAAGTAAAGAACCAGATTGTATAAATCACAGTCGCATCGTACCAAAGTGCAAGGAAGTAAGTTATAAAAAGCTAAAATTCTAGTCAAATCTTACTTAGGATGAAACTAGGATAACAGTTTCGGTTCATCTTTAATACAATAAAACTAGGATAACAGTTTCGCTAAACAAAATTTTCATCAACAACCTAATTCCTTTCTTTGACATCAGCAACTGAGACACAAGAAATTATTACATAGACCAAGCAAACCAATCACCCTACAGGGATTCATTAAACTAAGTAATCAATCAAAAAGTTTGTTCCACATAAACCCTGTACTTGCAATAATGCTTCTTTGAACACCGAAAAAACTAAACACCTAGAAGGAAAAAGAATGCAAGAAAAATGGTTACCTTCTTGACAAACAAAAATTTCTCCAAGCTATCCGGAAGCATCTCTGGCGATGAATTCAATGCAGAGCTATTATTAGTGCAGAATCCCATGGAAAGATCATCCAATCTTTCAATGAAAGCATCCACGGGGAGAGCAACCGAAGAGTGTGATATGAGAGAATCATCCTCAGCTGCTATATAAAGTGCCGTTTTAGCCAAATCAACACGTCTATTAATGCTAATGCTGATTTCCCTCTCAATGCTTGACAATCTTTTAATTTGTGACATGAAATTTTGCCTTGCCTCCTAAATAATTAACAATCAATCACTTATCAATTTCACCATTTTAGAAAAACCCCACATCAAAATTTTAGCTAGAAACAAAGGTTCCAAATTCAAAGATAAATACGTAACTTTAACATGATTGGAAAATAAAAATAAAAATAAAAAATGGGTTCTAAATTTCTACCAAAAAAAAAACCATATAAAAATAAAACAAAATCTCATACTTCATTAAAACTGTATCAAATTTAATAAGCAAGAAGAACCCATATGGCAACTTTCTATTAACATCCAAAAAAACAAAAACTTCAACGAAATTAGAAAAAAAAAAAGGCATTTTGTGATTACTCTGGCATGAGTGGTGTTGATTCCAGAAGAATCCAAGGCATCATGCAATGCAAATTGGAAGTCAGTTGTTACCGGGGGAGGAGGTTGGGATCCTCCACGGCAAACCACACGGCATGGAGGAGGAGCAGAAGGATAGGATTGGTATTTTGAGAACTTGGAAGATGAGGAAGATGGTATTGATGATAAAATTGCAGCTATGGCAGCCATTATGTGAGTAACTACATTACCTACCTTTCCAAGTGGGAGAAAGAAATGTTGGAAAGAAAGATAAATTAAGTTGATTTTTATTTATTATTGGTTTGTAAGAGGATTTTTTATTTGGAAAATAGAAAATGGAAAATGGAAAGATTTTTTTTTATGAAAATGAAAAATAAATTTTTTTTTTATTAATTGATATATTTTCTTATATAAAAAATGGATGGACCATATAAAATTTATTAATTTTATATTAAATAAGTAGCTCGTGAAACGTTAACACCCAAGTTAATTTTTTCATTATGTAAAAATGGATGTTAGACAATGACAATATTTTAAAAAAAAGCAAAAATAAATAAATTAAGATCTAGAGAATTTACTTAACTAAGTTTAATTAGATTTAATTAAAAAAACATTGACAACAAATAAAACAAAAAAAAACAATAATTAACAATAAAAAAAAGAGCTATCAATATTATATTTGAAAAAAAAAAAGTCTATTGAAGACTTACCATTACTCTACGGAGACATAACTCCACCACCTGAAAGAACTCATCAAAATGGTTCTAACATCACTGTAAAAGATTGCATGACAATATTAAAAGAGACCATACACGTTGATAGAGCAACAAACCAGAAAGCAAATCAAATAAAATATCATCAAGTGAGTATCTCATGTTTATATTTAATTAATTAATTTAATTTAATTCAAAATTAATAAAAAAATTTATAGAAAGAAAATAAAAAAAGAGCCTAATCTTCGATTAAATAAAAAAAGAGAAAAAACACCAAACAAATCTCCTAAATTTGAATTAATTTTCCAAACTTGTAACTCGTAAAATTATAGACCTGGATTCAATCAAAAAGCTCAATTCACTATTAATTTAATATTGAACGATAAAATAAAAAAATCAATTTAAAAAATTTGCCTAGATAAAAGAAAAATAGCAATAAAAAAGTAGGCTGAAAAATATATTCTGAGCTTTTTTATTTGGAAAGCACGAAAACAACCCACACGATGACACTTGCAATGAATACGCCAACCACTTTTATTTTTTTAAATAATATTTTATATTTATTAAATTATTAAATTACCTTCTAATCATCTTAATTGTAACAAAAAGACCAGGCTTAAATTACAAAAAAAAAGTCTATGGACATCTGTTAAAGAAATTTTACTTTTAAAAGTAATTTAGTTATTTTATTATATTTTTAAAAAAATTATATGAAATCAGTTAAAGAAATATTGCTTTTAAAAATAACTCAGTTATTCTATTGAAGTATAAAAGTTAAGAAGAAAGATTTACCCATAACCAATATGAAAGTAATTAATGAACTTTGTAAAAAAATTATATTATCTTTAATAGTCAGTCCAATGATTTTTGTTGAAAAAAGAATATTTGTCTCAAAAGTGAAACACTAACATTCTCTATTTTTTTTTTATATAATATAAAATAGTAGTGTGCATCAACATTTAAGAGTGTGTTGAGAGCAACACAAAATAATTTTACTTTCTTTTCTTTAAATTTTTGGTTTTTTTAAATAAAAACTAAAAACATTTTTATTTGTTAAAAACAAAGACATATTTTCCACCAAAAAAATAAGAAATGCATTATGATTACAACTATTTTTTTATAAAAAATCAAAACTATCATCTTAATATTTTGTATTTGTAATAATCTAATTGTAGAATATGAATTTTATTTCATTCAAATTAAAAATTATTATGACCTAAAAAAATATATTTACATTAGATTTATAATAAAATTTAAATTCATGACATTAACTAAATATGAGAACACATAAAAAATAATATTAATTTTTTACTTTGCTAAAAAGCGCTTATATACCAAAGAAAAAAAAGTGTATTTTTCATGTTTATTATTATTATTATTTAAAAAACGGTGGAAAAATTGCAAAGAAAAACCGAGGAGAACCTCTAAAATATGTTTTTCAAATTCAATATAAATTTAAAAAATCAGTTTTTCAGTAGTTTTTTCTTTTTTGGATGGAGAAATATCATATTTAAACATGATTCTCCTAGTCTCGCAGTTGTCAGCTCCTTAGCTTTGTTTGGTTGTTGCCCCTTTCCCCCTTCTCTGATAAGAAGGTTACTTTTAGTTCTTCTTTTCCCAACACCGATTTCTAGAAAATTGGAGCATCACTGTATTATTTTTGTTTTCAACGAGTTATTTTTATCATTGATTGATGAATATCCATGATGTGAATTGCTCTTTATATTATTAAGAAGTAAGAAAAAGAAATGCAAGCTTGAATAAAAATGGCATATCTAATTTCTAATTTTGGGTTAGTTTAAGAACCCGATTCTTTTACCAAAATAACTTTGTTTTGGAATTTTTTCTCAAAAAAAATTAAAAATTGAATTGATCCTATCAACCCTCGACCTGCAGCCTAAACTTTGAACGGGATCGAACTCAAAATCAGGTATCATGACAATACTATTTCACACAAATATTTTACTTTTGTTTTTTTATTGACAGAAAACAAGAAACAGAGGTGATTGCAGAGCTTCTTTGATTTTGGATGCGAGCAGAACAACTCAGCCAATGAAAAATGTTCGTGGGATAGCTATTTTTTCAGTGAAAGCATGCCCGAGAAAGAGAAAAAAAAAGAGTACTAGCCAGACACCTCATATCAGAGTTCCCTTCTAGCTGTCTGGAACATGAACAGAAAACAGGGTAGAGAATTTACCCAGAGAAGATCATCATATACATGCTTACCAGAGATAATGCAAGCCTTATGTCATCCAAGTGTAAACTGTTCCAAATGCCACGGTCTGGCCAATGTTGAGGAGCCTTCGCAGGTTCAGGATTAAAGCTGAAAGCTACTGCAGCACGCAGATTTCAAATAAACATTTGTAAACACAACTATCACAGGGAGGAAAAGAAAGGCTAGCAATCAACTAGAAGAAAGGATATTTTTTGTTCAAATCCTATCACTTGCATTTCTCAACCTATACATCAGTGTGCGATCGACTGAGAACTTAATGTTAACAGGCTCTCCCCTGTAATTTAGCTCTGAGTATTTTGTAGAGTGCTGGTTTACTTCCTTTCCTGCCATACAATGGGTTGGCAAGGATAAATGACTGTTAATCTCTTTCAATTTTCCGCCCTGCTGTTCATAACTTATTTTATAAAATTTTTCTGTCTACTGAACATCATGCCAACAAAAATCCGGTTAGAATGTGCTCTATCCATTGAACTGGTACGTACTTCACCGAATACCGAATAAGAAATTAAGATGAAGAATTTATGAACATGGACCTTGTGTAATTACTAAACCAGTTATGGATTCACCTTGAATATCTCGTCATTAGGTGGTCAGTTGGCTCCATGTCAAATACTTCACCGTCTAGTCTTGTTTATTTCACCTTTAATTACAATGAGAGAATGTCATTTGCATGAACCAGTGTATATATTATAGTGGGTAGTTCTCCTCTGGCATGATTTACTCTTTATTCTTCGCTTCGAAAAGTCATGAAAAGATCAATGACTACATCTGCTGTCATAATTCCTATGTTCTGGTTGCACTTGATAGTAGCTATCATTCGTGTTGGATTCTGCTGTGGGTGCTCCAGTGCAGGATGCAGGCTGAGTGAGAATGGTGCCCTTTTGAAGTTCAAGAATGATCTCACCGACCCTTCAAACCGGCTTGCATCCTGGGTTAGTGATGAGGATTGCTGTAGATGGTCTGGAGTTGTTCGCAACAACTTAACTGGCCATGTTCTTGAGCTCTATCTTGGAACCCACATTTCTTATGATGTAAATTTAGCCTCCACTGCTTCTGTTGACTTGGAAGATAATCGTGGATCAAAGCTCGGCGGCAAGATTAGCTCTTCTTTGCTCTACTTGAAATATTTGAGGTACTTAGACCTAAGCACCAATGATTTTGGAGGAATTCACATCCCTAAGTTTCTTGGCTCCATGAGGAATCTAAGGTACCTTAGTCTCTCTCTCATGCTAGAATAGGAGGAATGATCCCTCATGAACTTGGGAATCTCTAATCTGCAACATCTTAATCTCCAAGGTAATGATCCTGAAACCTATGCTGACAATTACGTTGGCTATCTGGTCTTTCTTCGCCAGAATTTCTTGATTTGAGTAATGTGGACCTTAGCATAGCCTTTGATTGGCTTGAGGTTATAAACATTTTTCCATCTTTAGCAGAACTACGCATATTTTTTCTTACTAGGTTATCTCTTCAATACCCAACTGGTTATATTCTTTCAGCCATCTTGAGTTCCTCGAACTTGGGGACAACTATTTTCAAGGTAAAAACTCAAGTGCCATCGGTAACCTGACTAGCCTTGACTTCTCATCTAACAAACTTGTAGGAGTTCCAATAATTTGAAGGGTCCGCTGCATCATATATCGTCCGGCGTTATTGGATTAGATCTTTTCATTAATTCATTTTGAGGGTACATTTCCAATTTCTTGCGTTATAATATTGGTTCTTTAACATGTTATTAAGTACAAGTTGAATAGTTTAAGTTTTGATGTTGTGATGATTCTTTAACTTACAAAATTGATGGGCCGAAGAAATTGAATACTCTTGGAAACCACTTGTCTGGAGAGATTCTGGATTGTTAAAAGAACTGGCGAGATTTGGAAGCCATGAAAATTAAGTTACAGCTAATTTAGTGGCAATATTCCTAACTCCATTGGAACTTTAAGCTCTCTTCAGTCATTGCATCTTCAAAACAGCCACCTCTCTGGCAAGGTTCCTCTGTCACTGAAAAATTGTACCCAGTTAGTCACACTGGATTTTACTGTAAACAATTTCAGAGGAAACCTTCCAGCATGGATGGGGAAACTTTCAAGGATGAAGATTCTAAACCTCCATGCAAATCAGTTTGATGGCCAAATACCTGTAGAATTTTGTGATCTAGCTTTTTTACAAGTTTTGGATCTTGCTTATAACAACTTGAATGGAACTATACCGAGCTGCATCAACCATTTCAGTTCCATGGACAAGATGAATTGTTCTAAAGGCCTCATTGATTTGGTAAAATAGTCTTCTGAAAGTGCGCTTCTTGTGATGAAAGGAAGAGTAGCTGAATATAACATTATTCTCAATTTCGAAAGTATAGATCTTTCCCTCGATGATTTATCTGGAAAGATTCCAAACGAAGAAACAAGCCTTGAGGAATTGCAGGCACTAAATTTGTCACAAAATTGTTTGGAAGGAAAAATTCCTGAGGATGAAGGTGATATGGGATCGCTATAATCTCTTGACCTCTTTCAGAATCCTCTATGGTGAAATCCCTCTAAGCCTGGCAAGTTGACATTTTTTAGTCACTTGTACCTATCCTACAATAACTTGAGCGGAAGAATTCCTCAAGCACTCAATTGCAAAGCTTCAGTTCATCCAGCTTCACTAGCAACAAAGGTCTTTGTGGACTTCCAAGAATCGCAGTGCAGATGGTACAAATAATGATCATAATGGAAGAGATAAAAGGGGATTATAGTTCTGACGTTAACTGGTTCAATGTGAGCTTGCCAGTTAGATTTGTGGTGGTATTTTGGTTTGTACTGGGTCCTTCGGTGTTGAGAAGACATCTGCATTCCATGTATGCAGTCACCCATTGCATGGGAGGAACAACAAAAAAGGAGGCAAGTTTTAGCCAATTTAACTGATGGTTGCTTCATTTCAGTCCCTATATAAACCCACTTGCACTTGGACGGCGGAGTTAAAGCAAAACGTTTAGAACAAGGATCGGTAGGCCAATATAACAGGGAAAATAAACTTTAGGAAACAACATTAATGTGCAGCGGACCACTCAACTAGCGTTGCATTAGAAACCAGCCTAATCAAACAAATCATGATCTTCTGGATTCTATCTTATTCTTATCGATGGAGACCTACATAATCAATCTCCATTCAAGTCTTTAGTGATTCAATCCAATAAGTTCCACTTGATTAGTTCGGAAGCTGGGATTTGTATATCTCAAGGCCAGATGTAGCTGCAGTAATAGGACACAACCTGATAGAATAGGAGTACGGCACAGCTGGAACAAGATAGTTGTCATGGACGCATGGTGACCAACTATCATCTCCACCTACTCCCATATGTTTGTGGTCAAGATGCACCTGAAATTC
>Ga0325401_1006576_pt1 | contig 11242 bp, 9 predicted proteins | sample PopdelMetagenome_FD_205666 | JGI IMG/M metagenome (GOLD analysis project Ga0325401, IMG submission 205666) | Populus deltoides microbial communities from Bellville, Georgia, United States - Xylem-PdKOR-R2 | ecosystem: Host-associated > Plants > Phyllosphere > Stem > Wood/Secondary xylem | place...
ATGGGACAAGCCTTCCCCTGCACATGAGCAGAGTATTTCATATCAGATCACTTAATTATATGCATTTTCAACCAAGCTGACTGATTCCGAAAAATAATCAGACATGGAAGATGACTCTCCAAAAGTGTTCATTGGCTTCTCATCTAGATATAAAACAGGTTTCGGAGGTAGTTGCAGGCTTTCCATGTCTCCTTCAAGCATCTCCACAACTTCGTTCATTGCAGGGCGATTCAGAGGGTTCATTTGTATGCACCACAACCCTGCAATAATCATCTTCTTGACTATCTTTTCTTCCTCTTCCGTGCCACCATCTCCAATCTCTATAGCCTTCTCATTAGAGACTTGGTCATGAACCCAATCTGGCCAGTAAATTTGGCTGAACCTTTCAGCCAACGGATTCAAATTTTTTCTTCTGCCTGCCATTTCCAACAGCAACATTCCAAAGCTATAAACATCAGCTTTGTATGAGACGCGCCCGATGTTCTTGTAGAACAGTTCTGGCGCCATGTAACCTATCGTCCCCCCCGCTGCAGTGAGAGATTTAAGACTCTCATTTGCTGGACACAACCTAGCAAGACCAAAGTCAGAAACTTTTGGAGTGAAGTTTTCATCGAGAAGAATGTTGTGAGGCTTGATGTCAAAATGCAGGATCTGCATCTCACAACCTCGATGTAGATATTCGATGCCATGAGCCACTCCAAGGGAAATCTCATGCAGTTTTTCCCAGCTTAAAGAGACAGATCTTTCTTGAGAAAAAATGAAATTATTGAGAGATCCATTGGGCATGAAATCGTATACAAGAGCGCGCTTTGATCCTTCAGCACAAAAACCAACTAGTTGCACTACATTGGTGTGCCGAATCCTTCCAACGGTAGCGACTTCATTGATGAAATCTTGTCCATTAGCCTTGGATTTGCCAAGCAATTTTATCGCTGCAGAATGTCCACTGCGAAGGTTTCCTTTATACACGCAACCAAAACCTCCTTCTCCCAACTTTTCCTTGAAAGCTCCGGTCATCTTTTTAATCTCTGAATAAGAATACCTTACGACTGGCATAAGATTGTTATGAGTGTGTAGGAATTCCTCAACTGTGTCATATGCTGATAGATGTCTTCGTCGCCATTTATAGATCAAGAATGCAATCACAAACGGACTCCCAAAGATAAATTTTGTCCCCTGAAGTAGTGCTGTGTGTGAAATTTGAGGGGGGAAATCAAAGACTGAAATCATGATTATTTCTTATTGATTATAAGTTAAACACACAACATGGGTTAGGTTTGGTGTTAGAATTTTTTTCGCCTTGTTGAAAAATCATCTAAAATCTAGACCATCATGATTTGTAGAAAAGCATACTCTTAACCAAAAGGTATATCTCAGACATTAGGCAACTGGCTGTTTTATTCCTGGGGTTTTACTTGCAAGTGAAAATGTTCATGGTCTGGTGATGAGAACCGGAAACAATTCATGTAATATGACTTCTTTTGATTCAAAATGAAATCTAATAAACGAGGTGTTTGATAGCTGGGAATTTCGGCAATTCTAAATTCTCATATCATACTCTCGATGAATGTCGAAAAAACCTAATTGGATTTGTGCTTTTTCGTGGATAATAACTGGCTATATTTTGTTGATATTAATATAATCAAAATATGATTTAGGAATTATCATTTTGTATCTGCTAATAAAATATGATCCAATATCATAACTTCAAAAAAAAATTAATAATCACTAAGGGGAGTTCTCACCAATGAAAATGGTTACAGTCTGCAGCACGCCTGCAGAGAAGGTAAACAAATTTAGAGATATTGTAGTAAGAATTAAGCATGAAGAAGTGGGGAGATAGAATCCTCACCTACGGTTAATTCCAACCAAGAAAGTCCATCTGGACCAAGAGATCAGTTACAAAGATTAGATTTGTGATTTGAGAAAATATATAACGGAGGTTATTACAAGATGACAGAAATTGAGAAGAAACAAATGAATGACTTAGCAAAATTATCCTGGTTTTACTTTTTGAATTCAAATCTTGAGGTTATTAATGTCGAGAAGATGTTATTTAATTTTTCTGAATGTATTAAAGAAGCGAAACTTGGTTTTGTTTGACTAAGTTTTCTGAAAATTGGTATAAAAATATCATTTATCGTCGAATAAAAGAAAACCACGAATTATTATGACAAATGATATGACCATCTGCAGCCTATGATAGCTTGATTGAACTGACCGTACGATACTCAGCACTACAATATGCTTCAGAAATGGGGAAATCATGCGAAGAGAAGTTGAAGATAGAAAAACGAACAGTTTGTTATTCAATTTTGCCCACCTGCGCAGCCTGTCTGGTTCGAATCATAGATGTAGCATCCATATGCACAGCTTCCACACATGCTATTGTGCCATGAAAGCTCAAACCCATATGCCAGCTGACTGTGAATTTCCTTGAAGGATGCATTCTTGTAATCCTTGGCTGGCAACAACGTCATCCTCTCTAAGCTGCACAGTTTCATCAGATCCGAAGCCTTCATCCCACCAACATTCACATAAGAACGCATCAAGAGTGAAACATTGGAAGATTTTTCTCCATTAAGGCAAGTACCAGTGTCTACGTACTGAGGAGAATCCACTGGATTTGTGCAGTTTATGAAAATCATCATCTGCGATAACGGGAGAGGCTTGTATTTGGGAAACGACTCCCACCCTGTCTTTTTGTATTGAAACCATGTATATGGATAATCATCATCTGCGATATAATCTAAGCCTGAAAATATTAAATTAAAAAGAGTATATGCCCTTCTGGAATTACCTAATCTTGCATATGTTAAAGAAAAATCAGGACGAGAAGAGCAATTATTTTCTTTAACACCAGGATCCACCACTCGGATTGTCAAGTTGTTGTAGTTGATTGCCTGCACGTAGTATTTTCGTGAGTCTAAATACAAAACTGTGGAGGTATTTTTCTCGCAATGGAGGGTATAGAGAGAGTTTCCACAGTAATATGGATCACTGTCTAGTCTAAAGGGGTAGCTAATAGTATGATAGCCACATGAAGAAGGGGCACAGAGATTGGTATCCATGCAGTTGCTGGTTTGGAAGACTAGCAGCAGGAGCAGTAAGGCTATGTAGCCAGCAAAGAGGAGCCTAGCCATGGGTGGAGAAAGAGGGTGTAGTCCATAAACAATCCATCAAGTCTTTAAAGACAACGGTTAGAGCAGTAATGTTAAAATAATATAAATTATATTTTGAGAATTAATTTAATAATTTTAAATTTTAAATTGAGTTAGTATTTTGATATAATATTAAAGTTTTGATGATTAAGGGGTTATGAATTCTAATTAGATTAATTTTATTTATTTAATAAAAATTAAATATAAGATAACATGAGTTTATATATGAGTTTGTATAAGTGTTAAGATCAAAAATAATTTTACTTTAACAAATATATTAAAAAATAATATAAATTATATATTAAAAATTATTTTAAATGAAATTGGTTCTTTTACGAGAGAAAGATAAATATAGATGAAGTTAAAATTTAGAAGCCAGTTTTTCAATGTAAGAGTTTCTCAGCGTATTAAAATGACCAAGTCATCCTTTCAAATATCAAAGTCATAGTAAAGCAAAGATTTATATTGAAAATTCTTTTAAATGAAATTGGTTTTTTTTATGAGAGAAAGAAAAATATAAATAAAATTAAAATTTAAAAATTAATTTTTCAATGTAAGAGTTTCATGAGCATATTAAAATGGCCAAGTAATCCTTTGAAATATCAAAGTCACGTAATGAAGCAAAGATTACTTCGATATAAACCACAAATCCATCAACTCCCTACACCACAAGCGTCAACATGTAGAGCACCTTGTTGGCAATAATTTGTGAAAAAAGCCAAAGATCAACACAAGTGTTCCAGGTAAGTCCAAGCTCTGCTTCCCTCCTCTTTCCCTTGGAAACTGGAAAGATAGTGAGGGTGCAATAATCCTTGCTGACACGGAACTACTACTACATTGAACGCAAGAGAGGTCAATTCTGAGTGCTTAATCTAGGCAAGTAAAACGAAGGTATCAGAGTTACCCTTGCTGCTCCCATCTGAGTTTACTATTGTTTCTGCAATAACTAGACACTGTCAGGTCGAAACTCTATCACCATAGGAGGCAATGATGAAAGGTTCATCAAAAAAGGCTATATGCCTGTTCTATTTCATGTTCATTGCAGAACTTGGAGCAAGCCTTAATTGCACAGTATCTTGTGGGAACCGTGGCCTTCACTTCCGATTTCCATTCTGGATCAAGGATAGGCAGCCAGAACAGTGTGGCTATCCTGGTTTCGATCTGTCTTGCAATGAGAAGGGCGATATAGTGCTTGAGCTGCCAACAGCAGTGAAGCTCTACATAGATAAGATTGACTACGAAAATCAAGTTATTTATGCAAGTGATCCCCAAGGTTGCCTTCTAAGCCAACACTCAAACTTCAATTCCTCTGTGTTTCACTTACAGTATAAGATATCTAAGGTCAATTTTACCATCTTCAATTGTTCTTTAAATAATGCAAGATCCCTGAACTGGATGGTCCCTTGTCTAAGTACTCTCTACTATGACGTTCTTGCCGTTGATTCAGAACAATCTATTGATGACAACGAGTTATTACTTTCTTGTACCAAGATGTACGACCTACCTGTTCCACAAGATATTCATCTGTCTTGGTCCAATCCCAATTGTGGATCTTGTGAAGCAACAGAAAACTATGTGGATTGAGGAAAAATAGCAGCACTGAGCTTGAAACTGAATGTAGTGGCATGCACAGACAAAACAAAGGTATGTTTAGCTTTAAGTCTTCTTTTCATTGTTCTGTGTTCATGGCATCTTGATTTTCTATGATTCTTTGCTTCACTAAGTCTACTTTGATTAATGTATTGCTAGTGGCATTGAACAGGTAAGTCCTATCTACTAGTGAGTTGACTGACAAGTGGGTTACCTGTGCATTTAGCGTTCTTGATTCTACAAATAGAGGATATTATCATGACTTCAGAAACTTTCAGAAAATTAGAAATTAACAACGGATCTTATCTTCTGCAGGTGCACGGAAAAAGAATCTGACTATAGGTTAGCTGTTCTCAAATTTACTCCAATTCTTTGCTTCCAAAAAAGAAGATCAGTTACTTGACTCAAAAGGCTTATTTATATATGCAGGTGTAACCACAGGATCCATCATTTTCGGGGTTTTGGTGATTGCAGTCTACCAAATCTATAGCTTCAGAAAATCAGAAGAAGAATATCAGGCCAAGGTTGAAAGGTTTTTGGATGATTACAGAGCTATGAACCCCACAAGATACTCCCATGCTGATCTCAAAAAGATGACAAATCAATTCAGGGATGAATTGGGGCAAGGAGCTTATGGAACTGTGTTCAAAGGAAAGCTAACCAGTGAGATTCCGGTGGCTGTTAAGGTTCTAAGCAATTCATCAGACAAAGGAGAGGAATTCGTCAACGAAATGGGAACAATGGCGAGGATTCACCATGTCAATGTAGTCCGCTTGATTGGCTTCTGTGCTGATGGATTTAGACGAGCTCTGGTTTACGAGTACTTGCCAAACGATTCGCTGCAGAAGTTCATATCTTCAGCAAACGCCAAGAATGTTTTCCTTGGCTGGGAAAGGCTGCATCATATTGCCCTCGGAGCAGCCAAAGGGATTGAATATCTTCACCAGGGTTGTGACCAAACAATCCTCCACTTTGATATCAAACCACATAATATCCTGCTGGACAATGACTTCAATCCCAAGATTGCAGATTTCGGTCTGGCTAAGTTGTGTTCCAAGTATAAAAGTGCTATTTCCATGACAACAGCTAGGGGAACCGTCGGCTACATAGCACCTGAAGTGTTCTCAAGAAACTTTGGGAATGTCTCCTACAAGGCAGACGTGTACAGTTTTGGAATGTTGGTGTTAGAAATGGTTGGTGGAAGGAAAAATGTTGATGATACAGCAGAAAATGGTTATCAAGTATACTTCCCAGAATGGATTTATAATCTTTTAGAAGAAGGAGAAGACCTGCGGTTCCAAATCGAGGAAGAAGGGGATGCTAAAATAGCGAAGAAGCTAGCCATTGTGGGACTGTGGTGCATCCAGTGGAACCCAGTGGACCGTCCTTCCATGAAAATTGTTGTCCAGATGCTGGAAGGTAAAGGAGACAACTTGACAAAACCTCCTAATCCTTTACTCTCCTCGGCTCCAAAGAGAATGACTGCAAGTATAGCAGGGCGACGTCTACATCAAGAATTGGCAGCCATCTCAGAAACAGAGTAATAATGTATTTTGAGGTCGTCATTGCATTCAAGGATGTGATCTATGAGCTGCTTGCAGTGGATTCCGAGTAGTTCGTGGCTTTTAAAGGGCTCTTAAGCTCTTATAGAACAACATTAGTATTTTGAGATAGTCTCTCAAATTCTACTCGTTGTAAACAATTGTCTATGATTGCAAAATCTGAGGATTGAGCTTGCTCAAACCTTTGACCACAAAAAAAAATCACCAATAATTAAGGAGTGGATACAGTGAAAGTTGTTAGTAATTTTATTCAATTTTGGGAGGCATTTATTATGTGTATCTGTTCGTTAATCATTAGTTGTCAATAAGTTGTCGTGTGAGATATCATTACTTTTAGTATGAATAGCAAATAATAACGAATTTGGATAGAAATTATTGAATCAAGATATATTTGGAATATTAGGGACTCAATTGTTAAAATTTTACATTTTGTGACAAAATAAGCATTTAGTAATACTTCAGGGGTTAATTTGAGGTTTCCCTAGAATTAATCAGCACCTGGCTTTTCAGGGGACTTGAATAACTTGTCGTCTTCTTCAACGCAAACCGTCGTCCATATTATAAACTACATGTCGTCTGAGATTGCGAATTCTCTTTTCAGACATTCCGTGACTAACCAGTCAGTGAAAAACAACAAAACAAATCCCACTCTCTCTCTGAACTTTCTCTCTCTAGCAAGCCATGACTGCAGCCACCAAAAACCACCACCCCTCCTCCTCTAAACCACCCAAGAACCACCACTCGACCCCCAAAGCAACCACCTCACAAACTAACACCACTCAAAACTCTAACCCCACTACTAACCCTAACCCCGCAGCTAATCCATCACCATTATCTCCCTCCCTCAAAGACCAGGTGTTGTCACGCGCCACCCACATTACGCGCCAAGAACTACTCAAAAGAAGATCCCACAAGCTGAAACAGCTCTCAAAATGCTTCAAAGATTATTACTGGGCATTAATGGAAGAACTCAAAGTTCTGTACAGAGAGTACTATTGGAAGTATGGTGTTAGCCCATTCAAAGAAGACCACCAAAACACCCTTCAAAAAGTAGAGCAGCATAGGCAGGGTGGTGGGTTTGGTGTTTTAGAGAGAGAGAATGGGGAGGGGGAGGCTAATATTGAAGTTATTGGTGAAAATAATAATAATGTTAGTGATTTGAAGAGCAATCATAGGTGTTTGTTTGTTGGGTGTAAGCTAAAGGCTATGGCTTTGACAAGTTTTTGTCATCTTCATATACTTTCTGATGCAAAGCAGAAGCTTTACAAGCCTTGTGGTTATGTTATCAAAAGGTTTGATGTTGCTTCACTTTTGTCTTTGATTTCTGGTTCATAAAGCTTATTTCTTTTATAGGTATTTTTTTTTTTTTGGGGAGGGGGGTGGGGGGTGGGGAGGGGGGATTTCGATTGTTTGGTTGCCGTAAGATTGTGTTGGTGGTGTTAAACTCTCTTTTTAGCTAGGTTTTGGTATGTTTTTTATGCTTGAATGGTTGGCATTGCCAGTTTTATTTAATAGTTGCATGTTTGTGCAAGATTAGTTTGCCCAGGGCCAGTTGAGGAAGTTTGGGATATGTAAATTGAATGAGCTTGATTAAGATTGTGTAGGAATTGGTTTATATATGCATAGTGTTAGGGATCTGGAAAGAAGTCTGATGAATCATAAAGGATTTGTAAATTCGATGGCAATTAATTACCTGAGAATTTCTTGTGACCGTGATATTTCAGGGATCAAAATGAAACAATGTTGTTTTGATGTTAAGCTGGGAATTTAATCCATAATTATGAAAAGTTTATGCGAATTGGACCAGGGAATGTTGATATATGCAGAAATGAAATGAAGTATTTGCTTGCCTTGTAGCTTCTAGCGACGATTATGGAACAATTTGAAGTACTAGAAACTTGTGTTTTTTCATCCTAGATTTTTATCTCCTTTTATGCGCTAGTTCTGGTAATGAGACCTAACTTAAAGGTATAGAACTTTGTTTCATGTATCCATTATGCAACATCTAACAAGTTGAAAATGGTCATCAGATGCATATATCATGGTATATAACAATACACAGCAATACTGTAGACAATAAGCCAAACGAAAGAAGAAAATGAGGAGAGAAATGTTCGACAGAATTCTCACTATTCTTGAACAAATTGTGAGACAACATTTGATGGTCTAACTAGTTGCTCGATTTTATTTGATAGTCATGCATGGTTACGAAGAACTCTAATGGTGCTGTAGAAGTAATTTGGATTATTGCATGGGTAACATGTTTCTGCTTTCACCAAGAAATCATGTTACTTGGATATTATACCAAATGATTTGACTGAAATGTTAGTGTGCATTGTGTCTTCGGTTAAATTGTTGTAGCTTTTGCCCATCCTTTTTGAAGTTCATTTTCTTGTTTGTTGTGATTACTGTTGTGCGTGATATCTAATCAATGTAGAGCTGTCTTGCCATAAGGTCCATTGGGCATTGACATCGTAGCTGCAGCTTGTGATAGATTGATGGCATTAGTTAACATCCAAAATGAAAATAAACATGCATTGATGGATATATGCTTGAACCCTGAACAACTTTTAAGTTCTTGCTGAAGTGCTGAAAGACTGAAATTTTAAAGTTCTAGGTTGCTTGCTTTTAAACCTTTTTTTCTTGCTTTACAACTAAGATAGCTAGCATTTCTGCCGCCAGTTTGCTTCCCATGATACCAAATCAAAACTATTTTGATGGGCAGTTGGTTGGATTTGGTTGTCGAATCTGAGTGAAATATTTTATTGGCTCCTGTATCATATGATGAATTTTAAAATAGTGCATTCTGATTGATTCTAATCCGTTGATTTTCCACTTATCATAAGATTCTTTTGGTTGGCTATGTACTCAAGTGCTCAGGCAGGACCAATAACATGTGGAAAGCCAATACTGAGATCAACTGCTCCTGCACTCTGCACTGTCCACTTCCAAAAGGCTCAGAAACATGTGACTCAGGCTCTGAGGAAAGCAGGCCTTAATGTCTCCTCATCAAGTAAGCTTGCTCCTAAGTTCCACGTCATCGTGACAGAATATGTGCGTCAAATTCAAGCCAAAAGGAAGGCTGCAAAATGAGGAAATCAGAGTAAAGTCATGGATAACGAAGTGGCTGCTAGCTGAGCTGTTTGTCCATTGCAGAGATGACTTGTGAAGCATGAGTGACAGTGTACATTGTTAGAATAACCCATGGTAAGTTTCTTGATTAGAAGAAGGGAGAGTTGATCATAGTTTGGATCATAGTATTCTAAAAGTGTCAAGCATACAATTTGCTGTACTTTATTTTATTTTTATCTTTTTAGAGACAGAATTATTTGCATTTAATTTCTGAATTGACAGTGCGTCGTAAGAAATAAAATGCACCACTTACCATTAATTGTTGTTTGCAGATATGCTTTTTCCGGATGTTTATCTTCCGGCGGCAGCACTAGGTGTTCGACGTTCCAGTTACTCTGGTAAACACAAATGTGTACTGATGCTAGACGATTGTAACAACTCTGATGCGCTGAACCTTTATTTTATTTATAAAAGCTTGTATAGCCATTCAACTTGAATTGGTGAATGATGGGACTGTGTGTGCCTGTATATGATCATGAACCTGTGCTCCTTTTGTTTTTCTTCAACGATGAAGATTGTATGGCAGAATTGGGCATTTTAAGGTCAGCCAGTGGGCTGAATGCTTCTTCTTTTATAGTGTGATTGTAAAACATTGGTCTGTGACTGTAAAGCATGACCATGCATTTTAAATTCAGCTGCCGAAACTAGTCTAAATAATGCAAGGAAGAATAAAGCTGGGCTTTGGAGAGAGTTTTCGGTGGGACCCAAATGAGCAGTGACCTCTCCTCTCTCCTTTCTCTTTCTATCTTCTCATCTTTGATCTCTTGCGATATTTGGTATATTTTTAAAAAAAATTATTTGATTGATGATTTAAATTTTGTGATTTACAGGCCTTTTAGGTTAAAAATAATTAATAATTTGTAGGAACTTGGAATTTTAGAATGTTAATTAATTGGTGTAGGAGGAAGTTAAAGACAGAAATATAAACATAAAAAAAACACATGTATTTTAATAAGTTTATCTAATAATTCTTTAGGAGGTTTATAAAACTTTAAATAGATTAAAAATTATGTTTCAATTTAAAAAAATAAAAATTTAAAATTATAAAGAAAAGAAGTATGAAATCTGAAAATAATAATGAAAGTCATAAAAATTATCATAATCAGGACTCGGGAGTGAGATTTTAAAAATCTGAGAGTGAGATTTTAACAATCTAAAGATTTGATGGTCGAAGTAGCAATTTCGTAGCTACTCTGAGAAAAATAAACTTTAAAATTTTTTGTAAAGTTTGAGTATAATTCAATGATTGGATTAAAAATTATGGTCATTTTGAGTTGTTATTTTAGTTTAACACAACCAGATCTTCTCTTGAACTTAAACTTGTTTTATTAGTTCATAAATGTGTTTATTAGATCATTCATATAATTCGTCTGAAACAGATCCTTATCTAATTATACTAAATTCCCACCTGATTATCTAGAATTAACTGTTATCATATGCTCAAGTATATCATTAATGATTTGGGATTTTTTTAGCTGCTATTGATGCTGATTTTTTTCTCCAATTTAATATTTGAAGGTGATGAAATGCGTTCATAAGGTGGCTTCATCACAACTTGGGGCCGACTGCATCTTGAGTCTTCAAGTTTGTAACTTGCAGTGGACATCTTTTTTTTCTTTTTTTTTTTTTTTCTTTCAGTTGATTGAATTTTCTTTCGTTTGGACACTTGTGGTGGTTGAATCTTTTCATTAGTTTGTAATTTGCTTTTGGATTTTTTTTTTCTTGGGTTTGAATTAGTAGACTTGCTGAAAGTTGGAAGTTGATAAATTCTTGTTTTTAATTATATGTTTGATGAAA
>Ga0325401_1006577_pt1 | contig 11242 bp, 8 predicted proteins | sample PopdelMetagenome_FD_205666 | JGI IMG/M metagenome (GOLD analysis project Ga0325401, IMG submission 205666) | Populus deltoides microbial communities from Bellville, Georgia, United States - Xylem-PdKOR-R2 | ecosystem: Host-associated > Plants > Phyllosphere > Stem > Wood/Secondary xylem | place...
AATTAAAAATTATTTGTAACATGATAGATTATTTATATATTAAAAAATGATAGGGTGAAATAGAGAAAAAAAATTGTTGAGGGCTAACTCAATATAGTTAAATTGAAGAAAATAACAAAACAAAAGTTAAAAAAAAAGGATAAAAAATAAGACAACATCAATTAAGAAAAAAACAAAGCAAACCTATTAAACCTAGTCAAATTTCTAAAAGTCGCATCCCATGAAATCTTTTATCAATTTAATTTTAAATGATGAGATTGGTTGAAAAGTATTAATAAAAAAAACCTAGAAAGGCAAAAAAATAAAAGATAATAAAATTTGATAGAAAAAACCCAAGGAGGATGCAATTCAATGAAAAAAAATAAATAAATAATCTCAAATAAATAAATATCAATTAAAAGAATAAGGATCAAATTTTAAACATAAAAAAAATCAAAGGTGGTGAAATTAAAAACATCTGTAAAAACTAAGAAAACCCAGACAAACATCCTAAACATGATCAAATCTTAAAAAGTTTACAACCCATAGAACCTTGGATTTGAGTCATATCAAGAAGTTTATTATAAACCAATTTAAAAATATAGATTTAAAAAACTTGTTAAAGAAAAAAAATAACAAAAAAAGTCTCAAGCAAACACTACAAGATTTAACAGTTTTACTGACGGAATTTTTCTGTCGGTGTAAGACACATATTCTGTCGGTAATTAATTTACCGACGGAATCACCGACGAAAATGCTTCGTCGGTGAATCTTTCATTGGTAATTTTTTTTTCCGTCGGTAAATTCATTGGTAATAAAAAAAATAAATTTATCCGCTCCATTTCGTCGGTATATCCTTCGGTAATAATATTTTTTTATTACCGACGGAGATGGAAATTCTATCGGTAATTATTTAAAAACATTTTAAAAAATTCATTTTATAAAATTATAAAATAATTAAATTAGCATAAATTAACACTGCATAATATATACTAAAAAATGCTTGGAAAAAAGAATAAGAAAATCAACTCAAACAAATTTGCAACAAATAAATAAAACAAAAAAATAAATTCAACTAAAAAAATTCATATGAAAAAAATAAAGTTGCAATTGCTAAAAATTTAAAAATCCTATAAATAAATCAACTAAAAATTGATCTCATATGACAAACAAATCTCACAACAACATTTATACAATTATTAAGAACAAAAACAATTAAAAATAAAATAAAAAACAAATATAGTGAAAAAAATCATGAAAAAAGAAAAAAAAATCTTACCTTAATGTAGCTGCAAGTGAAGCTACGGAGAAAGAAAAAATTTCGTTAAGCATATTAATTAAAAAAAAACTAAGAGGATAAAACAAGAAAGAAGAAGAAGAAGACATACCCAAGCATGGAGGAAAAGAAAAGGAGATGAGGAGAGAAAAGAAGAGAAAGAAATATATATTGATGTTTTTTACATATAGTGAAGAAGAAGAAGAACAAGAAGAACAAGAAGAAGAATAATAAGGAGAAGAAATGAGTCTGTCTCTTGGGAAATAAGGGGATTCAGGCTTTTTATTGGGGCGCGTTACCGACGGATTTACCGACGGATAATTGAATATTAATATTTTTTAATTATTCCATCGGTAATATTTAATTTAAATTTTCAATTTCGTAAAATTTTTTCAGCAACCGCCAACAATTACCAACGGTTTTTCAATCCGTCGGTGATTCCGTCTGTAATATTTAAATGAAAATTTTAAATTAATTGAATTTTTTCAGAAAACCGCCAAATAACACTCTCTGGAAAATACCGACAGAAAATTCCGTCGATGATTTCCTTTGTAATTGACATGATGAACAATGTTCACAGTTTACCGACGGAATCACCGAGGAATTTTACCGACAGAAGAAAATAACAAAACAAAAGTTTAAAAAAAGATAAAAAATAAGACAACATCAATTAAGAAAAAAACATAGCAAACCTATTAAACCTAGTCAAATTTCTAAAAGTCGCATCCCATAAAATCTTTTATCAATTTAATTTTAAATGATGAGATTGGTTGAAAAGTATTAATAAAAAAAACCTAGAAAAGCAAAAAAATAAAAGATGATAAAATTTGATAGAAAAAACCCAAGGAGGACGCAATTCAATGAAAAAAATAAATAAATAATCTCAAATAAATAAATATCAATTAAAAGAATAAGGATCAAATTTTAAACATAAAAAAAATCAAAGGTGGTGAAATTAAAAACATCTATAAAAACTAAGAAAACCCAGACAAACATCCTAAACATGATCAATTCTTAAAAAGTTTACAACCCATAGAACCTTGGATTTGAGTCCTATCAAGAAGTTTATTATAAACCAATTTAAAAATATAGATTTAAAAAACTTGTTAAAGAAAAAAATAACAAAAAAAGTCTCAAGCAAATTACCCATCAATCAACCCGGGTCAACAAGAATGACCTTATAAATAGAAAAGTGAAAGAACACCGGAAAAAAAAATAAAAAAATTGCTTTTAAAAAAATAAAGATCAACCCAAGCTAATTTTTTAGATTTATTACTCAATTCATGAGACTAATATGACCCATTAAAGGTAAACCTGTAAAAATTAAAGAAGCAAAATTCTTAATCAAACAAATATTTGAGGGATGAAATTGAGAAAAAAATCAGTGAAAACAAAAAATGACAATTAAAAGAATTAGGAATAAATTTGACATGAAAATTAAATGAAATTAAATGTTTAGGGATGGAATTGTAAAAAATAAATCCATTAAGAAAATGATTAAAAAAATAACAATTAAAGGATTTAGGACCAAATTTGACATAGAAATTAAATGAAAATAAATGCCTCGGGGTGGAATTGGATAAAAAAATTAATCAAGAAAATGATTCAAAACAAAATAAATAAAAATTAAAAAAATGAGGACCAAATTTGCAAATAAATTAAAAAAAATCAAATAACCATGGATGAAATAAAAAATAAAATCCAATTAAAAATAATCAATGCAAATAAAACAAGTGAAAATAAGAGAAGACGGACTAAATCAAAAGAAAAAATAAATTGAAGGGTTGACATGAATTTTTGCATGGCCAGCACGCAATCTAAGAAAGAAAAGGAAGGAAAAGAAAGAAAGAAAAGAAAAACAATTTTGGGTCAAACCACACTGAATCACCATACACGTGCCTCCCAGAAAGGAAAAGAACACCGGGATAAATCAAATAATATGTTGGAATTACGGTTCCAACCATTGGAGCAAGCTGCATGCACTGTTAGAATGCGACGGAGTGATTGACGTGTGCGAGGCAGACGTCAACAACTTTTTTATTTTTTTGTGCAAAAAAAAATTCCCTCATGACTAAACAATATTAACAACACAAACCATGACGAAATTACAAAGAAGCCTTAAAGCCAAGGTTAAAAAATTTAAATTGTAAGGGTAATGTAGCAATTCAACTGTTATATAAAATATAAAAATACAAAAATACCCTTGTAGAAGGCAGTAAATTATTTTATTCAAGGATTATGTTAGTAAATTTACTATGTATAACAAAATGCAATCACCAAAACAACCTCGTACAATCTTCAAAAGATATTTATGTCATGGTAAAAAAATCACCTTACCCCAGAACAAATGTTAATAATAACCAACGAGTAAATTTCAAATTGATGTTTTATAATTATCGTGTTTCAGATAAGTGATATCTAAACATGTTGTGTTTTAGAACTATACTATCTAAACATATTATACTTTTAAAGTGTGACTTATCATAAAATCTAATTTTTTTTTTAATTTTTTTTAATTAAAGTGATATCACGGTATACAACACTACATCAATAATTATAATTATAAGTCGCAGATCAGAATTGTGAAATCCAAAAGTGTGATATTTCTTGCTGCTGTGTTGATTAATCATTTCTTTATACATTAATCGTCCGATTCGTCCAATAGCAACCGACTTTTCCACCCTAATGTCTTCTGCATGCTTTATTTATTTTTTAATTAGTCGAAGCAAAACCACGGAGGAGGAGGAGGAGGAGGAGGAGGAGACATGGATTGTGCATAACTGTAACTTGAATAAATAATTTCTTTTCATGGAATTAATATATTAAAACAATAAAGAAGACGAGGGAGGGCTGTCCGTCCTTTGCATGGGAATATTACGTAGGGGTTAAGGTTAAGATGATCATTGTTACATGGAAGCATATAGCCGACAAGTCGGCAACCCTCCCTGCTCTCCTGGTATACTTAATATATATATATATATATATATATATATATATATATTAGTCTAATACTAAAGTCACCTCTTCCTAGCTTGCCTGCACAAGAGCTGAGAAAAAATGGTAGAGTAAAAAAATAATAATAAGGGAGGAAAGCGAGTGGAGTCCCTCAAGGCTGCCACGTATTTTATTTTATAAATGTTGACTTTTCCCTTCTTGGTTGCTTGGGGTTGGTGCCCATGCTCGTCGTTGTAGCAAAATGTAAATAAATTTTTAAGAGATAATAAAAATAAATAAATAAATAAACTTACTTACTTCATGCTCAACCAGAATATTAAAACATATCGTGTTATTGTTTAACTTTTTTTTTTTGGGATTTGAGGAAATCTTATTTCTCGGAAAGTGCACTTTGTGGGCCTAGGTGAGGGAGTAAAATCCTGGCTGTCCCAGGCTCTTACAAGAAATACACGTCCTGACTCGAACTCGAGACTTAATGTGCAGATCTCAAACCAAAATATTAAAACGATATCGTGTTGTTGTTTAACGTAATAATTAATAACACATTAATTACTAGGATTTTTCACTTTCAACATAATAAAAATAAAATCATGTTCCCAACAAACATATTTCTAGCAATCACGCAATTTTATTTGTTCCCAACAGGCATTCATTTAAGAATACGCATACCAAACTCCCTATTAAAATATCCTAGAAATTTATATATAAATTATTAAAAAAACTTGATGTTTTGACATAAAATCTCTCAGATTAAACATAAAATATATATAAAAAAGAACATTTTATACCAAAATGCGTCCATTTATAACGAAAATGCACATATAAAGTTCAATTTCAGTGTTTCATGATTGAAATATATATATAAAAAACCTCCAGCCTAGTGAAGCACTTGTCATTACCGTATAATATATCGAAGACATTTGAAAATGTGGTAGTGGTTACTTTTTAAAGTATTTTTTTATTAAAAATACATTAAAATAATATTTTTTTATTTTTTAAAAATTATTTTTGACATCATTACATCAAAATATTTGAAAACATTAAAAAAAAATATTAATTTAAAACAAAAAAAATCGATTTCTTTTTCAAAAACACTTTTAAAACTAAAAATAAAACATACTCTTCATCATTGCCCATTGTTTTCACACTAGGATAAGTCTCAAAGTATTACTTAGAGTGGACCGCTTTGCATAATTCAAGATTAGTTTTTCGGCCTTTATATTAACTATAACTAAAATTTATCAGTGCTTCACTGTAGCGTGGGCTATTGTGCATTGTGAGTAAATTCATTGTGGATTGTATTGTTCTGTACTGGGGCTGCGGACACCTGGTGCTTGGCTGTCAGGCTCACACCTCCACGTGAGGACACCTGGTGCTTGGGCTGCCTTGCTTAGGGCGCGCAGTCGAACCCGCGCGCCACATGGCGAGACCTAGCGCTTGGGCTGCCCTGCCTATGCTTTGGGGCCACAAATAATAATATTTTTTAGTATCAATACTTTCAATGATAATAAAAATAATAATCTTTGTACCACAAATAATAATGTTTTTGATATTAATACTTTGAACTACAATAAAAATAAATATTATTACTTTCAATTATAATAAAAATAAAAATATTTGTACCGCAAATAATAATATTTTTGATATTAATGCTTTGAATTATAATAGAAATAGTAATATTTATAACACAAATAATAATATTTTTAATATTAATACCTTCAAGTATAATAAAAATGATAATATTTATGGCACAAATAATAATAATAATAATAATAATAATAATAATAATAATAATAATAATAATTTTATCATTCAAATCAACTATATGGTTTTTCTTTGGTGGTAATAATATGTTGGACCTGGAAGCGTTCACGCCCAACCCCACGTTGGGCCTGACACGTTTGCGTCCAACCACATGTTGGACCTAGACGCATCCATAGCTCCACGCCCATCTCCATGTCAGGTATGGACCGTGTCCAACTACATGTTGGGTTAGGATGCGACTGAGCCCAATCACATGTTAGATCCCTGCCCAACCCCATGTTGGCACTGGACGCATGCCCAACCCCATGTTGGCCCTGAACATGGTCGGGTCTGGATGTGACCGCGTCCAATTTGCCCAATCCCATGTTGGACCTGGACACGTCCACGCCCAACCTCATATCTGTTTCTTAATATAATAATGTGTTATGAATATTATTATTTATCTTATAATTCAAAGTGTTTATATCAAAAATATTATTATTTATGTTACAAATATTATTATTTTTATTATAATTAATAGGATGAATATTAAAAATATTATCATTTGTGTTATAAATATTATTAATAAAATAATTAATAAATTTGAAAAAATATTATTATTAATATCAAAAAAATATTATTTTTTATATTATAAATTTTTACAATATTTTTATGAATATAAAAAGTAAACCCGCCACCAATAGTGCAGGCATCCATCTAGGTCGAAAAGAAAAGGGCTCAGTCATTCTTCAACCTACTGAAGTCCAGTCCAATCCATTCCAAGCCAATGATGTATTGCGAAGGCGCGCACACACATATACAGGCATGCATGTTTTCCTTCGAGCTTAGCTGCTTTTCAGAGATAAAGTGGCCTCTGATCGATAGACTTTTTCCTTTTTTTCTTCTTTCTGTTTTCAGAAATGGAAGTCAACGCAGTAAAGAGTCTAAAGACTTCCATTTTAGAGTCGGTTCTTCTTTTCTATCATATGGCTAATTAATACATTGAAAATATTTGTTTAAATTCTTAAATGAATGGAATTACTTTGGTTTTTGTGAACTTGTAACTGGTAAATGTCTTGGGATAAAAACAAATTGTAGAGAAGATATTTGTTTTATTGAAAGAGATAAATATAAAATAAATCTCTCTACAGGTAGTTTTATAATGAATTTATATATATATATATATAGTTTTATAAAGTGATACGTTTCCCTATTGTATGTTATTACAGAGTTCAAGGTCTTGATTACAAGTCTTGAAAGTGCAGGATGAAGTCCAAGAAATCTGACGAGGCCCAATTAACGCGTGAAACCTTTGCTTAATTGTTTTAAATTTCAAGAATCTCCTTTCCCTTAATTCCCTCCATTTTTATTATACTACAATTAGCCTATTTTTTCAATTGAAACCACTGTTAAAATGAGGAAGAACAAGAATATAGGAGCAGTCTTCTTGAGAAAAACAAGAGCCCTGCAAAAGGGACTGCTGTGGTCTCTTCCTGGCCCTTGTTTGGGGATTTCCAGAGCCTTAATTTCTTATGGATTTCAAGGGTGGTCTAGTGGATTTCTGGGTTTTTACACTTCCCTTAATCACTCTATTTTGTTCAATATCAATTTACTATACTGATTTCATAGGAAACGATACTCTTTAGCAACACTTGACTGTTCTCTTTCATTTATTGACTGCATTCCTCGTTTTCTTAAAAGTTCTTCTCTTCGGTTGCCTGTTTGGGGCGGCAAAGTGTCTGCATGCATCTGACTGCAGTCTTTTTTTATTGCAGATGCAAGCAATCAGTTGCTGTTTATTTACACGGTTTGCTGCATAGTTTCAAGCGCTTCAACTGCAGTTTTCACCGCGTAGACAAACAAGTAGTGATCTTCTTTCAATATGGGCCGTGTCAAATTCCTATCCTTGGGTTACGTGTACAGTGATATTTGCAGATTACTACTTTTGAGCCAGAAAAGTTTTGGCCTTTGCGCCCGCCCTCACACAATGGTAGTGGCTACGAAGTTCAAGTAGAATGGGAACGTCACAGATTAATATATTAGAAGTGGGCTTCACCTAGATTTTCTCAGTCTCAGCTTTTATCTAGAAAGAAAAGCCTTTTTCATATTTCTAGGTTGCTTTGATGTTCCAAAAGCTGGTGTCAGAGGATAGAATATTGGGTGTAATTACTGATCATATTTTGGAGAAACAGGAAAGCAAAGGCCGTCCTCCTGGTCTAAACGCACTGAACTTCTAAAGGTTAGAGAAACATTGGAATTGAGAAAAGAGTCCTGCTAGCTTGTTTGGTGACTTTCTTCAGCTTATTCATTTGCAACTTGGGCAGCTTTGCTCCCTTGTAAGCTGGACTTCTGGTCTTAACACAATGAGCCTTTTGGAGGTTAAGAAATTTGGGGATTGGGAAAACAAAGCTGCTGCTTGCAGCCTCTAATTGGAGCTAGCTTGGTTTGGCTTATTTTTCTGGCATCTTCACTTCCCAAGCATGAGCTAAAACTCTGCTAGGATCTGTTCATGAACTTGCAAGTGCAGCTTGAATGTAATTTAATTATGACGTTCAGTGTTTGAAGTCCATGAACATTTTTAACAAGGCATAAACACTTAACAGGAGGAATGGACAAAACAAATAACACATAATTAACATAATTAACGATGGTTAACACATAATTAACATAATTAATGATGGTTAATTCAAGTGATTCGGTATTTATTTTTTTTAAACAAGATTTTAAATTCGAGCTTTATATATGGAAAACATCATTATTTTCATCCTCTCACGCCTTAACAAAAAAATATTTAATATATATCTAAAACTAAAGTTTATGACATGAGTTTTTAATTAATTTAATTGTAAGAAAATAAAAATAACTATATTATAAGAAATTATGATTCAAATTTTTTCGTTTACAGGTTTTTTTTTTTTTAATGAGACACATTTATGTTTTAGTTTTTGTTAATACATGGTAAGATATTATTAGTTGGCATTTGAATCCACAGTACATGAAGGAATCCATGTAAAGGCCGTTTGTTCTTCACTTTTTTGCATAAAGGTGAATTTCAAAAATGTATTTCGCAAGAAAAAATATTAAATTAATATATTTTTAGGTATTTTTATTATTTTGATATATTGATGTTAAAAATAAAAAAATTAATCTGAAAAATATTTATGCTAATATATTTTTAAGGAAAAAATATTTTACATCACAATACCAAACAAATTATAAGATTAAATATTGTTTTTTAAAGTGTTTTTTATTTGAAAATATATTAAAATAATATATATATTTTTAATTTTTTTAATTTATTTTTTATATTAGCACATTAAAACAATCTAAAAACATAAAACAATTAATCTATAACAAAAAAAAATAATTTTTTTTCAAAACATTTTTAAAATACAAAAAAAGCTATTAGTTATTTGTAATTACATCAACTGCATTTTGTATGAGCTTATATTTTATAGCATTCTGTGAAGATGCATGGTTTTGTTATCATTTTTTAGCTTGGTAAATATTTTTGAGCAAGAGAAACAGAGACAATAAAAAAAAAAAATTGAGCTAGGTAAACTTTTATTTTATCATTTTTAAAGGGTATATATACAATTCTCTCTTTTCATCATTTATCTATTTCGCTTTTCAAAGTGAATTTTGTAGAATAATGCTAGTAAAAATTACTTACAAGCACTCTTGAAATTAATATTTTTTTGGTGTTTTAAAATCATTTTAATACGCTGATGTTAAAAATAATTTTTTAAAAATAAAAAATATTATTTTGATATATTTTCAAATAAAAACACTTTGAACAGTAACTACAACTACACTCTCAAACACGCGTTAAATATATGGTTTTGTTATCATTTTTGAGCTTGGTAAATATTTCTGAGTAAGAAAAACAGAGAAAATAAAAAATATATATTTTTGAGCTAGATAAATATATTTTTTTTTATCATTTTTAATGGATATGTATACAATTTTCTCATTTCATCATTTATCTATTTCGCTTTTCAAAGTGAATTTATAGAATAATGCTAGCAAAAATTACAAGCACTCTCGAAATTAACTTTTCATTTAAATACTATTTTTTGAAAACAATAATAGTATGAGATCTTTTATCACAACCTTATGAGTGCAATTTGATGGAGGATTTTCATATAATTTTTTTTTATTTGATTAGTCCAAATACTCAAGCGAGATTTTCTTTCCAAGTATAATATTTGGCCAAATTCAGAGAATTAAAATTAATTTTAAACAAATCTTATTTAAAAATGATTTTATATTTTAATTCTCTAAACTAATCTCAACAACCCAAAAATAAATGCAAAATGCTGTAAAAAGAAAAAAATCTAAAATGTTGATATAGTGATTAAGGTATTATTTTATCTCTGTAAGGTTGAGAATACAAGTTCGATCCCTAGAAAACGCACTTATTAGAAGGGGCAACCACGAACTTCAAACGGAAGTAGTCTCACATTTTAAAAAGATACGAGGATATCCAAGTAAAAAAAAAAAAAAACAGTCCCAATATCCAAACGCGTCCCTAAAGAGAGTTCGTATTTCGTAAGAAAAGGTAGTAGAGATGGACTGTTGTGTCCTAACATTTCCAGCCTCCCGTAACAGAATATTCCTAACGGTGACCAAACAAATCCTCAATTCTGAAACCTGACAGAAGTCTCTCTAATTTTGCTACCTCGCAATTTATTTTACAGTGGGACCGATTTTTTCCTAGATTGATGATTTAATCTGTTAATCAGCAAGATCATGTTTATTTTTATATTTTTCAAATTATTTTTTAAAATTATTTTGATATATTGATATCAAAAATAATTTTTAAAAAATAAAAAATATTATTTTGATATATTTCCAAGTACAAAAAACTTTAAAAAATAATCGTTACCACACTTTCAAATACCTTTTAAATCAATCATAGTCAATTTATTTTCTAAAAAAAAACTTAAAATATCAAATTGATCTGTGGTGGCTTCCACATTTAGGTGCTTTTTAGAAGTGCACTTGACCTTGAAAAAAATATATCAAATTAATGTTTTTTAGTGTTTTTTTAATAATTTTCATATATTGATATAAAAAATAAAATAAATTATTTTGATATATTTTTAAGTGAGAAGCACTCTATACCATAATACCAAATACACACTAAAACAACCAATTTTAACCAAGTTAATATATTCTTAGTTCAAATAAAAACCTGACCTAAATTGGTTTTCAAGTTTTAAATTTCCCAGTATATCCACCAAATCAAATCAAGTGAGGAACAAAAAACCGCTAGTGGTTGATGAT
>Ga0325401_1006579_pt1 | contig 11240 bp, 9 predicted proteins | sample PopdelMetagenome_FD_205666 | JGI IMG/M metagenome (GOLD analysis project Ga0325401, IMG submission 205666) | Populus deltoides microbial communities from Bellville, Georgia, United States - Xylem-PdKOR-R2 | ecosystem: Host-associated > Plants > Phyllosphere > Stem > Wood/Secondary xylem | place...
TAACAAGATACTTTCATGGATAATATATTTGTGTTTGTGAATTAAAAAAATAACTATTCCATAATACTAAGACACTATTTTATTATATTCTAAATTAATATGGAATTCCATCCACACTACAGTACTGCAGTGCAAGCAATAAAACTAGTCCCAAGTTAAACAACTCTCCTCTCTGATGTAAAATAATGGTATTATTGCTGGTCATGTTTTCTAGCGTATATGAGAAGCATGTCCGCGTTGCCGTGGGCTTATAAAACAAATATATTTAATAGTATTATAATTGTGAACCATCGCTAGATAAGTAATAGAAACTAAAGGTATGATGGAGCCACTATTTCATAATGGAAAAAAAAGTTATGTTGATGATCAAAATTTAGAGACTGAATAAAATAATTTGTAGTAATCCACAGTGTTTTGAGAGGAAAGATACAGTGCTTTCGCCACATGATTTAGCTTTTTTGTTAATAAAAAGCAAAAAAAATTACAATACTAAATTCTCTACCAACTTAATAAAAAAAAACCAACAATGATAATTTTGGAAAGAAAAAAACCCATGAGGAAGAACGTTGTAGCAATTGACAATGTTTTGTGAGGAAAACTACAGTGTTTTCCCCAATAAAATAAAATAAAAAACCATTTAGAGAAATACTGTAGCAATCCATAATGTTTTGTAAGAAAAACTATAATGCTTTCCCCATATAATTTAACTTTATTGTAATTATAATTCTTAACTAACTTAATATTAAAAAAATGGACAAAGATAATTTTGAAAAAAATAATAAAAAAATCATATGGGAAAACACTACAATAATTTACAGTGTTTTAAAGAAAAAATTATAAAGTTAAATTCTTAATCAGCTCAATATTAAAAAAATCAAATCGACATAGACAATTTTAGGGAAAAAAACACAAAAAAAGAGAAAAAAATCATGTTGGAAATACTGTAGCAATTCATAGTGTTTTGTGATGAAATCTACAGTGCTTCCCCACATGATTTAACCTTATTTGTAATGACTTGTAATTGTAATTTTCAACAATGTTTTGCGAGGAAAGCTACATCGCTTTCCCTACATGATTAAGTTTTATTACAAAGTTAAATTCTAACCAACTTAATATTAAAAAAAATAAAATCGATGAAGATAATTTTGGAAAAAAATATTACAAAAAAAGAAAACACAAAAGAAACTGGAAAAAAACATGTGAGGAAAAACTGTATCAATCCATAGTGTTTTGTGAAGAAAAACTTATATTTACTTGTAATTGCAATTCTTAACCAGCTTAATATTTAAAAAATAAAATTGATAAAGACAATTTTAGGGAAAAACATAACAAAACAGAAAAAAACCATATGAGAAAAAACACTGTAGCAATTCACAGTAATTTGCGAGGAAAGTTACAGTGCTTTCCTCACATATTGTAACTGTAATTTTTAATCAGTTTAATATTAAAAAATAAAAAAAAGATAATTTCAGAGAAAATTAAAAAAAAACAATAAAAAACCATGCGGAAAAACACTATAGCAATAAACAATGTTTTAAAGAAAAAAATTATAAAACTAAATTCTCAATCAGCTCAATATAAAAAAATCAACAAATATAATTTTAAAAAATAAAAAAATAAAATAGAAAAACTATGTGGGAAAACGTCGTAGCAATCCAAAGTATTTTAAAGGAAAAAAATTACAAAACATAATTTTTAACCAGTTCAATATTTAAAAAGTAAAATCAATAAATATAATTTTTTTAAATAAATGGAAAAAAAAAGCAAAGTTGAAAAAAAAAGTAATTTTAAAAAAAAGTAAAAAAAAAGACGAGGTTGGAAAAAAAAAATTATGAATTATTATTATAATCCATAATGATTTAGAAAAATAATAATTCCTTGTATCTGTATCTGTGAAGAAATAGTAAATTCCTCGCACTATTTAGATATTATTATAATATAATAGAGACGCCCACACCCACTGTATCTGACGAAAGACAAAAACAAAAGTCTTTGGCTAAATTCTCAATAATAAGAAAATATTTTGTCCTTTTTGAAGATCATGTCAAATACTTTTCGCAATTATTTTTTTAAGAATCCAACTGACGTGCTAACAAAATAAAATCCAAACACGTTAATCTGAGATTCCTAAAGAAATCATACTGAGGCCCTCCCGTAGTTCCGCCCTGAGAGAGAGCATCTCCGAGCTATTCTCTCCGGCGAAGATGAACGGGGGCTATGCGATCTGCCGGAGCTGGGGGATGTAAAAATGATCTTTTGAGCGCGATGGACTTTTGTCTTGTCCGAATACGCATAGATGCCTGCTTTTCTAGCAAAGGATTTTGTATTATTTTCCCCCCTCGAACTCATAAATATATTGATAAGAAGAAGGGGATCAAATCCCAAGAATACATAAATAGTGTTGTTTGGTCCCTGTATCTTGAATTTGTCTCAATCTGGTCCCCTTAATATATATGAAATGATAATATATCATAATGTTGAGTATAATTTAGAAAAAAAGTCATAACCCATATAGATTTGGCTAATTCATATCCTTAAACAAATAAACGGATTTCTATCTTAAATTATCACAAACACATGGAGTATTGTAAGGAGATTGAATAAGGATGAAATACAGGAAAGTAAATAGTTTGAGGATCAAATAAACAAGAATACATGAACAAAGGACAAGTGAAAAGAAAGCAAATCCAGCTCTTATTTCCACACCCCTTTATTTTATTTTCTAGTCTGGTCGACCTCATTTTCCGAGTCAAATCCAGCTTCATCAACCGAAACATATGCTTCAAATCCTTGTCTTTATACTTAAATATCCGATTCATTTCTTTCAATCTCAAATAAGACAGTTTTGGAGAGTTTTCCTATTATTACTGTGATGGCGAAGGTGGCGGTCGGAGCAGCGGTTGCTTGCGCGGCGGCACTGTGTCCTGCGGCGGCGTTGGTGGTTAGGATCAGGATGAGATGTTCAGGGAAGTGGGCCAGGGCTATGGCGATGCTAAGGGAGTTTGAGGAAAACTGCGGGACTCCTATAGGGAAGTTGAGACAGGTGGCTGATGCTATGGCTGTTGAGATGCATGCCGGCCTTGCATCTGAGGGTGGTAGCAAGCTCAAGATGTTAATCAGCTATGTAGATAATCTTCCCTCCGGGTAATTAAATACTACTATTATTCCACAATAACTTCTTTACTCGTGTATTTTTAATGTGCTTGAGTGATGTTTATGAATTGATGGGATTGTTTTTTGTTCTGAAAAACTGCACCTTGACGCATTTCCTTATTGTGGCCATTCTTTATATAAGTGAACCTTTAAGGGTGATAATTTTGAACCTGAGTGTATAAGGAAGAATCTTTAGCATATTATTCCTGTTTGGGACTTTTCTTTGTGTCCAGTGGAATTTAGTGGAAATGGGTGGTTTGTTAACTTGTTTAAAGAAAAATTTCTCTTAGTGAAAGGCATATTCTTTTCTAATCTTGAAGTTTACCTTCCTGCAACTGAGCTTGACATATTTCATTTGTTTACTGTAGGGCTCGTAAAATATTTTTAGCATTTGCTTTCTAAGTTGGCTAACCTTGTAGTTCCCTCGTTTTCTTTCAATCAATAAATGCCTTTTTTTTTTTAATGTAATTCTTTCATCAATGGTTTACCCTCTTCCCTTTTTTTTTTTTTTTAATACCTACTGTTCATAGCTTTACTACTACCTTTTGATTTTTAAAGCTTATTTACATATCTAATCCTTACTTTTCATATACCCGTGATTAAGGAAATTTTCCTGGCATCGAGTTCTCTTATGTTGTTTTAGTATCTTATCATGTTGATAAGTTTGATGAAATCTTGAGCTTTAGAAGTGGGAGGCCATTTCGCTTTCTAAACAGATAAACAAACAGTGTTTAGCTTGTATTCAGTGGATAGATTCTGCAAGGTTTGTTTTGTGGCTGCTGATTTGATGTGTTTCCTACGGAATATGGATTTTTATGATCAGTTGGTGGTACTGTACTGTTGATAAAGACTAACTCTGTGGTCTACATAAATATCTTATGATGCGCATCTATGTTTTATAAAAAAATAAACGTAAGATGGATTTATTTGAGATTTATCGTGTCTTTGGATAACTTATCACTTTAATTACAAGTCTATGCTGGTTAACCTGGTAATGATCAACTTGGAAGAATGTATAGAAATTTCTGGGATGTGCTATTCCTTTTAATTGTTGAGCCATACGAGTGATTGGTTGGTGAACTCCTTTTAGCTGCAGATAGCCCTGTTTAAATTGTGGATAAGGTTTTTTTTTTTTTTTTATATATATTTACAGAAAAAGAAATGAAGAATTAAGGAGTGACAGGAGACGAAATAAGCATTGATGTTCTTTAGGCAACACAAAAGATGTTGCTTTGGTGTAAATTGTTTTTTCCTGAGAAAATGCAATTTCATTTGTCTTAATATTTTATTTTATATTAACTATGGATAGCCACCTCTGTGCTTGATTTTTCAGAGATGAGAAAGGGTTGTTCTATGCATTGGACCTTGTTGGAACAAATTTTCGTGTTGTACGGGTACTGCTGGGTGGGAAGGATGGCGGCGTTGTCAAACAAGAGTTTGAGGAAGTCTCAATTCCTCCACACTTGATGACGGAATCTTCAGATGTGAGTATCATTTCAAGCTCGGCTAACAAACTTGACCCTGATTAGAATAGTTGGTGATCTGAATATTTTGTACGTGATGGTGGTTTCAGGCACTATTTGATTATATTGCTGCAGCGCTTGCTAAGTTTGTTGCCATGGAAGGTGAAGGTCTGCATCCTTCACCTGGGAGACAAAGGGAGCTTGGGTTTACCTTCTCGTTTCCAGTTAGGCAAACATCAATAGCATCTGGAAATCTTATAAAATGGACAAAAGGCTTCTCTATAGAAGATGCGGTTAGTCCTAATTACCCTGACATGCCTCCCTCCTCCCTTCTTTTTGCTGTCTTTTTTCTATTATTGCATTACGATCAGTTTTTGCAATGACTGTTATTGTTTTTGATCTTGGTGCCTTATCTGGTATGAGAATAAAAAACTTTAAAGAAATTCTTTTACTATCTAAAAATGTCACTGTTATCCCCTTTACCCACTCCACCTCTTTGCATTCCATTTATCTTTATTTTTCTTCAATTTATAATAACAAAATTATTATAGCATGCTCATGGGGTACTGGTCATGTGCAGTGTCAAAAATTGCATGCATACTATGTTGAGCCATCCTAAATTACAGTGCAAATAATAAAAGTCTTTTTATTGCACAACACACAGTCAGCTGGCATGCACGTGCACACACAGGTAGTACCTGATTTCTGATGTTTTTTATTTCACTTTAAATAGAGAAACCAATCTTTGGCATCTGAAGTATACTAATTTCAGTCATACTTGTTTTCTGATGTTCTGGTTATCACTCTGAATTCATTATGAGTTTCCATTGATCTCAGAAATTTTAGCAATTAGGCATATTCACAACAACAATTCTGAGGGAAAACACATGCCAAACATGCCAGCCTAGCTCCAGGAGCAAAGCAATTTTCTATCCCAGCGTTCATTTTCTTTCTTGAGTTCTTATTGCCCACGTCCAGTCTTCATAATTTAGCTAGCATATATCTCAACAGTGTGGAAAACTCAAATTGGTCACATGGATCTTACTTTGAGTTATCAATTCTGCCACATATGCTCAACTTTTATTTGTAAAAGCAGGCAGTTTCTCGATAAATAGCTTTGTGAGGGTATATCCCTGATATTTCTGCTCTTGCAAGTGTTAAAAGTAAAAATACTGCTACCAGCACTTAAACTCAGGACATATTGCAATAGCTTCAGTCAATAACTGTACCTCCTTTTTCAGTCAATTCCTTTTTAACGTTGTTGTTTTCTTCCTGATCATTAGGTTGGACAGGATGTTGTGGGAGAATTAACCAAAGCCATGGAGAGAATTGGCCTTGACATGCGCGTTTCAGCTTTGGTAAGTTATTTGGTTGTTGTCCCTAGGTTCTCTGTTTGGAATGATTTATAATTCAGTGCTTATCCAATGTGTGGTTAATGCTTAATGCATTCACATGTCTACATAACTAAACAGATTCATCAACTTTCTGAGCCAATGTAGGTCAATGATACTATCGGAACATTAGCTGGAGGTAGATACTACAACCCTGATGTCATTGCTGCTGTAATATTGGGTACTGGAACAAATGCAGCATATGTAGAGCGAGCACATGCAATTCCTAAGTGGCATGGTCTTCTACCCAAATCTGGGGAAATGGTTGGCATTTCAGATCTGATTCTCTTCTTTTTATTTTCTTTATGACAGGAATGCTTATTATTTCATGAGCATGAACCGATACTGAAGCTTTTCTTACTAGGTTATCAATATGGAATGGGGTAGCTTCGGGTCATCACACCTTCCAATAACGGAATATGATCAAGACTTGGATGCTGAATCTTTGAACCCTGGAGAACAGGTGATACAATTTCTTTTATAGTTTTGACTCATTGCTGCTGATGGAGTTTGTTTAATTTAATCATAAGACCCTTGTCGTTATTGTTTGCAGATTTTTGAAAAGATTATTTCTGGTATGTATTTCGGAGAAATTGTACGCAGAGTTCTACTGAAAATGGCTGAAGAGGCAGACTTTTTTGGTGATGTTGGTCCACGGAAACTGAAGATTCCATTCATATTAAGGTCTGCCATATATATCTGGCTGTGAGCTGTCTGCTATATATTGAGTTTAAAGTTTCGTCGTCTTTTTCCCTGTTTTGATTTGAGATGGCTTATCAATGCATCTTGATCTACCCGATGTTGTTGATGTTGTACTAATACAAGCTCTCACTGCTGTTAATATACAGGACTCCTCACATGTCTGCGATGCACCATGACGCATCTTCAGATCTGAGAGTAGTTGGAAGCAAGCTAAAGGATATCTTAGAGGTATTAAGCTTTGCTGATTGTATTAGCCTTCTGTATCGTTTTACCTCTTACCTCTTGAAACTTTTTCTTAATAAGAAAAACAGATTAATAGAAAATGAGCTTGAAGATCGAAATTTCCTCTTTACTCGCTTCAAGTATTCAAGCAGGTATTATAATGAAATGATGTGGTGGAGGTTTTGTTTGTCCTATTCCATCTTCATGTTTTGGAAAATTTCTTTGTGATATCTCATTTGGCATTCATTTTGCTTTTTCTGGACTCAAAATCTGTGTGATGCATTATGTATAAGAGAAAAAAAGTAAAATCACTAACTAGTCAGGTTAGGTTTGTGTTGATAACATTATTTGTTGTAACCCTGCTGTATCTCCTGTCAAGAAATTTTGGTTTTTCTGCAAACATGCCACATTTGGCTTGGGGTGAATCTGATGCGGGACAATAAATAATAAAAATTATAGCAAGAAAAGAAAGAAGCTTTAGAGAAGAAGCTGAGAAGAGAAAGCAAAGAAAGAGAAGAAAGGGGATTGGAGATATGCAAAGTTTGCAATATTTTTATTAATCATCAAAAACTGTCTCTCCAGATGACAGAAGAACTTATAAATAGTAAACCCTAAAACATCCCGCTATTGGGATCGGCCTATTAAATCAAACTATTTAACATAAATAATAAAATAACAATGAGCAGGCTCAAATGGGCTAAATAAATAAAATAATAATGAAATAGGCCTAAATGGGTTTAATCTTCCCACCAAAGTGTGACAGACTGGGTCATCTTACGTCTTATCCGTCCATATACTCGTGTAGTTTGTGGTGTAGGTCTGGTGTCCCCAATAACTCTTCCGGGGTTAGAGAAACTCGACCCTGTCGAGTGTAGCACTAGCTGACTCTGATAGTACTCCCAAAGATCTAGATCAAGCTGCTGCAAAGTATCTCTAGTAATCCAAGTGCAATCTGAGTCAGGTCGACCCACCTAGCGAACTAGAAACAGTTGAACCTTACCATTCATGTTAAAAACAATTTGTTCATCCAGAATAGCATTAATATTATCCTTTTGTGCTGATGTCAAGGTGAAAGGGATAAAGGTTTCAATAGGATCATCAGGAGGGGAGTTAAGTGGTATCTCAAATGGATCATTTGGAATAGGAAGTGGTTTGTGGTATGCAACTAGATCCTCAATGTTAAATGTAGAGCTAATGCCAAAATCATGTGGTAAATCAAGAACATAAGCATTTGAACCAACCCGTTGTAGTACTTTGAAAGGCTCGACACTACGTGCATGTAATTTTCGATTAGCTCCTGAAGAAAACCGTTCGGGTCTAATCCATATCATAATACAGTCTCCCACATTAAACTCATTATGTCGTCTATGTAAATCAGCTTGAAGTTTATATTACGCATTACTTGCTTGAATCTGTTTAGTGATCTCAATATGCAAATCCTGAATTCTACGTGCAAAAGACTCGGTTGACTCAGACACTCTAGCATGAAGGGACATGGGAAGAAGGTCTAAAGGTTTCCTAGGCTTGTAACCATGTATAACTTTAAAGGGACTAATGCCTATTAACTTATTGATAGAGCTATTATAGGCAAATTGGGCCGTTGGAAGAATCAAATCCCAATTCCGATTATGATCACTCATTAGACACCTTAAAAGGTTGCCCAAACTCCTGTTAACCACCTCAGTTTGACCATCAGTTTGTGGGTGGTAAGCAGTAGAAAACTTCAATTTGGTTCCCACCATATACCAAAGGGTTTTCCAGAAGTAACTTGTAAATCTAACATCCCTATCCAAAACTATGGTTTGGGGAAGACCATACAACTTGACAATCTCGTCGAAATAGAGTTTTGCGACTCTGGAAGCATCTGTGGTCTTAGTACAAGGAATAAAATGGGTCATCTTAGAGAAGCGGTTGACAACCACAAAAATAGAATCATGTTTCTTTGCAGTACGTGGAAGCCCAAGCATAAAATCCATGCTTACATCTTGCTAAGGGCAAGTAGGAACGGGTAATGGGGTGTAAAGACCAGTATTTTGTTTTCTATGCTTAGCTAGTTGGCAAGTTTGACATTGACCTACCAATTTGGTGACATCTCTTTTCAAACTAGACCAAAAAAACTGACGTTCCACCTCTTCAATGGTTTTATTCCTTCCAAAATATCCTGAGAGACCTCCAACATGAATCTCCCTTATTAAAAAATCACGCATGGATGTTTTCGGGATACAAAGCTTATTATCCTGAAATAAGTATCCATCTTGGAGGTGATAACCATTTATAACACAGTGATTCTCATCATTCAATGTTAAGTATATTTCTCCAAATTCTAAGCAAGATTCATACTCTTCTTTGAGTCTCTCAAATCCTGTGACTTCAACATTCATTACAGATAACAGCGTTACCTGACGACTCAAAGCATCTACAACCTTATTCTCTATTCCAGATTTATGTTTCAAAACAAATGAGTATGCTTACAAATATTCAACCCAATGACCATGCCTATGATTAAGCTTTTTTGGGGAGTTAAGATAGTGGAGGGCCTCACGGTCGGAGTAAAGAACAAACTCTTGTGGTAACAAGTAATGGCGCCAATAGCGCAAGGCCTGAACAACCGCATAAAAATCCTGATCATAAGTTGAGTACTTTTGTTTTGCCCCATTAAGTTTCTCACTAAAGTAGGCTACAGGGTGACGTTCATGACTAAGTACTCCACATATACCGACTCCCGAAGCATCACATTCTACTTTAAACACTTTAGTAAAATCAGGTAGCCGCATTATTGGGGCCTCCGTCATTTTTTTCTTAACCTCCTCAAATGCCTTATTAGCTCATTTACTCCACTTAAACTCACCTTATTTCAAACAATCTGTAATAGGCGACATGATGATGCTAAATTCCTTAATAAAACAACGATAGAAAGTCGCAAGCCTATAAAAACTACGAACCTCATGAATAGTCTTAGGTTCAGGCCAATCTACTATCGCTTGGACTTTCTGGGGGTCAGCAGAGACTCCTTTCCATGACACTATAAACCCTAAAAAGACCATTTGATCTGTAACGAAGGAACACTTTTTGACATTTGCAAACAAACTTGCCTTTCTTAGAGTGGTACAAACTTGAATAAGATGATCGAAGTGCTCTTCCTTGGTTTTGCTATAAATAAGAATATCATCGAAGTATACCACCAAGAACTTTCCTATAAATGGCCGAAGCACTTGTGTCATTACTCTCATAAAAATGCTTGGTGCATTGGAAAGGCCAGAAGGCATGACTAGGCATTCATATAAACCATCTTTAGTCTTAAATGTCGTTTTCCACTCATCTCCCGGATGGATCCTTATTTGATGATACCCACTCTTTAAGTCAATCTTACAGAAAACCTGGGCTTCTGCCATCATATCTAGCATGTCATCCAATCGAGGAATTGGAAAATGATACTTGATTGTAATCCTATTGATGGCTCGACTGTCGACACACATAAATCCATTTTTCTTAGGTGTTAACAGTCCAGGTACTGCACAAGGGCTCAAACTCTCTCGTATAAATCCCTTTTGTAACAACTCACATACTTGCCTTTGCAATTTAGCATGTTCACTCGGGTTCATCCTATAGTGAGGCAAGTTTGGTAATGTGGCCCCAGGGACAAAATCTATAGCGTGTTGAACATCACGCATAGGGGGTAAAGCATCAGGTAGTTCAGAAGGGAAAATATCTAGAAATTCTTTCAACACTTCTCTTACCTCTTCAGGTGGCTCCTCTAAAAAGTCTTCTACAATCTCCTTAGCCACTACAGCAAACACAACATACTCCTTACAAATCTCCTTATCAAACTCTCTAGGACTTATTATGTTAAGTACTCCTTTCACTTTATTCTTCTTCTGATTTTTATCATTAGACCTGGAGGTAATCCAATAAGTTGGATTTTTTTACCTTGAAAAGTGAATGAACAAGAATTTGATCATCTAAAGATTGTAACGTCTAAATCATATAACCAAGGCCTACCCAAAATAATGTGCCCTACATCCATGTGAATGACATCACACCATATTTCATCATAATAGTAAAAAAAATCTTAATGGGAAAAAGACATCTCTCTTTGACCACTATAATTGTATCATTAACTTAAGACACACTATATGGTTTAGGGTGTGGAACAGACTTTAAGCCTAAGCGAGATACACTACCCGAGGAAACTGCATTAATACAACTACCACTGTCTATGATGATCTTACACCCTTTATCTCCATATTTAATGTAAATGTAAAAAATAACAGTCCTTCTCCAATCCTCAGTTCCTTTAGTTTGTGTTAAA
>Ga0325401_1006586_pt1 | contig 11238 bp, 11 predicted proteins | sample PopdelMetagenome_FD_205666 | JGI IMG/M metagenome (GOLD analysis project Ga0325401, IMG submission 205666) | Populus deltoides microbial communities from Bellville, Georgia, United States - Xylem-PdKOR-R2 | ecosystem: Host-associated > Plants > Phyllosphere > Stem > Wood/Secondary xylem | place...
CGCTGGTCGCGCCTTCTCTCGGGCGTGCGGTAGTGCGGGACCGGATGCCGGGGAAGGCGGGCCCGTGAAGCCCCCGGTCGCCGCCCTGGCCGGCCGGCTGGGGCACGACTTCCGCGACCCGGCCCTGCTGGACCAGGCGCTCACCCACCGCTCCGCCGCCGATCCGAAGCGCCAGCAGCTCGATTCCAACGAGCGGCTGGAGTTCCTCGGCGATCGCGTGCTGGCGCTGCTGATGGCCGAGTGGCTGAGCGAGCGCTTCCCGGAGGAGCGGGAGGGGGCGCTCGGCAAGCGGCTCGCGGTGCTCGTGGCCGCCGACACGCTGGCCAAGGTGGGGGAGGCGATCGGCATGTCGGCCGCGCTGCGGATCCCGCCCGCCGAGGGGCGCACGGGGCTGCGCCAGCGCGCGACCGTCGTCGCCGACGCGACCGAGGCGGTGATCGGCGCCCTCTACCTCGACGACGGGCTCGGCGCGGCGCGCGCCTTCGTGCGGCGGGAATGGGCCGGGGCGCTGGAGGCCGATCCCACCCCGCCGATGTCGGCCAAGAGCCGGCTGCAGGAGCTCTCCCTCGGCCGCGGCAGGGGGTTGCCGGAGTACGCGCTGATCGGCGCCGAGGGGCCGTCCCACGCGCCGGTCTTCCGCGTCTCTGTGCGCGCCTGCGGCAAGGCGGCGGAGGCGTCCGGCGAGAGCAAGCGCGCCGCCGAGCAGGCCGCCGCCGAGGCGCTGCTGACGGAGCTGGCCGGTGGCTGAGGACCCGGAGGTCGGGGCGGCGCCCGCGGTGCCGGAGGGGCCGACGCGGGCGGGGCTGGCCGCCGTGCTCGGCGCGCCGAACGCGGGCAAGTCGACGCTGGTGAACCGGCTGGCCGGGGCGAAGGTCTCGATCGTCTCCAACAAGCCGCAGACGACGCGCTTCCGGATCCGCGCCATCCTGACCGAGGGGCGGTCGCAGGTGGTGCTGACCGACACGCCGGGCATCTTCGCGCCGCGGCGGCGGCTGGACCGGGCGATGGTGGCGGCGGCCTGGGGCGGGGCGCAGGACGCCGACCTGGCGATGCTGGTGGTCGACGCCCGGGCCGGGGTCACCGAGCCGCTGCGGGCGATCGTCAGGCGGCTGGCGCGGGGCTCGCCGCCGCTCTGGCTCGTGCTGAACAAGACCGACCTGTTCGACACCAAGCGGCTGCTGCCGCTGACGGCGGAGCTGAACGGGCTGCTGTCCTTCGCCGAGACCTTCATGATCTCGGCCGAGACCGGCGACGGGGTGGACCGGCTCCGCGCCGCGCTCTGCGAGGCGATGCCGGCGGGGCCGTGGCTGTTCCCGGAGGACGAGCTGTCCGACGTGACGGACCGGATGCTGGCCGCCGAGATCGTGCGCGAGCAGATCCTGCGCCAGACCCACGAGGAGGTGCCGCACCACGCCACGGTGGAGACCGAGTCGTGGCAGGAGCGCAAGGACGGGTCGGTGCGGATCGACTGCACGATCTACGTCGGCCGCGCCTCCCAGAAGGCGATCCTGATCGGCGACCGCGGCAGCCGCGTGCGGGAGATCGGGCAGCGGGCGCGGGCGGAGCTGACGAAGCTGCTGGAGCGGCCCGTGCACCTCTTCCTCAACGTGAAGGACCGGCCGGGCTGGGACGAGGAGCGCGGGCGGCTGCGCGCCCTGGGACTCGAGGACCTGGAGTAGCGGCGCGGGTCGCGGCGGCCCATCTTCCGGCCATGGAGTGGACCGCCCCGGGGATCGTGCTGGACGCCCGCCCGCTGGGCGAGGGCGGCGCCGTCGTCACCCTGCTGACCGAGGAGCACGGGCGGCACGCGGGGCTGGTGAAGGGCGGCGCGTCGCGGTCGCGGGCGGCGACCTGGCTGCCGGGCAACCTGGTGGAGGCGCGCTGGGTGGCGCGGCTGTCGGAGCAGCTCGGCGCGATGAGCGGGGAGCTGGTGCACCCCACCGCGGCGCTCGCGATGGAGGACCCGCTCGGCCTCGCGCTGCTGGCCTCCGCCTGCGCGGTGGCGGCGGAGGCGCTGCCGGAGCGCGAGCCGCAGCCGGCGGTGTTCCGCGCCCTCGTCCCGATCCTCGCCCATCTCCAGCGCGGGGCGGAGGAGGTGGTGCCGGACTACCTGCGCTGGGAGATGACCCTGCTGGCCGCGCTCGGCTACGGGCTCGACCTGTCGCGCTGCGCCGTGACCGGGGCGACGGAGGGGCTGGCCTTCGTCTCGCCGCGCTCGGGGCGGGCGGTGCGGGCGGACGCGGCGGGGGCGTACGCGGACCGGATGCTGCCGCTGCCGCCGATGATGCGCGATCCCGGCGCGCGGGGGGGCGCGGCGGACTGGGTGGCGGCGCTGCGGGTGACAGGGCACTTCCTGGAGCGCGACGCCTTCGGGACGCATCACCGGCCGGTGCCGGCGGCGCGGCAGGCGCTGCTGGACCGGCTGGCGGGGCGGGCGGCGGGGCCTGACCCGGCCTAGCCCGCCGCGGGCCGGCGCCGGCGGAAGGCGAGGGCCTCCGCGACGTGGGCGCGGGCGACCGTCTCCGCCCCCGCGAGGTCGGCCACCGAGCGCGCCACCCGCAGCGCGCGGGTGAAGCCGCGGCCGGAGAGGCCGAGGCGCTCGGCGGCCGTCTCGGCCAGGGCGAGGGCCTCGGGCGCGAGGCCGGTCCGCATCGCCTCCACCGGCGCCTCGGCGTTGGTGGCGATCCCGATCCCGGCGTAGCGGTCCCGCTGCATCCGGCGCGCGGCGGCGACGCGGGCGGCGACCGTCGCGCTCGCCTCCCCGGTCGGCGCCCGCGCCAGCTCGCGCGGCGGGATCGGCTGCACCTCGATCGTCAGGTCGATGCGGTCGAGCAGCGGGCCCGACAGCTTGCCCTGGTACGCCTCCCCGCAGCGCGGCGCCTGTCCGCATTCCCGCGCCGCGTCGCCGAGGTGGCCGCAGCGGCAGGGGTTCATCGCGGCGACGAGCTGGACGCGGGCGGGGTAGGAGACGTGGGCGGCGGCGCGGCTGACGGTGACGCGCCCGCTCTCCAGCGGCTGGCGCAGCGCCTCCAGCGCGGGGCGGGGGAACTCGGGCAGCTCGTCGAGGAAGAGGACGCCGCGGTGGGCGAGGCTCACCTCCCCCGGGCGGGCGCGCGGGCCGCCGCCGGTGAGCGCGGCCTGGGAGGCGGAGTGGTGCGGGTCCCGGAAGGGCGGGCGGGCGAGGATCCGGCCGCCCTCCAGCCCGCCGGCGACGGAGCGGATGAGGGAGACCTCCAGCGCCTCGGCCGGGGTGAGGTCCGGCAGCAGGCCGGGCAGGCGGGCGGCGAGCATCGACTTGCCCGATCCCGGGGGGCCGAGCATGAGCAGGTTGTGCGACCCGGCGGCCGCGATCTCGATCGCCCGCTTGGCGCTCTCCTGCCCGCGCACCTCCGACAGGCAGGGGCCGCGCGGCCCGTCCGCCGCCGGGCCGGGCATGGCGGGCGGGGAGAGGGTCTGGCGGCCCTGGAAGTGGGCGATCAGGGCGCGCAGGTCGGGCGCGGCCAGGGCCTCGGTCGCGCCCGCCCAGCTCGCCTCGCCCCCCTGGGCGGCGGGGCAGACGAGGCCGAGCTCGCGCTCCGCGCAGGCCAGCGCGGCGGGCAGCACGCCGGCCACCGGCTGGATCGTGCCGTCGAGCGACAGCTCGCCGAGGGCGGCGAAGTGCGCCACCTCGTCCACCGGCACCACGCCCATCGCCGCCAGCAGGCCGAGGGCGATGGGAAGGTCGAAGTGGCTTCCCTCCTTCACCAGGTCGGCGGGCGCCAGGTTCACCAGGATGCGCTTCGGGGGCAGCGACAGGCCGAGGCCGGAGAGCGCGGCGCGCACCCGCTCCCGGCTCTCGCCCACCGCCTTGTTCGGCAGCCCGACCACGGTGAAGGCGGGCAGGCCGGCGGCGAGCTGGACCTGGACCTCGACCGGCACCGCCTCCACGCCCTGGAAGGAGAAGGTGGTGACGCGGGCGAGGCTCAACCGCCCCAGCCTCCGAGGAAGCGGGCGAGGAGGGCGCCGAGCCGGTCGGTGTCGTAGCCGCCCTCCTGCACGATGGCGGCTGGCAGGCGGAGCGCGGCGATCGCGGCGCCGGCGCGGGCGAAGCCGTCCGCCGTGACGCGCAGCGCCGCCAGCGGCTCGTGCTCGGAGGCGTCGAAGCCGAGGGAGAGCACGAGGGCGTCGGGGGCGTAGGCGCGGATGCGGGCGATGCCGGCGGCCACCGCCTCCAGCCAGGGGCCGTCGGCGGTGCCCATGGGCTGCGGCAGGTTGAGGTTGTGCCCGGCGCCCTCGCCGCCGCCCGTCTCGATGCCGTGGCCGACGAACCAGGGGTAGTAGCCGTCCGGGTCGGCGTGGACGGAGACGGTCAGCACGTCGGCGCGCGTCCAGAAGATCCCCTGGGTGCCGTTGCCGTGGTGGCTGTCGATGTCGAGGATGGCGACGCGGGCGGCGCCGGCGTCGCGCAGGGCCCCCGCGGCCAGCGCGGCGTTGTTGACGTAGCAGTGCCCGCCGGCGCGCGCGGCGTAGGCGTGGTGGCCGGGCGGGCGGCAGAGGGCGTAGGCGGTGCCGCCGCGCGCCGCGACGCCGGCCGCGGCGAGGGCGCAGCCGGCGGCGGCGCGGGCGGCGCGCCAGGTGCCCTCGCCGACCGGGCAGGCGGTGTCGGCGGTGTACCAGCCGGCGCGGCCGACGGCCTTCGTGGACGGGCGGGCGCCCTGGGCGAGCATCTCGGGCGAGGGATGGATGTTGGAGACCACCTCCGGCCCCGCGCCGGGGAGGGCGGACCATTCCGCGTGGGAGCCCTCCAGCCAGTCGAGGTAGTCCGGGGCGTGGACGGCCTCCAGCGCGGCGCGGTCGGGCAGCGGGGGTTCCGCCGCCGCGATGCCGAGGCTCCGCAGCCCCTCCCGCAGGGAGGCGGCGCGGGCCGGGACCTCGAAGTTGGGGTGGAGGGCGCCGCGCATGAGGAAGAAGCGCGGCGCGTGGGCCGCTTCCAGCGGGTGGTCGAAGGCCTGCATCGGGGGGAAGGCTATGGGGGGCGGCATGGCTTGTCCACGCGCGCTCCCCCGGGTGCCTCGACAGGGGGCGGGAAGGGGGTAGCCTGCGCGGCATGATCCCTCTCGACCCCGGTGCCCGTCGCGCGATCCTGGAGGCCGTCGCGGCGCTGGAGGGCGATGCGGTGGAGCGGCTGGCGGGGCTGGTGCGCCACGACTCCACCCTCGGGCGGGAGGCGGGGGCGCTGGAGGCGATGGCGGCGGAGTACGCGGCGCTCGGGCTCTCGCCGCGCCGGGTGCCGACGGATCCGGCGGCGCTGGCCGGGCATCCGGGCTTCTCCCCGCCGCTGGTGTCCTATGCCGGGCGGGACAACGTGGCGGCGGTCCACGCGCCGCGGGAGGCGCGGGGGCGCAGCCTCGCGCTGCAGGGCCATGTCGACGTGGTGCCGGAGGGCGCGGCGGACCTGTGGGAGACGCCGCCCTACGAGCCCTCCGTCCGCGGCGGGCGGATGTACGGGCGCGGGGCGGGGGACATGAAGGCGGGGATCGTGTCCTACCTCACGGCCTTCCGCGCGCTGCGGATGGCGGGGTTGCAGCCCGCCGCGGCGGTGCAGATGCAGGCGGTGGTGGAGGAGGAGTGCACCGGCAACGGCGCGCTGGCGACGATGCTGGCGCTGCCGCGCACCGACGCGGTGGTGATCCCCGAGCCCGGCCCCGGCATGGCCGCGATCTACTCGGCCGAGGTCGGCGTGGTCTGGGCCTGGATCACGGTCACCGGCCGCCCGGTCCACGTGCGCGACATGCACGCCGGCGTCAACGCGATCGAGGCCGCGATGGCCGTCGCCGGGCGCTTCAAGGACTACGAGAACGAGCGCAACCGCGCGGAGAACATCCACCCCGCCTTCCGCGGCGTGAACCACCCCGTCAACGTCAACCTCGGCACGGTGGAGGGCGGGGAGTGGAACTCCTCCGTCCCCACGCGGGCGCGGGTGGGGCTGCGGGTCGGCGTCATGCTCGGCTACACCGCGGCGCGGACGCGCGCCGACATCGAGCGCATCGTGGCGGAGGCCGCGGCCGAGCCCGCGCTGCGCGGCACGCGCGTCGCCGTGGAGTTCCGGGGCTTCATGGCGGACCCCTGCGCCTTCGACATGGAGGCTGACATCTGCCGCCTGGCGCGGCGCGCCTACGCGGAGGCGTCCGGCGGCGCGCTGCGCGACTACCCCGCGACGGGGCTGACCGACGGCCGCTTCTTCGCGCTGTACCAGAGCACGCCGGTCGCCTGCTTCGGGCCGGAGGCGGCGGAGATCCACGGGATCGACGAGAGCGTGTCGCTCGAATCGATGCACTCCATCACGCGCAGCATCGCGCTGCTGATGGCCGAGTGGTGCGGCGTGGAGCGCGCGGCGTGAGGAACATCCCCTTCTCCGGCGCACGGCTCTGGGAGTCCCTCATGGAGATGGCGCGGATCGGCGCCACGCCGAAAGGCGGCTGCGACCGGCAGGCGCTGACGGCGACGGACGGGGAGGGGCGCGCGCTGCTCGCGCGCTGGGGGGCGGAGGTCGGGCTGACGCTGGCCACCGACCGGCTCGGCAACATGGCCTTGCTGCGCCCGGGCCGCGACCCGTCGCGCCGGCCGGTCGCGATCGGCAGCCACCTCGACACGCAGCCGACGGGCGGGCGGTTCGACGGCGTGCTCGGCGTGCTCGCGGGGCTGGAGGTGATGCGCGCGCTGCACGAGGCGGGGGTGGAGACGGAGGCGCCGCTTCTCCTCATCAACTGGACGAACGAGGAGGGCGCGCGCTTCTCCCCGCCGATGATGGGCAGCGGCGGGGCGATGGGGGCCTTCACCGAGGCCGAGGTGCTCGACGCGCGCGACCCGGACGGGGTGCGCTTCGGCGACGCGCTGGAGGCGATCGGCTGGCGGGGCGGGGCGGACCCGGCCGGGCTGCGCGGGCTGGAGGCGTATTTCGAGGTCCACATCGAGCAGGGCCCGGTGCTGGAGCGGGAGGGGCTGGACCTGGGCGTGGTGACGCACGCGCTCGCCCAGCAGTGGTACACGGTGACGGTGACGGGCGAGGACTCCCACGGCGGCGGCGCCATGGCGGGGCGGCGCGACGCCCTCGTCGCCGCCAGCGGCCTGGTCGCGGCGCTGGAGGCGATCGCGCTGGAGGAGGGCGGCGACGCCCGCGCCACGGTGGGGCAGATCACCGTGCATCCCTTCAGCCGCAACGTCGTGCCCTCCCGCGCCGTGTTCAGCGTCGACATGCGCCACCGCGACGGCGCCTCGCTCGACCGCATGGCGGACGCGCTGCGGGAGCGCGCCGCGGCGGTCGCGGCGGCGCGGGGCGTCGGGGTGGCGGTCGAGCCGTTCTGGACCTCGCCCGAGACGCCGTTCGATCCCGTGCTCGCCGGGCGCCTGCGCGACGCCGCCCGCGCGCGGGGCCTGCGGTTCCGCGACATGCCGACCGGGATCGGGCACGACGCGGTGTACGTCGCGCGGCAGGTGCCAACGGTGATGCTGTTTTGCCCCTGCCACGGCGGCGTCAGCCACAACGAGGCGGAGAGCATCACCCCGGGCTGGGCGGAGGCGTCGCTGCTGGTGCTCGCCGACGCGGTGGTCGCGACGGCCGGGATCGCGGAGGAGGCGGGATGAGGATCGCGGTCGGCGGCTTCCTGCACGAGAGCCACTCCTTCGCCCCGCTGCCGACCGGCTGGGCCGACTTCGAGGCGCCCGGCGGCTGGCCCGGGCCGCAGCGCCCGGCGACGCTGCTCGACGGGCTGCGCGGGACCGCCGCGCCCGCGGCCGGCGCGATCGACGCGGCGGAGCGGAGCGGGATCGGGCTCGTCCCCCTCTCCTGGGCCTTCGCCAACCCGGCCGGGCCGGTGACGGCGGAGGCCTTCGAGCGCGTGGCCGCCTGGATCGTCTCCGACCTGTCGGAGGCGATGGCGCGCGACCGGCCGGACGGTCTCTACCTCGACCTGCACGGCGCCATGGTGGCCGAGGCCTTCCCGGACGCCGAGGGCGAGCTGCTGCGCCGCGTGCGCGCCGTCGCCGGGCCGGAGATGCCGGTCGTCCTCTCGCTCGACCCGCACGCCAACCTGACGGCGGCGATGGTGGAGCGGTCCGACGCGCTCGCCCCGTTCCGCACCTACCCGCACGTCGACATGCGCCAGGCCGGCGCCCGCGCGCTGCGGCTGCTGGTGGAGCGGATCCGGCGCGGCCGCCCCTTCGCGCGGGCCTTCCGCCAGGCCGACTTCCTCACCCCGATCACCGCGCAGTGCACCCTCGTCCAGCCGATGAGCGGGATCTTCGCCGAGCGCGAGCGGATCGCGACGCGGCACGGGGTGGCGGAGCTCGCCTTCTGCTTCGGCTTCCCCTACGCCGACTTCCCCGGCTGCGGCATGGCCGTCGCCGCCTACGCCGCGGAGCAAGGGGCGGCCGACGCGGCGGCGGAGGAGTTCGTCGCCCTGCTGCACCGGCGGGAGGGGGAGTTCGCCGGCGACGTCCTGCCCGCCGACCGCGCCGTGGCGGAGGCGATCCGGGGCGCCGGCGGGCGGCCCGTCGTGATCGCCGACACGCAGGACAATCCCGGCGGCGGCGGCCACGGCGACACCACGGGCCTGCTGGCCGAGCTGATCCGCCAGGGCGCGCGCCGGGCGGTGCTCGGCTCGATCAACGACGCCGACGGCGCCGCCGCCTGCCACCGCGCGGGGGAGGGGGCCTCCGTCTCGCTCCGCCTCGGCGGGCGGAGCGACGGCGCGCCGCTCGACGTCACGGCGCGGGTGCTGCGCCTGTCGAACGGCCGCTTCACCTGCACCGGCCCCATGGCGGCGGGCAACCCGGCCGACCTCGGCCCCTGCGCGCTGATCGCCGTCGACGGCGTGCGGGCGATCGTCACCAGCCGCAAGATGCAGGCCCTCGACCAGGCGCTGTTCCGCCACCTCGGGGTGGAGCCGGCGGCGGAGGCGATCGTGGCGGTGAAGTCCTCCGTCCACTTCCGCGCCGATTTCGGGCCGATCGCCGGGCGGGTGATCGTGGCCGCCGCCCCGGGGCCGGTGGTGGCGGACCCGGCGACCCTGCCCTTCCGCCACCTGCGCCCCGGCCTCCGCCTGCGTCCCGGCGCGAACGCGGCGACGGCGTGACGGGGATGTTCAGTCACGTCATGGTCGGCGCCCGCGACCTGGCCGCCCTGGCCCGCTTCTACGACGCGGTGCTGCTGCCGCTGGGCCTGGAGCGCGGCCCGGACGCCGAGGCCGGCCCGCCCGGCATCTGCTACCGCGCGCCCGGCACCCTGCGCCCCACCTTCGACGTGCAGGCCCCCTTCGACGGCGCGCCGCCCAGCCCCGGCAACGGCGGCATGGTCGCCTTCCTCGCCCCCAGCCGCGCCGCCGTGGACGCCGCCCACGCCGCGGCCCTGGCCCATGGCGGCACGGACGAGGGCGCGCCCGGCCCCCGCCCGCACTACGCGCCGGACTACTACGGCGCCTACATGCGCGACCCGGAGGGCAACAAGCTGCACGTCGTGCACCGGGCCGCCCCGGACGGCGGCGGGCCCGGCGGATGACGATCCGGGTCGCCGCGGTCCGCGCGCTGCCGCCCGGCTTCGCGACCCTGCGCGACGCGGCCCTGGCGGAGGGCTGGCGGATGCTGCGCGTGCTGGAGGAGGACCTGGACGCCGGGACGCTGCGCTTCGACGGGCCGGGGGAGGCCCTGTTCGCCGCGTGGCGCGGCGAGGCGCTGGCCGGCATCGGCGGCGTGACGGCCGACCCCTACGCCGGGGCGGCCCATGTCGCGCGGGTCCGGCGCCTCTACGTCGCGCCGCCGCACCGCGGCCGGGGCGCCGGCCGCGGCCTGGTGGAGGCGGCGGCGGCGACGGCGGCGGCGCACGGCTTCGACGCGATCCGCGTGCGCGCGCCCGCGGCGGCGGGCCGGTTCTACGAGGCCTGCGGCTTCCTCCCGGCCCTGCTGCGCTCGGCGACGCATACGCGGCCCCTCGGCGGGGGGCAGACGCCGCGGGGTTGATGCGGGTGCCCTTCCTTCGATTTCGGGACCGAAGAGGGCTCTGCCCTCTCCGGACCTCACCCGCCAGGAGCCTTGAGGCCCCTGGACCCCCTTGGGACTGCCGTGGATGCGATGATCGAGGGTGTCTCCGGACACCATCGGCGACTGTCCTGACCTCTCCGGGCGCCTCGGGTCCACGACCCGAGGCGTGGGCCAGTTCGGCAAGAGCCTAAAACTACCCAGAAAAAGATGATGGGTCGGAGGCACTGCCTCCGACGTGACAGGGGGAGGAAGAATTCCTTCTTCCTCCCCCTGGCCACGGAGGGCCCTCGAAGGATCAGCCCACCGGCCCGAGGGTCATGGCGCGCCGGGCCAGGGACTCGATCCGGTCCCATTCCCCCGCCTCCAGCGCGGCGGGCGGCACGAGCCAGGAGCCGCCGACCGCCACGACGTTCGGCAGGGCGAGGTAGTCGGGGGCTTCCTTCTCCCCGATGCCGCCGGTCGGGCAGAAGCGGGCCTCCGGGAAGGGGGCGCCGAGGGCCTTGAGGGCCGCGAGGCCGCCGAGTTGCGCCGCCGGGAAGAGCTTCACCGTGCGGAAGCCCCGGGCGGCGGCGGCCATCAGTTCGGACGCGGTGGCGATCCCCGGCACGAAGGCGAGGCCGGACGCCGCCGCCGCGTCGAGCAGCTCCGGCGTCGCGCCCGGGGAGAAGGCGAAGCGGGCGCCGAGGCGGCGCGCCAGGTCGAGGTCGGCGGGCGTGAGCACCGTGCCGAGGCCGACGACGGCGTCCGGCACCTCGGCCAGGATCGCCTCCGCCGCGCGGGCCCCGGCCTCGGTGCGGAGGGTGACCTCGAGCATCCGCACGCCGCCGGCGACGAGGGCGCGGGCGAGGGGGACGGCCTTCGCGGCGTCGTGGATGGTCAGCACGGGCACGATGCGCGCCCGGCGCAGCATCTCGGCCGGGGATGGGGTGGCGGTCATGCCGGCTCCTGGGAGGGTGCGCGCAGCCTAGAGCGGATCGCGCGGGGGCGGTACCGGCCGGGCCGCGGATCCGCGCCGCCGGCGATGGGCCTGTCCCACGGGATGGGGGTGGGTGCCGTCAGTGATCGTTCCGGAAGCCCTCCGCGATCGCGCGCAGGAGGGCGAAGACCTGTTCCCGGATCGCCGGGTCGGTGATCCGGTCGAACGCCGCGACGAGCTCCCGCGCCTCCGCGTGGTTGGGGGAGGCCGGGTCGAGCTCCGGGGGGAGCGGGCCGGTGGGGTGGGGT
>Ga0325401_1006587_pt1 | contig 11237 bp, 13 predicted proteins | sample PopdelMetagenome_FD_205666 | JGI IMG/M metagenome (GOLD analysis project Ga0325401, IMG submission 205666) | Populus deltoides microbial communities from Bellville, Georgia, United States - Xylem-PdKOR-R2 | ecosystem: Host-associated > Plants > Phyllosphere > Stem > Wood/Secondary xylem | place...
TTTATTGTCATTATTTACTTTTTTAATAACTAATAAAACTAAAATCAATTTATTTGACACAGTTGAATCTATATCCCAAGTCACATATTTGTCTTGTCTTCCTCCTCCTTTGAAATATACATGCAACACGTGAGCATATTTTTCATGAAAAGAAAAACAATTTGAGCCTTGCGTAAGGCAGGTCCACATGATCTATTATGTTTCTATACAATCACTCAAAATCATAGAAATTGTTATAAAAAATCTCTAAAAGCTATAAGGGAAAGCAAGTTTTAAGACCAAAACCTTTCATTTCAACCAAAGCCAAAAAGGTATTGGCAAAAGGCCAAGTAAGTGATAAAGTATTTAGCTTCTTGACAAAATAAAGCTTGAACATGACCTAGACCTTTCATTTCAAACCTGGCATAGAAATAGCAAATCCATGGTTTTTTAAGCTGAGCCTTGCTCTTACCTCAGGTCTGCAAACATCTCTTCGGAACCCCATGAGAAGAAAGACCTTAAAAAGACCTCCGATTTCTCTCTGGGACCATGAATATTTCTAGCCTCCCAAGGCAAAAGTCGGATGTTGCTTCTTTAACTAATTTCGTGTTGCATGTTTTAGACTTGACCTTCAATTAAGCAGCCAAGTACAATTCAAGTAACTTTACAGTTGTATCAGCTGCTGCAAATTGCCCATCTTGATTCTTAATTATCACATAGTATTATAACGTACGTAGAAATCATCAAAGAGAAATCTGAAGCCATTGGCTTTAAAGATGTTGTGTTTTTTAAAATTTTCTGAATTCAAATCTTGAATCCAGCAATTCGAGAGATTTTTTTTCCCTCGAATGCACCATACTGATTAATTAAAGAGTGTATTTTTACGATTGTTTGGAGAAAATCTTTAATCTTGCTTGACAAATAAATTGATTTGAGAATATCATTTTGTATTATCGAATAAAATAATCACTAAAAGAGTATAATAATGGAACCTTTCTGTGCCATGTGAGTTTAGTTAACTTCAAAATTAATCTAACGATTATATGATAATATATATGTTTAGCAAATGCATTTCAAATGATTTTTTCAAAAGGGATTAGATTTGGTTTGAAATTAGCTACAAATCAAAGCAGCAAAACCACCTTGCCTGAGATAATATCGTCTTCTTTTATCCAAATACCTTATTTTTATTTATGCCTTCTAAAGGGTATGATTTGGTTTAGAACCCGGGTTATTAAATTATCGAACAACTTGGATCAATTATTTTTATCTAAAATGATATAAAATATTCCTTGAAGTTGACTACAAAAACTCTTCTAGGTTATAAGTTTCTCAAATTTAATTTAATTAATATCTAAAAAGATTCAAAGTAAAACTAAACTTGGACCAAATTTCGAGTTGATTCACCGGTATAAATCCATAATCCAGTCAAGTAGCTCCATAGCCTGTCTTTGAGCTAAAGAACCTCCAGCTATCATGGTATATGTAGCCTAAAAAAACAAAACCTATATATCCTAAGCAAGGTAGCTGGAGTGGATTTCTTGTGATAATAAAATAAAAAAAGTCCTTGGCTGGAGTAAATTTCTTGTGATCATAAAAAAAACTCCCTCCAAAATCCCAAATACATACACTACAAGGCTTTTGAAGTGGATTAATGTCCAAGTACATCTAATTGTAAATCTCCATGGCAATACCTTCAATCGAAAAATTTCAGTCTCGCAATTAGAGATTTGAATGGTTTCCCTTTTTACTCGAAAATAGCAACTCAAATATATATGGGATCCCGTGAAACAATAGTTCACTCTTTCCAAAATAAATATGATAAATTTATCTTCCATAGTTATAGACTAGCTTCCATGTCTGCGATTTGTCGGGTAACCAAACTTTTTTTTTTTTTTTTCTGGTAAGAAATGATTTTTAGGTGTTGCAATTGTGTGAGATCCTAGACCTGACTAGGTTAAATAATCTAGTTTCATTAATCACTATAAGATTCATTTTTGATAACTGCACGTTAATTACAAACAATCGAGACTCGTGCTCATGTATGTGTTAAGACAACAGTGGGCTACTGGTGTATTATTATGAGATAATCATGTCCACAAAATCTAACACTAGTAAATGATTCATAATTACTGGCTTCAGGAGTGTTTGTAATTGCTGCGTGGTCATTTTTTTAAAAAATGATTTTTTTTAATTTAAACTCTTTTTTTTTCTAGTCATGATGTACTTGTATTAAAATTAAAATTTTAAAAATAAAAAAAATATTATTTTAATATATTTGTAAGTGAAATTTCAGAATAACATACACTATTTTCATCATCTAGGACAACACACCACATAAATGTTAATGACACTCTAGATACCTAAAAAAATTTTGGATCACAGAAAATTGTGCCTAGTGGAATGAAAACCCTAAATCCAAGGTAAAAGTCACATGCTTACACGTTCCTTACTGATAACGTTTCCTTTGTTGCTTGATAGCAAAATGGCGTAGAAGAATGTTGAACACACCTTGGAGCATGTGAGTTGCCGTGTGCCCTCACACGGTGCCTTAATACTAACATCATAGACTAAACATTATAATTAAGAACTATATAAATAGTTTATATATCGAATTTAATCCAACCTAATGCCACGTGGACTACCCCGAAAAGCTGGTCTATAAAAGAAGTAAATCGTCGTTCATGCATTCCATGATCAGTTAACAAAGCTTGCTGCATTCAGAGTGAAATAGCTTGGAGATAAAATGAGGAGAGGTCAGAAGTCCGTGTTTTTCCCGCTACTGGCTATTGCATTATGCTTGTGTATAGCAAATGTGGATGCCGGGATAACACTGCAACCACCGGTAAAGTTGAAATGGCATTACTACCGGCAGCATACTACATGCACCTATGCAGAGGAGTTTGTTAGGCACCAGGTAGAGTTATTTTGGAAGGCAGATAGAAGCATTACTGCCAAGCTTCTTCGGTTGCTCTACTCTGATTGCTTTGTGACTGTATGTCTCTCTCAACCATTCAATCTTATTCTACGTTTCTTCCTTCCACTCTTATTCGGTGTCTTTACCAAGCAAGGCAAGCCATTTCTCTTGCTGAGAAATAATTAGTACCTGTTTCTTCTTATCTAACTTAGGGCTGTGATGCATCGATTCTTCTTGATGGACCAGACTCAGAGAAGACAGCTCCACAAAACTCGGGTCTCGGAGGATTTGTGGCCATTGACAAAATAAAAGAAGTTCTTGAGATACGGTGTCCTGGTGTTGTCTCTTGTGCTGATATTCTCAACCTGGCTACCAGGGATGCTGTTCATTTGGTAACATCCTACACACCCTGCATATTGCCCTAGACACAGTAGCGCAATAGCCTATTTTGCCTAAATTCAAATAAAAACTTCATGGACACTTAAATTTTGTTACTAATCTATAACCCATCTACCCAACAGGCAGGCGGACCAGCTTATCCCGTGTTCACAGGAAGAAGGGATGGAGTGTCATCAAAAGCATCAACGGTGGATCTCCCATCACCATCCATCTCAGGGGGAGAAGCATTGGCATATTTCAAGTCTAGAGGCCTGGATGTGTTGGACCTGGGAACACTATTAGGTAAGCACTGAAAGTATTACAACTCGAGAAATCAGTAATATTTGATGAATCTATAAATGTGTTCCTTAGTTCGAAGGTTTTTCTATAATCTTAATGTTAAAATCTTGTCCCACATAACTAAGTAACTGCCGTGATTCTAAAGAAGTTCAAGTTGGAAAGAAAAAAAGTCAGTCAAATGCAAATGTGCCAAGTCAAGAGGTACTTCCACATTTTGCCCCAAATTTAAGTTCATATTCTGGCAATTCTCATATGACTCTTATCAGGGGCACACTCAATGGGGAGAACACATTGTCGCTACATTTTGGACCGACTGTACAATTTCAACAATACCGGAAGGCCAGACCCAAGCATGAACAAAGCATTTGCAGATCAAATGAGAAAGCAATGTCCCCAAAGAACCAAAAAGGGCCAATCTGACCCACTGGTGTTTCTAAACCCAGAATCTAGCTCTAAATACACCTTCACAGAATCCTTCTACAAGAGGGTTCTCTCCTACCAGTCTGTCCTAGGAGTTGATCAGCAACTACTTTTCAGCAATGACACACTACAGATAACACAAGAATTTGCTGGTGGTTTTGAGTACTTAAGAAGGTCACTTGCTCTATCAATGAGTAGGATGGGAAACATCAATGTGCTAACGGGAAATGCAGGAGAGATACGCCGAAATTGCCGATACATAAATGATGGCAAAACCCAATAAAACCTAAGAGATGTGATCTTGACAAGGGTAGATTTGTCATCATAAAAATACTGTCAATTAAATGATATTGTTTTGTGTCGAGGATAGAGGATACAAATATGTGCCTGAAAAAAATGTTTCCTTTCTACAAATAAAATTACACAACTCCTGCTCAAGTAAAGAACTCATCTTCAGCATTTCAACCATTGCAATTGTTGATGACTTTCAATAACTTTTAGTTTATTTTTTGAACTCCTTTCAACAAAAGCACAAGGCAATCAAAATTGTCAAAACAATTTGCTCCCTCTCTACCTCTCTTTTCTCTTTATAATAATTTGCCCTCTAAAAACTTGGAAAAATGAAATCAATGGAAAAGAAAACGTTGTCTTCGCCTAACCTGTGAGAATTATCATAGCAGTTAAATGATAAGAACCTGGATGCACCAAAGATGAACTTGTTGGCACCTTTAGATCTTTCCGTTGGCCTCAAAAGGAGGATAGGAAAATGAAAGGAGAATGCTGTAACATTGGAAAAAAAATATTTGAAAATCCTTAAATTGACCACAACTACAATTATATGCATGGTCTAGCTTCAAAAAAATGTTACTGAACATAAAACTACAAGAAATGAAGTAAATAAACACACCAGCAGGTTCAAATTTATAATTAAAAAATGTGAGTCAAGCAATGATTATCCGCACCAAGACCAAAAAAACCTTCTAACGAATTAGATCAGTCCAAGCATGTAAAGTTATAAATTTCAGTTGCACCAATGTCCCAACCCATTTTTTACAGTGTAGAGATATTTTAGAAAATGACAATTTGCACAGTGCATCCTTCTTTATTCCCAGTAATCCTCATCTGCAGCAACTAAATATGGTGTTTCAATGCAAGATGACCCAGGAGGGCCGACATATGTTGTTACGGAATCAGAAATCTCAAACTCAAGAGCAAAGAAGTTCTCACATGTTTATGAGTGGAAGAAAGATACAGGTCAACAAAGGGCAAGACTTAAGTTCGACCATAAAAACATGCCATTGAACAATGGTAGTTTGAACAAAAACTTTATAGCAACAATGAACAAAGTAATTAAACGGCTTGTCACATATAGCACCTTCATTGAACTTATTCTATTTGGCTTAGGGGAAAACCAAACAAAAATTAAAAAATAAATAAACCTTTTGAAAATTATCTGATATGAGGTATTTGTCCCTAATCATTCTTCCATTTAATTACTGGTTTAATCTTTGATCTCATCAATCGCATTTCTTTTGTTCATATAAACTGACCAAATTCAAAACCACAAAGAACCATGATCCAAAACACAAATACATGGCCCATAACCATTTCATCAAACCCACAACTCACTAGAACTAATATGTATTTCATTTTAAGAATGATGCAAGTGATCATGATGAAGAACTTAGATGCCAAATAACACTCAAGTGTATATGACTTTACAATTTTATTGGCACCAGGTAATTCATTGCAACAAGGAAAGGGAAGAGAACCTGACAGTAGTTACCTCACAAAGATGTGAAGGAGACAATGGAAGTACAATCAACTGTACAATATCTTTGAATGGCAACAGCACTTTTCTTTAAATAACTCCATCATAAAAGATCCAAATAACAAAACATTGTAAGGCCGTTCTCAAAATCAGCATCCCAGACTACCACTACCAGCTCTAAGTGCCAACAAGGTGCCTCTGTCAGTGAAATGAATACTAAAATTGGCAGTCTTATTCACCATTCTGGACTACAGGGTTCTTGCTTTTGATCAGCTGATTCAAAGAATTTAGTTTTAAGAAAGGCGTCATGAAAGAAAGATATACCACAGAACTGAACACTCATCTGACAGATGCAATTTCTATGTAGAGGAAAAGGAAAAACCAGATTACTGGTTAATTCAAGTGAAATAAATTAATGAGCACCTAACCTTGTAAAAATATTTCTTCCGAAGTTTGGTCGCCGTGCGTATGCATCTTTTAACATGAATCTTCAGCAGCCTATCATTGAAAATCTGCAATCATTTAAATACATGTCAGTGAAATGAGTAAAATAATGAAACAAAACAAAGTCCTGTCATTAAATAACACAAGTGTTTTTTTTTACTATGCATATATTGATGAGGATCCATTTGACATCGATCTTCAATTTAACAGTGAAAATAGCCAGCAATTTTACAAGAACCCATAATCATACCAGACAGTAGTGCTGTAAATCCAAGAGCACAAATAGAGCACTCATATGTAAGTTCCTTAAGTTTCTTTTCTCGAGATCTAGTGCAAGAAGAAATTCCCTAGAGCACACTCAGATAAACTAGATTTATTTAGTCTCACAGATCACTTCAGGAGAGATAAGGATTAACAGTCACAAAGCTATGACAAACACATTAATTTAAGAAGACAGTGTAATAGAACTACAAAACCATACACCTGCCTTTATCATATCATCAATCGAGCGAGTTTCTTTGATTATCTTTTGCCGGTTCATGATGAGAATAGCAGCGACACAGAAAACAGGTAATTCGTCATCCCCGTTCTTAGTTGATGAGATTGCATTGGTAATCTGCATGCGGTCATTTCTTGACCAAAAATTCTTTGTGAAACCACAAAAGTTATAAGCTGATGTGGATTTCATTCCAGTGTTGTCAGACGTTGGGTGCTCAACATCTCCATGCTTTGATTGTGAACCATCCCTTGAACTACCATCACTATTTTCAATGCTTTCTTCCCTTGTATCTCCTTCACAATCCCTTGGAACATTTAGCAACAGTGCATCCAGACAATTCTCCTCTAGATCACACACAACAGATTCATCAAAATCAGCAGCCCACATCATCTGCATTATCGACGATTTCATTAAAGTCAGAATAATTTCAACTTTCTGAGATAATGCAAAAAAGTTACAACCTCTCATTGGGATTCATTATTCTTCTAACGACATGATGCTTTTAAAAAGCCATGTTCATGCTAATTAAAAAAAAAACATCAAACTGCATTAAAGGCCAGGGAATATCCGTTGAGCTTAAATGAACTCAGAAGCACTTATCAGTTAAGTGCATTGCCATCCAACTTTCATAAAACTGATTCATGCTTTATTTCTACATTCAGAAATGCCTGATCCACACAATAATAGCAATGCCAGCCTTTTTCTGATGTTTCCTAGTTCAGTTGAACAACCACATGGTTCTGCAGACCAAACTTTTCATTCTAGTGCCACAAAGCAACACATTCCATTACTGCATTCTCTTAGAAGAGAACAAACAGATTTCAGGAAATTATCCAGCAATCTTGACAGATTACTTAAGGATACAAAGAAACCTAGGAAGACTAAGTAATTACAGAAGACCTCTAGTTACATGGTATTCCATAATCAGCTTAGCAAAACTATTCAAGCTAGTTGTTGTCATGGTATGCATGTTAGATCAAGACAATATTATAAAGTTTACAGTTTATTGCATTCAGTGCAGGAGAACAACTGAACAAACCTCCCACATCCGCAGAGCCTCACTAAAAGATAACTCTCGGCGGAAGAGAACCATCAGCATCCGGAATGCAAAATGGAGGCTTTCAGCACCAATACGTGATAGGTGTGCAAACATTTCTTTGTCTGTGAGTTCCAAGATGTGCCACAATGCTTGCAACTGTTTCATGACCCCAGTTGGTCCTTCCATCTGAAAATTTTCACGCTGGATAGGAGGAAAACACATGTTAGAGAAGAACATTGAGCTATCCAGCTAAAAATGTTTGCCAGGGTTAGTAATACCATTCTCCGTAGAAGCATCTCAAAGCACCAAAATGCATCAGCATTGTCCTCAAAGAGAACAACAAAAGGAGACAGCAGATCGCTCATACCTAAAACCAGATAACCACATGATCATGCAAACTTTATGCTTAAAGTTTCAAATAGAATACAATTTTCATAGATTTGAACATAGGTAAGGGTTTTACTGAAGAAGACTAAAATTTAATAGAGCAACCTTGACAATAACCAGTGGCTGGATCAACCCATGCATAGACAGCAAGGATGTCAGACATCCTAGCTAAATTTCTTTTATCCTCATAGAATTCAAGATGACTATCTGTTCTTACAACATCAACAACTGAAAGAAGAAAAGGTTGTCAGCTCAAAGGAATAGCAATAACATTAAAATTCATGAGATACATTCAGTGCTTTTCTTTCAAAATGAAACTACAAATCTGTAACTGAGGTACCTATTCGATGCAATGTCCAGAGCCATTCAGACACTCTGTTCTCACCAGCCACCCCTCCATCAGATGTTGTTCCATTTAACAATGGTGTCTCAGGAACATCAGCTATTCTCAATTTGTCCACTATTTCTTTCTCATTACCAAGATTATTGGACTGTAATACTGGTTCATGGTCCTCTTGGTGAACTAATTCAATTTCAGATTTCTTCTGAGGTGAAGCATGGTTAGATGGTTCCCCACTGGATTCAATAATTAAATCTACATTATTATTAATTTGAAAACTGTGCATCCTGTCATCTTGAAATCTCAATTTTCTTTGTGTACGTGGTTTGTCATCAAGCACACCACTTTCTTTCTTATCTTCTCTCTTGTCAAACAAATTCGTGACAGGTAAAGGAGGAAAATCAAAATAACTCTCCACTACATACTCTGATCCATGAGCCTCTCCACCTCTTTTTGGAGAACCACTATTGAGTGGGCCAGAAGTAGGTATAAAACAAGAAGAATCATGTGCTGCACTATCTGAGCTTCCCCTCACACTGACAAGTCCAGCAGAATCACTAGAACTTTGCCCTGCACACATGCACGCTGTATCTGTACAATTATTATTCCAATCGCTATAATTCTCTAAGCTGTTAGTAACATCTACAGAGGTTTGTCTACTTTTGACAGTAGCTTCTTCCCCTCTCCCATCATCCTTGGATGGTGTCCTCATATCCATAACTTTGGACCCCACAGCAAACGCAAGGGCACCGGTTCCTATACTTGAATGCATTTTTTGGCATTGCTCGATGAGGTCTCTGTAGCGTTCCCTGCATAAAAGACTTCATAAAGCTGGGGATTCTGGACGGTTCAAAGATACTAAAAAAAACTAAAACAGCTTCTTTTGCCCCGGTACTTCAATAATAACTTGGTTAAGCCAGATAAATACACACCACACACACGCACACAAAAGAAAAAAATCAATAATAAACCGTGTTAAAAGCTAACCATTGCATCATGCAAGTATGGCAAACTGAAAAAGAAATCAATATGGTATATATACATCATAGGTTTAGTGAAAAGAAAACGAGAGAAAAAAAAGATCAAAGGTATGGAGTTAATGATATTTTCACCATGCTAATATACATGATGTGCGTGCATCATGTTTTGTTATCTGCAAACTCTCTAATGACAGTCTGCTGCAGCTTGTTGGGTTATGTCCAGTCTGGCATTGATGATAGCAAAAGGATCACAGCAATTCTTTTTAAATGGAAGAATTGAATCCTGTCTATTAAGACTGAAAGGTGAGCATGATACAACTGCAATAGGGCTCAACTTAATAATGCTGAAGCCCAAAAGAGAATATTTTGTATGGGCATGCATGTCTTTGGCTAAGATCATAACAGCCAACAACATAAAATCTTCCCTCTTTTTATCCATATATATACGCAAAGACTGGAATGGAAAGCTGACGATGAAAAAGTATAGACAGCTCTCATGCATTCTTAGTTTGGCATGAAAGCCAAAACAACAAAGAATCAGCTAATATTGGGCACACAAATTTAGCATCTGAATATGGTCAAAAATTGAAAAAACTTAAATACCTTCGTGCTGTCCTCAGCTGCCTCCGGTACTCAGCAGTGGTTCCCAGTGTATAACAGCCAAGTAGAAACTCCCAAACTTGTGGCCTAATAGATGGATCCACACCCTGCCATGCAGCAAACAACGTTAAATAGTTACATGGAAAGTCCAGCCCACTTCATAACGATAAGCGAACCAAAATTATATGCAAGAACCAAATCAGCACCATCTCATTATTCAAAGGAGGACTGAAAATGGAATTAATGAATGATATCAAATATAGCAACCGTGAAACAGCATACCCCTAAAACAATCAACTTCAGCGCTTTCCGAAAACGTGAAACCTTTCCATTACTATCAAAAGTCGATTGCCACTTCTCCGGCTTAAGCATTCTTCCTACCTACCGCATCAACAGCATAATCCCGATCACAATAGTAACTATAAACGAACAATATGAAACCTAACAAAATATAAAAAGTAACTGAATAAATGAGAGACAGTAGTGTCTTACAAGTATAACAACCTTTATAGGTGATTGTGAAAGACAAGGCTCTCCTATATCCCTCACCATTGTTCCTACTCTCTGTAAATTCGCCACTGCAATCGCTTTTCCACATTTCCATTGCTTCTCCTCTCTCTTACCACCGGACATTTACAAAAAAAAAAAAAAAACCTCCCCTCTCTCTCTTCCTCTCACTCTCTTTCTCTCTCTAAGTAGTTTCTTAATCCTTCCAAATTATCATCACCGCGTAACTGAGAAAATCAACAACTGCAATTGCGAAAATCAAAGTTAATCAACCCTAATTAACTGATTATTCGATTAATAAATGCAAAAAAATAAACGAATGTAAATGGAAAACAAATTACATGAAATTAATCAATAAAATAACGATAAATTGGAAGCTTCGATTGAAATGGAATCGATAAGAAGCAGTGATCGGATGATCAGATCAAAATGTATGTACGCATGGAAATACGAATAATATAGGCGTATATGAAGGTGTGTGTGTGTGTGTGCATACGTACAAACGTACAGAGAGAGAGAGAGAGAGAGTACCTGACGAATGAAAATGAGATCGCGAAGAATGACGAAGAAGAAGAGAAAAGGAGGAGGAAGAGGAGGAGGAGGAGCTTGTTGTCCTCCGTCGCCATTTACTTGAAGAATTGTTTTAAGAGAAGAAAATAATAAAAGAAAAAAAAAA
>Ga0325401_1006591_pt1 | contig 11233 bp, 9 predicted proteins | sample PopdelMetagenome_FD_205666 | JGI IMG/M metagenome (GOLD analysis project Ga0325401, IMG submission 205666) | Populus deltoides microbial communities from Bellville, Georgia, United States - Xylem-PdKOR-R2 | ecosystem: Host-associated > Plants > Phyllosphere > Stem > Wood/Secondary xylem | place...
TTTTTTTTTTTGGCGAGGAGGAAAAGAAAGAAAAAACTGACAAATTCTAGAAAAAAAATGTCCCATTAAGTCCCCAAGCAGCAGTTAATTCATTCGAGACAGAGAAGAATCCCAGATATGCAGTTCCATAGTCACTCTTGCAGCAATTCTAGCCATAAAACCAGCACAAGCATTTGCTTCCCCTGTAAGTATGAACAATCTATATACACTGCACAATCCCTTGACCAACAGATATCAGATGAACAGCTTCCTTAGAATCTAAGTTGCATAGAACCTGTCTGTGCCCTCTCTGTTCCACGCTAGCTGCCGTCCATGTTTTACTGCAAGTAACTCCGGAAGAAGGTGACAACCATTTCCTGCAAGCCCCAGTAAACAAATGACAAATACCCCATGCCAAACCACAATCCTCTGCTTTTCTAATTTACACTTGTGTGTACTAAATGATTCTATCCAAAATACCAAACTAAGTCCTATTGTGCCCGAATGACAGCTTCAGTGACAAATCACAATAAGATTTTCTGGTATGAAAGGGGAAGCGGAGGAGATTTGTTATGATTTCGTGTTCAAAAAGTCCTTCATGAAGAATTTGAACTTATTTTCTCGAAGTGGACGGAGGCACTCAAACATCGTCTGCGAAATGATTGAGAAATCTTAACCATCAAACATCGGAAGGATGGAGGAATAATATTTGAGTAAAAAAATGAGTTTAAAAATGGCTTTTCAGATAAAAAAATTATCCTTCTTTATTTACCGGCCACCATTGATTTACCGGCCACCATTGTGGCTGTAGATCTAGCGAAAGACAGACGATAATAGTCCTTTATGTCACCTGCTTTGTTTTTTTTTCTAAAAAAACAATTCTTGTTAATAATTCTATGACCAGTGTTTTGGATTCAGTTGTTTATAGCCATATCTATTTCTCGAAATTTCAAATTTATTTTTAGTTATTTCTAACAATTTTTTTAGAAATCTTATTACCATATTCATTAAATAAAAAATTTATTCTAAAAAATAAAGTTATTGAGCACGGTCGAGGACTAACTACTCTAAAAAACAAAGCTATTAAACACAACTAGGTACCATCTATTCTAAGAAAATTAAGTAGGTTGGTTCATGTTGTGAAGCTAAATATTTTAATTTACATTTATTTTTTTATTTTTTTTAGTTTAATCTTTATTTATTATTAATGTTTTTTATATATTTATTGGCATGAATGATTTTTAATGTATTTAATTAGATCCATACATGAATTTAATTTTTCTGATTCTTCAATGTTTAAAAACACAGTAAAAAAGATTATATATTTATTTTTTATAAAAAAGAATTATTTATTTATTGTAGAAAGCATGAACTCGAAGTTGGAAACTTCTCGGAACAAAACTGACAGACCATTGGTCAGCAATTAAACAGCAAAGTTTATCCAAAAAATAATCCTTTTAAATAAATTTCAACTTCTAAATATAAGCCTCCTTTCCTTTTCAGACTCTAACAACAACATAGAAATTCATTATATAAATCCCTCTTTGTGCACGTAATCTCTCATTCTCAGCTCTCTCGCCATTCTTTATAATACAAAAAATCCCTCTTCCTTCTCCCTTCTCTCTCTGTGTTGCCTGTCTTCTCCTTTGCCTTTCTTGTCTATGATAAACAATTAGGGATGGCTTTGTTGAAGTTTCTCCCAGTCTTGGCATTGTTTGCTTTGCTTTTTGTGCTCAGCAACAATGGAGTTGAGGCTTCTCATAAGATTTATCTTCGCTATCAGAGCCTTAGTGTTGACAAGGTGAAGCAAACCCATAGAACCGGGTATCACTTCCAGCCCCCTAAGAACTGGATCAACGGTACATAATCATCTCCTTTTCTTTTCCCCGTAGAATGCAAACAGTCTCCATGATATATATATTTTTTTAAAGCACAAGAAGTATATATTGCTTTCTTCTTCTTCTTTTAATTTTCTTTTTGTTTCTTGTTGTGTATTACCTTTTTGTTTTGTCCGCCATAGATATTCTTAAGGATACATAAGGTTCCATCGATCTCGATCTTTAACTAGATGCGTTTAATTAATGATTTTATTTTTGTTGGTTTCCCCTGAGTCGTGATACCTGCTTAATTGCTACTATCATATTCTTTAAAATGAAGCTCTACGCTTTGTGGGTTTGAACCTTATCTCCTTCTCCGAATATTCATTGAAAAAAAAAAATTTCTTTCAACAATTTTAGCTTTCGCATGTTATGGTTTTTTTTTTTTAAAAAAAAACGATCGTAGAATATATAGATAAATACTACTGATTAACAGATTGCATTTTCTGCTCTGTATAATTTCTCTTTGCACCATCCTTCCGGTGTGCACATATACTTGTATGGGAATATTTCAATATATATAATATAAAAATAATAAAAAGATCAAACTTTTATTGCCACTAATTTTTTTTGCCAGAGTCATACTTGTACAGTTTCCACATGCACTCTTCAACAGATATTTTGCCTGATTGTCAGCAAAGATTTCAACCTTACTTTTTCCATCATGAATTATTAGTTTAATTGCTGTGAATATTTGAATTTTCAACATCGTCGCGCACATGTATTTCAATAGCGTGGGCAGTAGGGCACAGGGCTATAAGAGGCAAAAAATTTTATTCTTTTCTTTTCCGGTGAAAGAGTTGGAAATCCCTCGGAAGTTACATGATTTGACAGAAATGGATGGTTGGGAATTAGACACTAAAAAGATGAAAGTTATCGGCAGTTGTGGATATTTAGGTTCAAGTAAGAAGTGGGGAGGTGCAGTCCCACGTTGTCTGCCAAAAATAATGTCAGCAAACCTTTAATATCCCACTTCCTTCCAATACTTGAACAAGAAGGGTATCTCTATGTATTGCCTGGTAGATATTCAAAGCCATTGTCGTAGGCTAAACCCAATATTTAAATCATGTCCTTTTTGTTTCCTTGTAATCATATTTAATTGCCCTGTTTTTGGACTCCAGAAATACCTGGCTGGCAATTAATGGAGACAGGATGAATAAATTTCTTTTTCCTTATCTGAACTCTGTCAATTTGTTTTATATACGTATCCTGCTGTTATCAATTTACACCGTTAATTATTGCTGGCCGGCTGAGGTGGTATTAATCGTCTGAGCCTCTGTTACCACCATGTCTTTTTTTCCGTTTCTTGTTCTTGGACTTTTGGACCTTGATTTGGTTGTGTCTGAGGATGTTATTCATCGAAAACAAGGTTTTGAGGTCGTAATTCCGAAATTCTTTGATTTATTTCTTGTGATAGCAATGAAAACTCTCTAATGACAACCTAAATAGAGGACGAAACACATTTGAATTAACCTTTCAAACTCCAGAAAGGTGTACCGAAAGGTTGTCGCAACGCGTGCCTTTATGAAGCACAAGTCTTTGTCAACCGGTTAAGCATATCCTTCAGCAATCTAAAGACTGACAATGGAGGTTGCGAATCTTTTTTCTTTTTCCCAACTTTTTTTTTTTTCCTTTTTCCCAACTTGATGCACGGGGTTGTGGTCCTTTTTAGATAACACTAGTGCTGATGTATACTTGAAAAGGGTTAGAAACTTTTTATTTTTATCATGCTGGTTTTTCTCTTTAAAAAAGAGCAGGCAAGGTTCTACCTTCTCATGGATGGTTCAACGCTTATATTCAGACAGTTCTCACATGTCGATAGAATTTATTTACTGTGTTCACATCTCAGGACGGTGAGATCCAAATTTACCTTACCCTCAGAAAAGTCAAACAGGAAGTACATAAATAAACCAAGCTTAATGAAATGGGTCTATCCTAAGTTTCTAAATAATTATCTTGAAGATAAGTAGGGCGGACCTGGTGGGATAATCCATCGCCATTATTCATTAGATTCTCAATGGCAGGACCCAAGGATTTGATGTTATTTTTTGACTTGAGAAAAGAGTGTACCATTTACTTGCTGTGGGAACTTTCTGCGCTAGTGCAGATCAGTTGATGTGTCAGATATTATACATTTATTAGTTTTTGAGTGAAAATTGACTTTAACAATGATGGCTAACTTTTGTTCTTTATGTCCCATGTTGCTTCTGGGCGCGGCTCCAATTGACTGGAACAAATTAATCAACTATAGATCCAAATGGTAAGCCAATTCAACAAAAAACTTTCAAAGTTTTTAAGCCTCTGGTTTTTGAATCAATCCTAGTTTTCCATGTTTCATGCAATGCTAATATGTGTGCGCAGGGCCTTTGTACTACAAGGGGCTATACCATCTATTCTACCAATACAATCCCAAAGGTGCCGTGTGGGGCAACATTGTCTGGGCTCATTCAGTTTCAAAGGATTTGATCAATTGGGAATCCCTTGAGCCTGCAATCTACCCTTCTAAATGGTTTGATAACTATGGATGTTGGTCTGGATCTGCAACAATTCTCCCAAATGGTGAGCCCGTTATATTCTACACGGGTATTGTTGATGAAAATAATCGTCAGATCCAAAACTATGCTGTGCCTGCAAACTCGTCGGATCCATATCTTCGTGAATGGGTTAAACCTGATGATAATCCAATAGTGTATCCAGATCCTAGCGTGAACGCTAGCGCATTTCGTGACCCGACCACTGCTTGGAGGGTTGATGGGCACTGGAGGATTTTGATTGGCAGCAAGAAGAGAGATAGAGGGATTGCATATTTGTATAGGAGTTTGGATTTTAAGAAATGGTCCAAGGCCAAACACCCGTTACATTCAGTTCAAGGTACAGGTATGTGGGAATGCCCAGATTTTTTCCCCGTTTCTTTGTCCAGTGAAGACGGGTTGGATACCTCAGTTGGTGGATCAAATGTAAGGCATGTCTTGAAGGTTAGCTTAGACTTGACAAGATACGAATACTATACAATAGGTACTTATGATGAGAAGAAGGATAGGTATTATCCTGATGAAGCCTTAGTTGATGGTTGGGCGGGGCTCAGATATGATTATGGAAACTTTTATGCTTCTAAGACATTTTTCGATCCAAGCACAAACAGGAGGATTTTGTGGGGTTGGGCTAACGAGTCTGATTCTGTACAACAAGACAGGAACAAAGGATGGGCAGGAATTCAGGTAATCCTCGGTGGAATCTTGAATTCTTGGGGATTATTATTAACTTGTTTAAAGTCATTTTTATTGGTTAATAATATTTTTTTCAATTGCATTCTTTTAGTTGATTCCAAGGAGGGTGTGGCTAGATCCTAGTGGAAAGCAATTGCTACAATGGCCCGTTGCAGAACTGAAGAAACTAAGGAGCCACAATGTTCAACTGAGAAATCAAAAGCTCCACCAAGGATATCACGTTGAAGTTAAAGGCATCACTGCTGCTCAGGTTTGTTTCGTTTTCCTCTCTCTCTCTCTCTCTCTCTCTCTCTCTTCTTATTGAGCAATAAAAAAAAATGAAGGGCACGAAACAATATTAAGTCAATGATTGTGACCTTGAATAGTAATGAAGTGGAGCCTTGATTTTCCTGATTAATTGCTTCATGTATTTGACAGGCTGATGTCGATGTTACCTTCTCTTTCCCAAGCTTGGACAAAGCTGAGCCCTTTGATCCTAAATGGGCCAAGCTTGATGCACTTGATGTCTGTGCCCAAAAGGGTTCCAAAGCACAGGGCGGGCTTGGGCCATTTGGACTGTTGACACTGGCTTCAGAAAAGCTTGAAGAATTCACTCCCGTCTTCTTTAGAGTCTTTAAAGCAGCAGACAAGCACAAAGTTCTCTTGTGCTCTGACGCGAGGAGGTATGTTTTACAGCTTTTCTTCTCGAGACATCCGCTCCCATCCCTATTCCTGCTGTCGACCTCTGCAACATGGTCTTTATACGTGGTTTCTTTTGAACAGCTCTTCCTTGGGAGTAGGGCTATATAAACCACCTTTTGCTGGATTTGTTGATGTTGATTTAACTGACAAGAAACTTACACTCAGGAGTTTGGTATGCCCCCTTCATTATCTTGGTTGAAAACTATTAGAGGAATGACTATCTTAACATGCTTTCGGCTATGATGACTTTTCTTTGCAGATTGATCACTCTGTTGTTGAAAGTTTTGGAGCTGGTGGAAGAACCGTCATCACATCCAGGGTTTATCCGATCATTGCAGTCTTTGACAAGGCTCACTTGTTTGTGTTCAACAATGGAAGCGAGACCGTCACTGTAGAGACTCTCAATGCTTGGAGCATGAAGGTGCCTGTGATGAATGTCCCTGTAAAGAGCTGAACGGGGAGGATTTATTTTTATCTTTTTTTCTATATCAATGGAATGATGAAATTGTCTCGTACAATTTATGAGGAATAAATAAATCTTCAATATACTTTATGAGTGGGATAGTGCAGCAACATCATAATTCACAACCCAACATTCCTTATCAAATTAAAAAAAATTCAAGTACTTAATCAAGATCTAAGATGTGAGGGGCTCAACTGTCGAAGGTAATAAGAATTTACTCCCTTCACCAATATCAGCCAAGATGCTTATAAATAAAGTTTTTTTTGGTTAAATTATGAGTTAATTAAGTGTTTTTACAATTACTTTTATTTCTCGTAATGCCTCATGATATCTATAAAAAATCTATTTTTTTTTTATATATATAGATTTGAGATCCTCGGACACATAAATTAGTATATTTATATAAAAAAGGTGTTATAAATATGTAAAAAAATATTAAATTTTAAGAACAATATTTCATTCCTAAATTCTTCGTTCGCTCACCGGAAGTTCTAGCTGATCTCAAGGAAAAACCATTTGATCAAACCTCCATCAACTATCATTGACCTATCTAACTCGCACTCTTCTTCTCACCGAGCCCAAATCATTGACCAGGTCAAAGAAGCTGCAAGTGCTTGGAGCTTCTTTCAAGTGATCAACCATGGTATCTCTCAAAAAACAACAATTGAATCAACGATCAAATCTTTAAAATCCCTCCATGAGCAATCACATGAAGTAAAATACAAGTACTATGCGATGATCGGATACGTGGTGCTGTAAATCTTGCAAGCAATAACGATCATGGCACCTTAAACGGGTGTGGACGAGCCTCGTGGCGGCCGACCCTTAGGACATAACAAAAGTATGTAGAAAAGAGGTGATTGAATAGCATGGGTGTGCTGCAGATTCTGGCTTGATTCGCAGAGCTGAAAGCCCTCTTGATAGGACTGGGAGGTTCAGGGCCGGCATATACATCGGGAAACAAATTCGACAGCAACGTTTACTGATGTGAGGTTTTTGTTGGGTCATTTCGATCATTGCTGTCCTTATCAGCTGGATCCATGTAACAGTGGGATACAGATTCTACAATGATGGCAGTGTCGGTGTGGAATGAAATTGAGGGGCGCGCTGCAGGTGAAGCATGCGCATGATGAGTGGGTGGATGCCATACCTGTCCATGGCAGGTTGATTATCATCAATGTTAGGGTCTTTCTTCAGGTAATTTCACCATCAGTTTTCCGTCAATGTTGATTGTTAGTTCCCTTTTCCTTTCCAATTAGAAATAATATTTGAATTATGATTTTATTTGTGCTTCATTTATTCGGTCAAAATCTGATTTTGATTCTTATAAAAATCTAATCTTGTTTAATTTATAATATTTTAGGTTTTTTTCTTACTGATTGGGATAATACAAGTCTCAATTAGTGTATCTATAACGTAATCTTGGCGCATTCATTCATGGTTGCATTACAAAAAATAAAAGTTGTAATTCAAAAGTCTTAGTGAATGAATAAAATCAAGATACGATTTTGGCCCAAAATAATTAACGTGCAAGTGTTTTTTAAAAATTAATTGTAAATAAAAAATTTAATGCATATATTTAATTAAATAGATTGAGATTTATATGTAGATAGAAAAAAAATATTTATATTAATTAAAAACTAAATTAGAAAGTGAAGAAATAGATTTAGATTAAGAAATTTGATCTCGTAACACGAGTAACGACCTATTAAAAAAAACCACGCACACAAGCTTGGTCCTTTTTTTTCCACCTTATTTTTTTTTTAAAAAATTAGATAATGCGTCATCTGTTGCTAGTTTTCAACAATTGAAGAGGTGGTTAGAAAATCGAGATGATGTTTTTTTACTATAAATTTTATTTTTCAGTTTATTTTCACTTTAAAATACCTAAAACAATCCTTATAATGTCTATAAACCAATAAATTAACTCAAAACACCCCTAAATTAGTCTAAAAATACAAACTCAAACTAAAAATAAAATCATTTCTCAATCCCGATCTATTTTTTTTTGACAATATACAGGGCAAAAAACCTTTAATGGAACTCCTCTCATAAAATGAAACTCGTCTACAACAAGAATGATTTTTTTTTTGACCAGAATGTGGTCAACAAATGATTTTTTCTTCTTTGCTATTTTTTGACGAATCTCTCTATGCTCTCCAAGATCAGGGACTAAACAAATGAAAAAAAATAAAATTTTAGACCAAAACAAAACTTTTAAAATCTAAAGGGATTGTGACAGAAGAAATGGAAAAATAGGAATAAAAAGAACTTTTTGTGTGAAGTTTAGATTGACCATGTGATTTGGACATGCCTTAGAATTTGATGTTTTTCTATAACAAATTAAAATAAAAATTACAATTTGATGTTTTTCTATAACAAATTAAAATAAAAATAGAAATTGAGAGGTTGGTGAAGGTCTGAAATGGAAACCGGCGGCGTGTAGAAGATGAGCGATAAAGAGAGTTTATTTTGAGAGAGAAGGAGGGAAAGTATTGCTGTTTCCATCTGTAATTAATCACAGGAGGGAGAGGTTTCTTTTCTCTCTGTTGTTTATCTTTCGAGTGTCAGCTGATTGTTGATTTTGTGAGTTGTCCGTTCGAAAGGTGTGCTTCCACACCTAGGATTAGGATTGTCTTCTGGTGCAAAGTCTGCTTGTCTATTAACGAACGAAATAACTGGTCAGGATATACCTCAGAAATCATCGCCCCAGCATGGATGGTGAAGAAGCAGTCAGGCAAAGTCTGCTTGTCTATTAATGAACGAAATAACTGGTCAGGATATACCTCAGAAATCATCGCCCCAGCATAGATGGTGAAGAAGCAGTCAGTTTTACTTGGTATCACTCCTCAAAAGAAAGGGACCGTGACTCAACACAAGGCTACAAGGGAGGGAGTTCATATCACAATAATAAGTATCCTCCTCTACTCGACCATTATAATCTTGTTCCATGATCAGGAAACGAGTCTTTGTTATGTCAGATCATATGTTAACTACTATGCCCACCAAAACAGCTGCATTTCATCCGCAAGGGTGTGTCCCCATTTCATTCATACAAACCGAACACCAAATCTGTATTTTACAGGATACTATATGAAAGATGATTACACAAACAGGTTTCTACAAGTCGAACTTGCCAGCTTCTTACATACCGGCTTTTTGTGCTTTTGGACGCTCTGTTGGCACCTTTCTCAATGGTGCTTTTGTCTGTGAGAGAGAATGTTTCCCCAAGCAATTTCTTATTTTCTGATAAATCTATAGTCATAAACAAACTAGAAAATTAATTATTACATTTCCAAGTATGAAGCTGTTGGCCACCCTTAATCAAATGGATCAAATCGCGGGTCATGTTCACTTGCCATCACCATCCCAGTGCACAGGCATGTAGGGCACATCACCTAAATTTACATTAGAAAATTTTACATTATAAACTTGGTTTGGTGCGAGAAACGGTGAGCGAGAAAGAAATAAAATCATAATAGATCAAAGTTAACAGCTACTTGCAGTCTTGTCACATTATGTGCTCATGTACATACACCGAGCAGTGAGCAACATATAATTGTTGCGGTTGTACCCGCTGCTAACATTGGCAACAAATAGAAAGGCAACTGTGCCCAAAATTGAAATTCAATTTGCAATATTTGCATAGTCACAATCTCTTCCCTTGATCAGCTTGGTATGAGCTAAGCCATAATCACAGGGTGAATGCTAAAGATCTTATGCAAAATATAGCATAAAAGTACTGTCACCAAATCACTACTATATTCAAGAACAAGTGCAGTATTTAAAATTAAAAATGCCACCGAATACTTCATTTAAAAGTAGCTCCTACTTTCCACAGAATTCTTTACCTTTCCTGCACCAGAGCAGTTTGGACACCTTTGAGTCGCGGGCACTTGTAATGGACGATCAGAAGCACTAGATAGTGAAATGGGATCAATGCTCAAGCAAACACCACTAGCAGAACACCGAGCACAGGCCAAGTATCCTGTTCATAGAATCATGAAAAAAAATTCAAAAAGAAAAGCAAGAAATGAAAAGACCTTTTCTTGTTTCCCCTTCTTATTTCAGGGAATGCTTTCAACATTTACAAGTAATAGAATAATTGGCTGTTCAATTAAGTTATTGAAATCACTTCAACAAACCAAAAATATATCATTTATTCACCACAACAGATTCAGGTCTAGCTCAAGTGGATACAATATTATTCTGTTTGTATCACTATCATAGTTTTCATCTCTTTGATTTACCCCTCATTCAAGTGTTAACAACAATCAGGAAAATAATGTACTATTTAATTCAGCAGAGGGAATCCAAATTCTATTTGACAACAAAATCATATCCTCAAAACAACTCGATACATACCAGTTCCATGGCAATATTTACACCTTTTCTTCTCTTGTTGCTCAACATTGTTAACTTCAATTAACATCAAGGATGAAATGACACCCACTGCCCCACCTACAAATGATGCTACAATGGGATCGACCATACTGAATTCAGAAATCAAGAAGTTATGAGCGTGATCCAAAGATTCTTATCAAAACAAACATGTAGCTGGCTGACACTACAGTTTTGTTTGCATCAAGTTTTAAATTTCTAATGGGGAAATGATACCTCAACTGCAACGGTAAATGCATGCTGCGTATGAAATCCTCGTATGAGGTGCCCCCAAGACCTAATTTTAGTTCCAACTGCCATGAAACATATCTCAGCACAAACAAGTCATTATGAAGAATTTGTAAGACATCAAAGCAATTCAATATCCAGTATAGAAACTCACAATGTATAGAGAAAAATAAGTAGATGTAAATGACCATCCACTTATGAGACAACCATAGACTTCATTCAGCTAATTAGTTTGGGTGGATAAGAATAAAGGAGAAGACAATTTTCCAGTCCAAACCATGCATTCTAGCCAATTAGCATTATTTTTTGGTCAAATACACCTGTTATCATTCTCTCCAAATTCTTGTAACCCTCAAACTTTGTATTGCTTATTTACC
>Ga0325401_1006592_pt1 | contig 11232 bp, 9 predicted proteins | sample PopdelMetagenome_FD_205666 | JGI IMG/M metagenome (GOLD analysis project Ga0325401, IMG submission 205666) | Populus deltoides microbial communities from Bellville, Georgia, United States - Xylem-PdKOR-R2 | ecosystem: Host-associated > Plants > Phyllosphere > Stem > Wood/Secondary xylem | place...
CCGCACCCCCGTCGCCAGCGCATCGTCATCACCGGGGCCAGCTCCGGGCTCGGCGAGGGCATGGCCCGCCGCTGGGCCGCCGCCGGCCACGACCTGGCCCTGCTGGCCCGGCGCACCGACCGGCTCGAGCGGCTGCGCGACGAGCTCGCCGCCCACGGCCGCACCGTGCTGGTGCACCCGCTGGACATCGACGACCCCGACGCGGTCGCCGAGACCGTGCCGCGGGTGGTGGGCGAGCTCGGCGGCATGGACCGCTTCGTGGCCAACGCGGGCCTGGGCAAGGGCGTGCCGGTGGGCACCGGCGGAGCGCGGCCCAACCGGGCGGTGCTCACCACCAACGTCCTGGGCACCCACGCCACCTGCGAGGCCGCGGTGGCCCACTTCCGGGCGCAGGGGCGCGGGCACCTCGTGGTGATCAGCTCGGTCGCCGGGGTGCGCGGCATGGGCGGCACCCGCACGGCCTACGCGACGTCCAAGGCCGCCGACGCGGTGCTGGCCGAGGGCATCCGCGCCGACCTGCTCTCGTCGCGGGCCACGCGCGCGATCCGGGTGACGACCATCCACCCCGGGTTCATCGAGACCGACATCAACACCGGCCGGCGCGGCCCGTTCACCGTCGACCTGGACACCGGCGTCGACGCCCTCGTGGCCGCGGTCGACCGCGAGCCGGTGCGCGCCTACGTGCCCGAGTGGCCGTGGCGCGCGGTCGCCGGCCTGCTGCGCGTGCTCCCGCTCCCGGTCGCCGCCCGGCTGTCCTGACAAACTGTCGCCATGCGCGTCTTCCTCGGCACCGACCACGCCGGACTCGAGCTCAAGGCCCACCTCGTGGGCGCCGTCGCCGAGGCGGGGTACGAGCCCGTCGACTGCGGGGCGTTCGACTACGACCCCCTCGACGACTACCCGCCCTTCTGCATCGAGGTGGGCGAGCGCGTGGTGGTCGAGCCCGGCTCGCTGGGCGTCGTCATCGGCGGCTCGGGCAACGGCGAGCAGATCGCGGCCAACAAGGTCCCCGGCGTCCGCGCGGCCCTGGTGTGGAACACCTCCACCGCCGAGCTGGCCCGCCAGCACAACGACGCCAACGTGGTCGCCGTCGGCGGCCGCCAGCACACCGTCGAGGAGGCCACCGAGCTCGTGCTGACCTTCCTGCGCACCCCGTTCAGCGGCGACGAGCGGCACGCCCGCCGCATCGGCCTGGTCGCTGAGTACGAGCAGGAGCGCCACCACCCCGCCGGTGGCTGAGATGGGCGGCGACGACGTCCGCGCGGTCGTCGACGAGGCCGTGGCGGTGCTGGCCCGCGTGCCCGACCCGACCGCCCCGGTGCCCGTGGTGGGCACCGACGTCTCGGGCGTCGTCTGGCACACCGGCGAGTGCCTGCACTGGTACGGCCACGACCTGCTCATGGGCCGCGTCGACCTGACGGCCGGTCGCTGGGAGCGCGACCCGGACGCCGGGTACGGACGGCTGGTCACGGGGCTGGCCACCTGGGGCGAGGTGCTGGCCCGCGTGCTCGACGGCGCCGACCCGGGCGAGCGCGGCTTCCACCCGTGGGGCGCGCCCGACCCGGCCGGCTTCGCCGCGATGGCCTGCGCGGAGGTCGTGGTGCACACCGGCGACGTGGCCGAGGCCGTGGGGGTCCGCTGGGCGCCGCCGTCCGCCGTCGTCGTCGGGGTGCTCGCCCGGCTGTTCCCGCAGGCCCCCGCCGACGCCGACCCGGTGACCACGCTGCGCTGGGCGACGGGGCGGGCCGACCTGCCCGGCCGGCCCCGCCCCGCCTCGTGGTCCTACGCCGCGGGCGCCTGACTCAGAACGCGTCGGGGCTCTGCGGGGCGACCGGCCAGGAGAACGACGTCGAGGCCAGGGCCACCGCCCCGGGGCTCACCTCGGTGATCCGCCCGGCCCGGTGCAGCGTGCCCAGCGAGACCCCGCCCAGGTAGGCCGCGGCCAGCTCCTCCACGCCCAGCACCAGGTCCGGGTCGCGGTCGGTGCGGGCGCAGTGACCGCCGGCCGGGTGGCCGGTGAGCCGCCAGCGGCCGTCGTTCCAGGGGCAGAACCGGTCGCGCACCTCGAGCACCAGGTCGATCGGCGCCGGGTACCGGCGGGCGGCCAGCGCGCGGTCGACCTCGACCAGGCGGACCCACAGGGCGTCGGCCGGCGAGGTGGACACCGAGCGCGGGTCGGTGACCATCGAGCGCACCGGGTCCTCGGCGCCCGGTGCCCACGAGGACACCTCGCGCACCAGGTCGTGCCCGAGGACGAACCGCCACAGGGCCACCCGCACGGCCGGGGTGGCGGCCACCAGGTCGACCAGCTGCAGCTTGCCCAGCGGCTCGTCGCGCGGGGACCAGTCCTCCTTCTGCCGGTAGCTGACGTAGCCGCTCACCGTTCCGTCGGGGTCGGTGTGCACCGCGTACCGCCGCGAGGTCCAGCCGTCGCGGTCGTCCTTGTCGTCGCGCAGCCGGCGCTCCCACCACCGCTCGTCGCGGGCCAGGTGCCCCGGGACGTCGCGGCGCAGCCGCTCGTACAGCGGGACGGCGGCCGCGCGGTAGTCCTCGAGCTCGACCATCCGCACGCGGCCCCCGGCGTCCGGGAGGTCGCTGCGCAGCCGGGCGCGCGCGGTGTCCAGGGTGATCCCCCCGCGCCACACGGCCGGGGCGTAGCCGAACCGGCCGTAGATGCCGCCCTCGGCCGCCCACAGCGCAGCCAGCGGTTCGCGGCCGGCGGCGTGCACGTCGTCGAGCTGGCGCCGCATGATCGCCGTCAGCACCCCGCGGCGGCGGTGGGTGGGGGAGACGGTGATCCAGGTGACGCCGGCGGTCGGGACGACGCCGCCGGGCACCGTCAGCTCGTGGCTGTAGACGCCGGCGGTGGCGGCCACGAACCCGTCGTCGACGAGCGCCAGCGAGCGGTCCAGCTCGGCCGTGGGGCGGGGTTCGTCGACGTAGGGGCCGGTGGCGTCCTCGCCGAACACCCGCATCATCGCGCGGGTGAAGGCGGGCCACTGAGCGGCGGTGATCGGGCGGAGCTGGTCGACGAGGGCGGGGTCGGCGGCGGGGACGGCGTCGGGTGTCACGGCACCTGCCTACCGGGTGCCGGCCGCGGGGGCGACCGCATTCCGGCGTCCCGGGCCGGTGCTCAGCAACGGTTAGGGTCGGTCCAGGCATCCGGCACCGACCCGAGGGGGACCATGCGCGCCGCACCCGTGACCGCCGTCCTGCTGACCGGGTTGCTGGCCCTGTCGGCCTGCTCGGGGTCCGGGGAGGACCCCGCGGACGCGGACGACCGGGCCGGGCAGGCGGTCACCACGGTGCCCGCCGCGACGGTGCTGGTGGCCGACACCGACCCGGTGGCCGGGGCCGTGTCCACCAGCCGGGCGCTGTTCGCCTCCTCCCCGGTCGTGGTGGTGGCCCCCGCCGCCGACCCGCTGCCCGAGGACGCCGTCGGCGTCGCCGAGCAGCTCGGCGTCCCGCTCCTGCTGCTGGGCGACGACCCGGCCGTGGTCACCGACGAGCTCGACCGGCTGGGCGCCGTCGACGTCGTCCTCGCCGGCGGCGACGGGACGGCGGAGGGCGACCTCGGCGACCGCGACGTCACCGGCACCGGCGACGAGCTGCCCGACCTGCAGCCCACCGAGCCGCTGACCGACGTGGTCGTCCTGGACAGCGGCGACCCGGGGACGGCGGCCGGCGCCGTCACCGCGCGGGCGGCCGGGGCCACCGTGGTCGACACCGCGGGGCAGACCGACCCGCGGGCCTCCGCCGACGTCGTCGACGCCCTGGACGGCGTGCAGCCGGCCGCCGTGGTGGCGCTGGGCGCAGGCTTCGCCGGGGTGCAGGGGCTGGACTGGAAGACCGCCACCGCCGCATCGGGCACCCAGCTGCCCGGCGGGGGCCAGCTGCTGTTCCCCGAGCACTTCCTGGTGGCCATGTACGGCTCGCCGCAGGGCCCGGCGCTGGGCGTGCTGGGGGAGCAGGGGCTGCCCGAGTCGATCGTCCGCGCCGACGAGTTCGCCGCGCCCTACGCCGACCTGCTGCCCGACCGCACCGTCGTCCCCACGTTCGAGGTCATCGTGACCGTGGCCTCGGCCTCGGCCGGGCCGGACGGCGACTACTCGACCGAGACCGACCCCGAGTCGCTGCGCCCCTACGTCGAGGCCGCGGGCGCCGCCGGCCTCTACGTCGTGCTGGACCTGCAGCCCGGCCGCACCGACTTCCTCACCCAGGCGCAGCGCTACCGGTCGCTGCTGGAGCTGCCCTACGTGGGCCTGGCGCTGGACCCCGAGTGGCGGCTGCAGCCCGACCAGGTGCACCTGCAGCAGATCGGGTCGGTCGGGGTCGACGAGGTCAACCAGGTGGTCACCTGGCTGGCCGACCTCACCCGGGACGCCGCCCTGCCGCAGAAGCTGCTCGTCGTCCACCAGTTCCGCCTCAGCATGGTGACCGACCGCGAACGGCTGGACACCTCGCGCGAGGAGCTGGCCGTGATGGTGCACGTGGACGGCCAGGGGAGCCAGCCGGCCAAGCAGGACACGTGGGACGCCCTTCACCAGGGGGCCCCTTCTCCGCTGTACTGGGGGTGGAAGAACTTCGTCGACGAGGACGAGCCCATGCTCACCCCGGCCGAGACCGTCACCCAGGTGCAGCCTCTGCCGGAGCTCGTCACCTACCAGTGAGGACCCGATGACCGAGCTGCTCGAGACGCGCGCCACCCGGGACGAGCTCGAGCAGCGGGTCGCCGCGCACCGCCGCGAGCTCACCGGCTACTGCTACCGCATGCTCGGGAGCTCCTTCGACGCCGAGGACGCGGTGCAGGAGACGATGGTCCGGGCCTGGCGGTCGCTGGACAAGCTGCAGGGGCCCGGCGCGCTGCGCTCCTGGCTCTACCGCATCGCCACCAACGTCTGCCTGGACGCCCTCGACGGGCGCAAGCGGCGGGCGCTGCCGGTGGACATGTCCGACGAGCCCTACGCCCCGGTCGAGGCCTCGCTGGCGCAGACGCTGCCCGAGGGGGCGTGGGTCGAGCCGGCGCTGACCGGGTCGGTGCTCGGCGGCGACCCGGCCGACCTCGTCGCCCAGCGCGACTCGGTGCGCCTGGCCTTCGTCGCCGCGCTGCAGGTGCTGCCGCCCCGGCAGCGGGCGGTGCTCGTGCTGCGCGAGGTGCTGCGCTGGCGGGCCGAGGAGGTCGCCGGGCTGCTGGACACCACGGTCGCCGCCGTCAACAGCGCCCTGCAGCGGGCCCGGGCCACGCTCGCCGGGCACGACGGCAAGGCCCGCCCGGGCGAGGTGGACGCCGACCAGGCCGAGCTGCTGGCCGCCTACGTCGACGCCTTCCAGCGCTACGACATGGCCGCCTTCGTGCAGCTCCTGCACGACGACGCGGTCCAGGACATGCCGCCGTTCGCCATGTGGCTGCGCTCGGCCCCCGACGTCGTCGCCTGGATGGTCGGGCCGGGCGCGGGCTGCCGCGGCTCGGTCCTGGCGCCGGTGGACCTCAATGGGTCCACGGCGTTCGCGCAGTGGAAGCCCGACGGGTCCGGCGGCTGGGTGCGGTTCGCCATCCAGGCGCTGGAGGTGCACGACGGGCGGATCAGCCGGATCACCTCGTTCCTGGACACCGCGCTGTTCGACCTGTTCGGGCTGCCCGCCACCCCGCCGGCGGAGCTGCTGCCCCGGTAGCGGTCGCCGTTCGAGGCGATTCCGGCCGGGTTCGTGCCGAAGATCCCCGTGCCGCGTCGCGGGGACCGGCGCCGACCGTGGAGGAGCTCGTGGTGGAACGACGGAGGGGGCGCTTCACCGCGCCGGCGCCGGTGGTCGAGATGCCGCGCGACGTGGAGGCGGTCGAGGCCGTCATCACCGCCCTGGACCGCGGGGTCGCCGACGACGTCGAGGCCCACCGGGTCATGACCGCCACCCTCGTCTCCGAGCTGGAGCTGGACTACGGCGCCGTGTGGCTGCCCGCCGGCGGCGGCTCCTTCCGGCTCGCGGGGGAGTGGGGCCCGTTCGTGAGCTCCATGCACACCGCGCGCGAGCAGACCCTCACGTCGTCCTCGGGGCTGGGTGGCCGGGCGCTGTCCACGCGCGAGCCGGTGATCTGCGACCCGGCCACGAGCGCGGCGTCCTGTGCCCGGTGGGCCGCGGCCACCGCCGCTGGCGCCACCAGCGGGGCCCACCTGCCGGTGCTGGAGGACGGCGTGGTCGTCGCGGTCAAGGAGTTCTACAAGCGCGGTGAGCTGCCGGTCTTCCGCCAGGCCAAGTGGCACTCGCTGGAGCGGCTGCTCAACAACGCCCGCACGGCCGCCGTGAGCATGGCCGCGCTGCGGGAGACCCTGGAGGACCGGCAGGCGGTGACCACCGTCGTCGGCCAGATCGCCGAGGCCGCCACCGAGGAGCGCGCGCTGCGCGTGGCCCTGGACACCGTGCGCACCGCCTTCGGGTGGGCCTACGGCTCGTTCTGGGGGCTCGACGAGCGCGACGGCCTGCTGCGGTTCGCCCAGGAGTCGGGGTCGGCCGGCGAGGAGTTCCGCGCGGTCACGCTGGCGGCCTCGTTCGCCGAGGGGGTCGGCCTGTCCGGCCGCGCCTGGCGCAAGAAGGACCTGGTGTTCGTCCGGGACATCGGCGAGATGACCGACTGCGTCCGGGCCCCGGCCGCCCAGCGCGCCGGGGTGAAGTCCGGCGTCTGCTTCCCGCTCGTCGTCGGTGGCCGGATGATCGGCACGATGGACTTCTTCGTCACCGAGACCATCGAGCTGTCGGAGTCCCGGGCCGCCGCCCTGCGCAACGTGCAGCAGCTGGTCTCGCAGCGGCTGGACGTGCTGCGGCGCAGCGACGAGGCCGCCCGCAACGCCCGCGACCTGCTGGACACCATCGCCCGCCTGCGGCAGGCCTCCGGGGACGCCGGCCAGGTCGCCGAGCAGGCCGTGGGTCAGGCGTCGACCATGACCCGCGAGGTGCAGGAGCTCGGCCAGGCCTCGGCGGCCGTCGACGAGGTCATCCGGATCATCTCCGGCATCGCCGACCAGACCAACCTGCTGGCCCTCAACGCCACCATCGAGGCCGCCCGCGCCGGCGAGCTCGGCAAGGGGTTCGCCGTCGTGGCCTCCGAGGTCAAGGACCTGGCCCGCGAGACGGCGGCCGCGACCAAGAGGGTGTCCCAGCAGATCGCCGGCATCCAGGCCTCGAGCCGCTCGGTCGCCGAGGGCATCCACACCACCGCGGAGACGATCGGCAGGCTGGACACCGTGCAGGCCCGGATCTCCGAGGTGCTCGAGGAGCAGGCCCGGATGGCCTCGGCGTTCGAGGGGGTCGCGCACTGATCGGCGTGGGTCCGCGGAGCGGGTGACCGGGATCGAACCGGCATGGCCAGCTTGGAAGGCTGGGGCTCTACCATTGAGCTACACCCGCGAGGTGCTGCCCGACCAGGGTAGCGGTAGGTCGTGCGCACACGGTCGCGCCTAGACTCGGCCCTCGCCACGGGGTGTGGCGCAGCTTGGTAGCGCACCTGCTTTGGGAGCAGGGGGCCGCAGGTTCAAATCCTGTCACCCCGACACGACGCCCGCCGGTCTCTGGGAGACTGACGGGCATCCCGGCCTGACCAGTGGTCTCGCCGTACCCCCTGCTGTCTGCACCGAGGAGCGCTGCACTGTGAAGAGCACCATCGAGAACCTGGGCCCGACCCGGGTCCGGCTCGCCATCGAGGTGCCGTGGGGCGACCTGGACCACGCCTTCGGCGAGGTCTACAAGGAGCTCGGCCGCCAGGTCCGGGTCCCCGGCTTCCGGCCGGGCAAGGTCCCCAACCGCATCCTCGACCAGCGCATCGGCCGGGCCGCCGTCCTGGAGCAGGTCGTCCAGCACGCCGTCCCCGAGGTCTACTCCGAGGCGATCCGCGAGAACCAGGTGCGGGTGCTCACCCAGCCCGACGTCGAGGTCACCCGCCTCGACGACGGCGACACCCTCGCCTTCACCGCCGAGGTCGACGTCGCCCCCACTCTCGAGCTGCCCGAGCTCGACGCCCTGGCCGTGACCGTCGACGACGTCGAGGTCACCGACGAGGAGGTCGACACCCAGGTCTCGACCATGCGCGAGCGCTTCGCGATGCTCACCGGCGTCGACCGCGCCGCCGCCGACGGCGACTACGTCTCCATCGACCTGGAGGCCACGCTCGACGGCGAGGTGCTCGAGGACGGCACCACCAGCGGCATGTCCTACGAGGTCGGCACCGGCACCCTGATGGACGGCCTCGACGAGGCCGTGCGCGGCCTGTCGGTCGACGAGTCGGCCACCTTCACCACCGCGCTGCTGTCCGGCGACGCCGCCGGCCGCGACGCCGAGGTCACCGTCACGGTGCGCTCGGTCAAGGCCAAGGAGCTCCCCGAGCTCGACGACGAGTTCGCCTCCACCGCCAGCGAGTTCGACACCCTCGACGAGCTGCGCGACGACGTCCGCGACCGCCTCGGCCGGGTCAAGGTCATGCAGCAGGGCAGCCAGGCCCGCGACAAGCTGGTCGAGCACCTGCTCGAGGTCGTCGAGGTGCCCGTCCCCGAGACGCTGGTCGAGCGCGAGCTCGAGTGGCGCACCCGGGCGATGGAGGGCGAGCTCCAGCAGGCCGGCATGGACTGGGACGCCTACTTCACCGCCGCCGGCATCGAGGGCCGCGAGGCCTACGACGCCGACATGCGCAGCAACGTCGAGAACGCGGTGCGCACCCAGTTCGTGCTCGACGCGATCGCCGACGCCCGCGAGGTCACCGTCGACAACGACGACCTCTCGGCGCAGATCATGGCCCAGGCCCAGCGCAACCGGGTCAGCCCCGAGCAGTACGCCCAGCAGCTGCAGCAGGGCAACAACATCGCCGACTTCGTCGCCGACGTGCGCCGCACCAAGGCCCTGGCCCAGCTGCTGGAGTCCACGACCATCACCGACGCCTCGGGCAACGAGGTCGACCTCGAGGCCCTGCGCCCGCGGACGACGACGCCGGAGGGCGACGAGGTCGAGGCCCCGAAGAAGAAGGCCGCCGCCAAGAAGGCCCCCGCGAAGAAGGCCCCGGCCAAGAAGGCCGCCGCCAAGGCTGCCGACGCCGACGCCGACGCCGCGGACGCCGACGCGGAGGTCGAGGCCCCGAAGAAGAAGGCCGCCGCCAAGAAGGCCCCGGCCAAGAAGGCCGCCGCCGCGAAGGCCCCCGAGGCCACCGAGGCCACCGAGGACGAGGCCCCCGCCGAGTCCTGATCCACCCGGCCCCGACGCCCGTCCCACCGCACCGCGGTGGGGCGGGCGTCGTCGTCTGCGGGGTGCCCGGCGTGTGCGCCCTCGGCGAACACCGGCCGTTGCGGGAGTGGGCTGTCGGACGTGCGCGTTAGGGTCGACGTGACACCGAGAAGGGGCCCGCCCGCACCGGGCGCGACCCGTCCACGGCGGCCCACCAGCTCCACCGCACCACCACCCAGAGACCGCCTGCTCGACAGTCCTACGGAGGTCACCGCACACGTGAGCACCACACACCCGACCGCGCCGGTGATGCGCGGCGCCGGGACCATGATGAACCTCGGCGACTCGGTCTACGAGCGCCTCCTGCGCGAGCGCATCATCTTCCTGGGCACCCAGGTCGACGACACGATCGCCAACCAGCTGGCCGCGCAGATGCTGCTGCTGTCGGCCGAGGACCCCAAGCGCGACATCCACCTGTACATCAACTCGCCCGGCGGCTCGGTCAGCGCCGGCATGGCGATCTACGACACGATGCAGTTCATCGACTGCGACGTCGCCACCTACGGCATGGGTCTGGCCGCCTCGATGGGCCAGTTCCTGCTCACCGCGGGCACCAAGGGCAAGCGCTACGCCCTGCCCCACGCGCGGATCATGATGCACCAGCCCTCGGCGGGCGTCGGCGGCACCGCGGCCGACATCGCCATCCAGGCCGATCTGTTCCGGCGCACGAAGAAGGAGCTCAACGAGCTCCAGTCGCTGCACACCGGGCAGACCGTCGAGCGCATCAACGAGGACTCCGACCGCGACCGCTGGTTCACCGCCCAGGAGGCGTTGGAGTACGGCTTCGTGGACCACGTGGTGAGCAAGGCCTCCGCGACCACCGAGACCGACAACCCGGTCACCGAGAACTGACGCCGGAGGACCTGACATGAGCTTCGAGCTGCCGAGCAGCCGCTACATCCTGCCCTCCTTCACCGAGCGCACCAGCTACGGCATGAAGGAGTCCAACCCCTACAACAAGCTCTTCGAGGAGCGCATCATCTTCCTCGGGGTGCAGGTCGACGACGCCAGCGCCAACGACGTCATGGCCCAGCTGATCACGCTGGAGTCCACCGACCCCGACCGCGACATCACGATGTACATCAACTCGCCCGGTGGCTCGTTCACCGCGCTGATGGCCATCTACGACACGATGATGTTCGTCCGGCCCGACATCCAGACCGTCTGCATGGGCCAGGCCGCCTCCGCGGCCGCCGTCCTGCTGGCGGCGGGCACCAAGGGCAAGCGCCTGGCGCTGCCCTACTCCCGGGTGCTCATCCACCAGCCCTCGGGCGAGGCAGGTGGCCAGGTCACCGACCTGGAGATCCACGCGAACGAGATCGAGCGCGTGCGCACCCAGATGGAGCAGATCCTGGCCCGGCACACCGGCCGGTCCCAGGAGCAGGTCCGCAAGGACATCGACCGCGACAAGATCCTCACGGCCCAGCAGGCCAAGGAGTACGGGATCGTCGACGAGGTCATCCAGAGCCGGAAGCTGAACGCCCTCCCGGCCTGATCGCCGCGCGGCTCCGGAGCCTCTGGTGAGGCTCCGGAGCCCCACGGGCGCAGGCGGGCCCCGGGGGTCCCCGGGGCTCGTGTGAGACGGGGTGAACGACAGCAGAACACCGGGTGCGTCACTGCCCGGGAACGTCGGACAGGGCCGGTACGGTCGGCGAGCACCCGATCCCCGGTATCCACCGGCTCGTGCACGAGGCCCGCCGCCGGCGGGGTGATCAGGGATGACGAACGAGGGTCCTGCACTTCCCAGCAGGCCCGTTGTGACACGGAGGTCAGCCAGGTGGCACGTATCGGTGAGAGCGGCGACCTGCTCAAGTGCTCCTTCTGCGGGAAGAGCCAGAAGCAGGTCAAGAAGCTCATCGCTGGCCCCGGGGTCTACATCTGCGACGAGTGCATCGAGCTCTGCAACGAGATCATCGAGGAGGAGCTCAGCGAGTCCTCGGACCTCAAGTTCGACGAGCTCCCCAAGCCCAAGGA
>Ga0325401_1006593_pt1 | contig 11232 bp, 6 predicted proteins | sample PopdelMetagenome_FD_205666 | JGI IMG/M metagenome (GOLD analysis project Ga0325401, IMG submission 205666) | Populus deltoides microbial communities from Bellville, Georgia, United States - Xylem-PdKOR-R2 | ecosystem: Host-associated > Plants > Phyllosphere > Stem > Wood/Secondary xylem | place...
GCAAGAGATTCATTTAAATATTAAATCAGGTGACTTGTAGGACATCAAATATCATGGTTCTAAACCATAATATTATTAAAATATCATGTTATTCCTGAATTATATTATTTCATCAAAAAAAATATTTTATATTGTTTCAGCATTTGCTTGTATTTATTATTTTGCACCACTGTATTATATTGATATATAGTACATTGATACAACATAATAAATAGCATGCTACATGATTTTTCTTACCATTATAGGACATGATATATAGAATATGCATACAACATGATTAAAACCCTATTATTTATTTATGATTTTATTACGCTATATTGTTAAAAAAATTAAGTATTAATAAAAATAAATACATGGAGTTAAAAATATATATAAAAAAATTAGACTAGTCTGAAAAAATCCATGACAAGAATGTTAACGTCTCATGTTTTTCTTTTCTCCAACAAAATGCATCAATTATGACCAGTGTGAACCTGAACTTTGGTTGGTTATTTTCAAGTGGTTAAAAAATTATGGTTTCGAGTGTATAAATATTTTTTTAAAGTAAACCCAATCATCACATAATAATCTGCTATTAATTATTAATTTAAATATGCTCAAGAACTATCCAAGGCATACTGGAAAGAATACTGCATGATTAGAAATCCGATTACTGTATATGTTTATTAATTACGCACTCAAATCGTTGGCTCCATAAATCAGCACGTGTAAACAATTATCCGGCTGCGCCAGAAGACGGAGGAAACAAAAATGCGCATTAAAAACGCGGCAGGACTGGAAGCACAGGGTTCCAGTGCGGCTGGACAGCAACACGGGTGCAGGTGCATGTAACCAAACGTCACCAACACTGGCGCGTCCCTGTTACTCATGAGCCAGCCAATTAATGTTAGTTTAGTCTTACTGAGAGTACGGACTCGAATTAAAAACGCACGCGAACCACTTCCTTTCGTCCTGCTATGGGACCACCACCACCGCCACACTGGCTTGTTCTCTCTTTCTCTCGTCATCATTGAGACGAAACACAGAAGAGTTCGAGCATTAACCGAGATAGTTTTCTTTTCCTTTTTAAAACCATTTTAAGGGTATATCTTTGCGCATTTATCCTATGCATTTAAGAGATTACAATGATAGTTTTCAAGATTGTAATAGAATCAGTTTAATCTTTTGGAACTACCATTAACACGCCTTCATCAATAAGAAAGATCTACAATGCAAAGTTGCTGCCAATCAATAAATTTTATGATTTCACCAGCTGTGGACCTGCGCTACGCCGCAATAATTTATTATTATTATTATTATTGCGTAAAACATATGTCAAGGTAACATATACATGTTTTAAAGCATCAAAAATAAATAAATTGTGATCAATCAGATCTTTAAATAAATTAGTTTTATTTTAATTAAATAATAAATAATAAACAATAATAATAAATCAACCAAATAAAAATAACAATCATTATAACCTAAACAAATCCAAAAAGAATGGAACTTATGCATCTTAATTCGTAGCTCGTTTAATACAAAAGAATGAGAATGAATAAAAAATATAAAAAATTGATTTGATTCAATCCAAGTTAATATGACAAGCATGTAATCCATGGTCAGTTTATATAAATTGACTTATCAAACTCGCGACCAAGGTCACGAGATCAAAATAACTAGAAAAAAACTAAGAAAACCACAAAACTTGTTTTTTTATATAAAAAAATATTAAATGATGAAAGCTGAAAAGAAAATATATAAAAAAGACTAAAACTAAAAAAATTGATATTAACTCATGTTAACTTTTCAAATTCTAACTTAGATCATTAGACATAGACAGATAACCTTTTATATGAAAAAACACCTTAAAACTCAATTCTCAACCAATCAATTTTTAAAAACTAAAATTAAAAAAAGAGTTTCAATTATGCAAAATGATCCAGAACAAAAAAAAATAATTATTAAAAAATAAGGATTAAAACTAGACTAAAAATAAAATTTCCCTCTTCAATTCAAAATTCTAGGTTGTCCTTTCATTTATTTTTTATTTTGAATTTGATCCTCGTTATTTTAATTGGTATTTTTTTTATCCTTTTATGTGGTTGATTTTTTTTTCAATTTCATCATCAGACATTTGATTTGTTGGAAATTAGACTTTATAATTTTTCTAGATGAGATGTTTATGGTTTAGTGACTCGGGTCACGAGTTTGAGAAGTTAACACGGGTTGATATTTTTTTACTTATTTTTTTATTTCATCATTTGACATTGTTTATTTTGAAAAATGAGTTTCATGATTTTCTTCAATTTCTTTTCAATCAAGTTATCATGATCTGATGATTTAGAGAAAAAGTTTGGTTAGTTATCTTTAATATTTTTTTAACTGTTACTTTTTGTATTTATCTTGTTTTGGCTTTCCCTTCAAAATTGAGTTATTTTTTTAATATCAAACCTCATCGTTTTTCTTATTTTACCTTCTATTAAGATATTACATTCTTATAATTTAGCTTGTGAGGTTTGGCGGCCTTATAGTTGTTTTTATTTTTATAAGCTTTTTTTTGTTGACTCTTTTTTTTTAAATTTTATCATTAATTCTATATTTGAATTGTTGGGAATTGATCATTATTTTTTTCAAAAAAATATTTCTATAAGGTTGACCTGACCTTACGACTCAGGTTGCAAGTTTTTCATGCTAGCTTTGATTGATTCAAGGTATTTTATTTTGTTATTTTTTCTATTTTTAATTTAGTCCATAAATATACAAAACTTTCTTCATTATTCTAAATGGAAACAATTTTTTCATCAAGCAATCCAATTTCCATTTAATTACAATGTCAAACTTGGTAAATTCATTGCCTGCATTTATTCTTATTTGAATTATCAATAAGAGTGATTTAATACCTTTTTCCTTTAAAATTCCAAGGGTAGCCACTCATGGCTATTCAACTTTAATAATTACATTAAGACTTCAATAATGAGATTATTTCAGTTGTGCTTGTAAAGTAATAAAACATCACCTTTTAGTTGAAAACAATTGTATTTACTTCAAACAAAATTTGTATGCTTAAAGACTAAGGAAAAGATTTCACCAATTCTCTTTTTTGTTCCAAATTCTTTATACCTTAGGCTTGTTTCTCGTATTTTTACTACAATACCCAACATGGAGATATAAAGCGAGATGACGAAACTTTAAAATTTTCAAACTTGTTGTCATGTAATTTTTACAACAACACCAAAATACTAGGATTATAAACTCAAACTCTTAGTTCAAATTTCTAACATGTCGATCTCATGCTCTTCCTGCTTTGATACAATATAAAAAAGAGTATTTCTAAATCACGAAGTAACTCTTACAAAGCATCAAAGACAATGATTTTTCTCCATCCTCGTCATTCTTGAGTTCTATAACTGGCCTAACAAGCGACAATGAAGATGACTGTTATGACATCCTCCCTCTTATAACAACTCCTATAGAAAAATCTTAAGCATCCACTATATATATAAAAGTATTTTAAGAGGCTCAAAAATATTTTGACTTATTTTATTTTTTAGTCTAGATTCTTCAAGCCATTAGGCTCAAACCATAGTCTCACCATTTTCTACGGGCATGAGTGGTCAAAATAAGGATCATCTTGATCCTCTACTTGCATAAATGATAAATATCTTTCGGTGATAATTGATAAACAACTTTTTTAAAAAACAAATTATTTACTTTATAAATTTTTCAAAGACGACAATTTTGTTCTGCTTTATATAAGAAAACTCCTCACAATCTTTGAATGCGAGACTATATAGAAGAGTTTTTCAGTAGAATGCATCAAGTATCTATCCCTATGTAACATACTTAAATTCCATTGCAACCTTTTATATTATCATTTCTCTTGTAAAGAGATCCATACTTCTTGAACATGAAATTTTATAACCATTATTTCATATATTAAATTCAATATAAATTTTCAGTAAGTTTCAATTAAATCTTATTATCCATGTATATCTCTTATTTAAATTCTTTTCAAATATATATAATTTTATTTTTGTAAATTTATGTTATGTGTTTATTAAAAAATTATATAGTTCTCACATCAAAAATTTTGTTTGATCTTATTTATATTCGGTATCAGAGCAAACTTATTTGTTTTTCATTTTTTTCTTTCATGTAACTGATTTTTATTTGGTGCAAGGATATATATACTTTGAATAAATTCTATAATTACAAACAAGGGCCTCTTTTATTGCTTTCACGCCTCATCCAGACCCCCTCACTCCACTCGAATTCAACGTGAGTGAATTCAACGTCTTTTTGAATTGAACAAACCAAATATCCCTCAAATTTATCCAAAATCCTCTCCCTATTTCCCGATCTGAACCCTAAATATTCTCCAACTTCCCATAATTTATCTTTTTCCTTCAAAATTCTAGGGTTTCCGTTAACAGATCTAGCTTCCTCAAAATCCACTACAATCTTACGACCTCGCCACTGGACATGCTTAATTTAAATTTCTTAGCTTTAGAATTTAGAAGTAGAGAGCGTGGTTAGTTGTGTGCTAGTGAGTAGCTCAGTTTCCGTTTGGCATTGTAATGGCTGCTTTGCAGCGAGTGGCGTCGAGCTTGAGCACGAGCGCGAGCAGTTACGGATCATGCAAAGGTGCAGGTACAGATTTAATGTTTTCTGAGCAGTTCCCGGCTGGTTTACGGGTTCTGGTAGTGGATGATGACATCACTTGCTTGAGATTGCTAGAGAAAATGCTTTGCCGCTGCCTCTATAATGGTTAGTTTTCCCTGTTTTCTTTTTTGATTGCTCAATTCGAGCAGAGATGGGCGTAGAAGGGGTTCTCTGGGGCTACTTTTTATGCATGTTCATGTCTGGTGAGAGTATGAGTTCAATCTGGATGGAAGCTGGTTAGTTATTGATAGAGATAAAATGGCAGGGAAACTACTGGTCAAATGATTCAGTCGTAATTGGAAATAATAAATAAATAAATTGAAAACAGAGGTAACCCAAAATCACCTTTCATAAAACCAGTAAAAAAGGACACCCATTTCAATCCATGTTGGTTATTGATCTGTCAATCGCAATGAATTTTTTTTTCTGATGTCTGCTCAAAATGCAGTTGTAGTTTTTCTTCTCCAATTTAAGCCCAATTCTTTAAAATTTGAAAAACACTGGTATAAACGCTCAAAACCCAAGTCTGATCCCGCTGCACGGTCTCTGCAATCCCAAACTGATTTGGGCATGTTATTGAACTCATATAATATAAACCTCCTTACGCACACTTGAAACAAGACCCAGCATTAACGTCTCATCCGCAGTCAGAAGTAACAGAAAAGGAAGTCAGCAATTGCGAGATCATAGCCAACGAATCCAGGAAATAAAGATCACCGATTGAGTTGTTGGAGGCATATTGACCTCCGCACAAACCATCCTATCCATCTTCTTCTTTGCATAAATGTAAATTTGGGCCCATGAGATTGTATTCTGGTGCAACCTTTTTTTACAATCCCTATCACTCAATGCCATAACTCTCTTGAAGTTATTAATAAATCTTAATGAATGCTCCTCAGAGAAACTTGTTTATCCAAGTAACACAGCACAAAAAGTCGACCTGTGATAGCAGAAGAGCATGAGATCTAACTGTTGCTCCACGAGTAGTGATGCTTCATGGCACAAAAGTTAGTTCTTAGTATATCATGTTTAACAACCACATCCATATGGATTTTCAAGTAAACACAGAATAAGAGCCGGAAAACACTTCAATTTAGAAGGTTTTTTAGAAGCACTACTAGAATTAAGAATTAAGATTTATAAATGAAATGCAAATCTGACAACTAGATTCTGTTTTTCAGATGTGACTTGTACAACCAATAGGGAGAAAGGGTTCTTACAGAGAGGGAGGTTGGGGGGGGGGGGGTGAAAGATGAGTCTTTTGTTCTCAGGATATGAAGTAATTAACAGAAAAGGCAGTTTCCGTTGTTCTATTTCCTGGTTACGTGCTATGTGTGCTATTATGGAGAGTGAGTATTACTAGGCTGTTTAAATGACTGCAACTAGAATTCCTGTTCATGTAAAAGATATAAGTTTATTTCAATCTCCTAGATGATTTAGAAAAAATTATCCTGCTGTACCTATCTAAAATATTTTATTTTTGTTCATTTGGTTGCAGTTACCACTTGCTCCCAGGCCACAGCTGCTTTGAAACTTCTGAGAGAAAGGAAAGGCTGTTTTGATGTGGTACTAAGTGATGTTCACATGCCTGACATGGATGGATTTAAACTTCTTGAACTTGTTGGGTTGGAAATGGACCTTCCAGTTATTAGTGAGTGTTTTTTTTCCTTGGCGGTAAGGAACTAAGGATTTTTAAGTTGTGTATCAAACTGTTGACATAATAATCTTTGCTGCAGTGATGTCTGCTGATGGGAGAACAAGTGCTGTAATGAGAGGAATCAGACATGGAGCATGTGATTATCTGATTAAACCTATCCGTGAAGAAGAGCTCAAGAATATATGGCAACATGTTATTAGGAAAAAGTGGAATGAAAACAAAGAACAAGAACATTCTGGAAGCTTTGAGGATAATGACTGGTATAAACGAGGGAATGATGATACTGAAAATGCATCTTCTGTTAATGAAGGAGCAGAAGGGGTTTTGAAAGGCCAAAAAAAGAGGAACATTGCTAAAGAAGAAGACGATAATGAACTGGAAATTGATGATCCCTCTGCATCAAAGAAACCGCGTGTTGTATGGTCAGTGGAGCTCCATCAGCAATTTGTCAGTGCTGTAAACCAGCTTGGAATTGATAGTACGATCTTTAATGATCCTCTCTTTTTAATTGTTTGTGTTTTTCTATTTAAGGAAATAAATTAGATGACACACACACACACACACTGGTAAAAGAAAGATACAATAGCAAGACTAACTAGGACACAATCAAGGGAAGACAGCCTCACTTAAATCCCCTAATAACAAGCTAAGACACCTACTCAGAGGGGAAGCGACAATTGAAAGACCCAACAGACCCAACGGTAACAAAAAAGCATAATTCACCAACCAATCAGCAATAAAATTGGCCTCAAGATACACAATGGACTCTAGCAACACAATTTTGAGCTAGAAGGCCACAAATTTCTTGAATTATCCGCAATGGCCATTAGATGTATATTATGCTTTGGGATGATGCTTGTAAATGTTTTAATGTCATTTCAGAGGCTATCATTTGGTAAGCTTGAGTGGTAACTGTATCTTTTGCTCAATGCAACTTTTTGGCTATCATTTCAGAGGCTGTGCCTAAGAGAATTCTCGAGTTGATGAACGTGCCTGGTTTAACTAGAGAAAATGTTGCTAGTCATTTGCAGGTTTGGTTTTTTCCTACATCTCAAACTTCCATAATTCCCTGTGCATTTTCTTTTTTAATTTTCGTTTCAAGGCTGCCCCCTCTGGGTTCTCATGCAAGCATTTTCTGTTATTAAACTTGCATCCTTGGTGCTCTAAACTCTAAAGGATGTCTAGTTGTATTTGTCTTCTTCCATCACTACTACATTCTATGCTATTATACTCATCATATGACAGGACTACGGAAGGGGTATTTGATACCATGAGTTTCATTTTCTCTGGGAGGAATAGTGCAGCCTAAATGATTCACTTAGATCTATCATGCCATATAATACACGGTAATGGAGACTAGAACCCGACTTGAGATGTGAAAGTATAGTTGATCATACCCGAGAAAAGTAATAGAACTCAGAGCATTGTTTTTTACTGTTTGCTTAATTTTTTCATGTCATACTATATTTTTAGGGAGGATGGATCATGGTTTGAGTCACCAAAAACGTTAGTAATTGCCTTCAATATTTAGTGAAGTTCATAATTCCCAATATAGTTTTTGGTTATTTCTCCTCTTATGTATTTGGAATTTATTTTTGAGATTTTCTACTGAGCGTTATGGTTTGATTCTCAACCCCGCGCCTGCATTTTGCACTAGGATACTCTAATAACAATTGAAACTATTAATTTTTAAATGTTAAATCGGAGACCATGTCTTCTTGTAGAACAGTATGGAGTTATATTTCAATAACTCCGATGTATTGTAGTCCTTCATTGTGTTAATACTCTTTAGTTTGACTTGTGACATCAATTTTCAGAAGTTTAGACTCTATTTGAAGAGATTAAGTGGTGTTGCTCAACAAGGTGGGATTTCTAATACATTCTGTGGACCGTTGGACTCAAATGTAAAGGTTAATCCACTTGGAAGATTTGACATCCAAGCTTGGGCTGCCTCTAGCCAGATTCCTCCACAAACACTAGCAGCACTGCATGCTGAGCTTTTTGGTCGTCCTACAGGCAGCCTGGTTACAACTGTGGACCAACCGGCTCTTTTACAAGCATCCATGCAGGGTCCAAAATGTATTCCTGTTGAACACGGTGTGGCATTTGGTCAACCATTGGTAAAATGTCAAACCAGCATTTCCAAGCATTTTCCACGAAATGTGATCTCTGTTGAGGATGTTGCTTCAGGATTTGGAGCCTGGCCCTCTAATAGCGTTGGTACAGTAGGATCCAGTAGCAATCTCGGAGGGATGAACAGTCAAAATAGCAACATGTTGATGGACATACTGCAGCAGCAGAAACAGCAGCAACAACCACTGCAGCAGTCATCATTATCAGAGCCCAGCCGTTCAATTAATGTGCAGCCATCTTGCCTTGTGGTCCCTTCCCAGTCACCAGCCACTTTTCAAGCAGGAAATAGTCCTGCTTCGGTCGATCAGAATTGCAGCTATAACAGGAGCACCATGATTGATTACAGTCTTCTGTCAGCTCAATCAAATAATTCCTCATTGAATATTGGACAAATATTGAATGGGGATCTCAAAACCACAGGTGTGAGTGGGTATTCAGGCTCAGTTTCCATATCTCCCTTGTCACCATGCTCTGTAGATCCTGACAATACATCTCAGCAAGGTCGAAGCTCGACCATGGCAATTCGAGCTGTAAGACAATTACCAGGACTTGTTCCTAATATCTCTAACTTCCAGGGTTCTTATAGTGCAAGGTCAAGTGAAGTGCTTGATCAAAGACCTCTTAGGAATCTTGGATTTGTTGCTAAATGTACTAGCATCCCAAGCCGGTTGGCTGTGGATGAATTTGAATCAACGATGAGCAGCTTAGACCATGAAAAATCCTATATGGAGATCAGTGGTAATAGAGTGAAGCAGGAACCAAACATTGAATTTATGGATAATGCCAGAGTGGGCATCCCAATATTACAACAATTGCCCCCAGCACCAAGCGATCTTACGAGTGTTTTCACAGAATAGGTAACTTGGCTACTTGGTGTCGCTGATAACAGTCTTACTTGGATTGGGGATTTTACTTCGTTGATAAGGTCCAATCTAAATGTACACTTTGGCTAGTTTCATAGTTCCTGCATGTGTTTAGGACCATGATGCGGTCTCTTCTGCTGAGCTAACTATCTCATTTGACCAACTGTTTTGCCTGCAGAACTAAATTTTAATTTGTTTCGCAGACATTTCTGGATGTTACTCTTTTCTCTTTCCATCATTTAACAGACCTCACTAAATTATTCGAGATAGTAACACAAGCTGGGAACGCTCGTGTTTTGGATTATTACCTCTGTGATCTGGTCACTCAAATTCTTTTTATTTTAGGACCATGCATCTTCATCTTATTTTTCATTTTTGGTTAGGCTAGTATATCTCATGCAGTAACAAACTTGATGCGACAGTGCTAGTTAATTTTATTCCACGAGAGCCACTTTATCTGCGTGCAGACACTTTTCTAGCAGAATTTTATTTTATTTTTTTGCCTTTTCTGTTACCGGGTCTCTATTTTGCTTTTACCGTTTCCTAAGAGAATGACATGATTGGGATTTTCAGAGAACTGCATGAATGATCTCTTATAGGCTGGTTATCTTATCTAATCCCAATTCATTGCAGGTTTGTATTTGACGTTCCCACTGGCAGGATGGATTTGTTTCACATCATCAAATGTTCAGAAAGGGATTCAAATCTTAATTTCCATGGTTAGTGCAGATTTATTTCTTATCACCCGATTCAAGCTGACGTCACTTTATTTCCACGGGTAGCGCATTGTGGAGCCGCCTCAGTATCGATGGCCTGGCAAATTTCTCATTTTGTGAAATTCCATTGGCTTGCTGGGGGTGAAGCTGTGGATGCACGAAGTGATAGTATTGTCTTTTAACTAGTCTGTAGGGAAAATAAGACTGTACCAGACACCCAACAGCTTGAAATGTTGCCCATCGTCTTGCCATCATAATTATGTAGTTATGTGGTTCAGTGATGATAAATATAAAATATGATCATTTTTTTAATCATGCCACTGATCCAGTTTTCGTGCGTTCCTTTATTCCTCGTTGTCCAATGGTCGTCAGTTATAACCTTCCACCACCTGCTGAGAAGCTTCAGAGAGATTAATTTTAACTAGTTTGATTACCAGTGGTCTCGCTTCCGGGTCTGACTACGTCACATAAATAAATAAAAAAGATAGCTTTCCACTGTAATGTTTAATTAGATAATGTTTAGTTATTATCTTATAACAAGATAATAAGCAAACATAAAACTAGAATTATACTTGCAAAGTAAAATAGAAAGTATTAAAAAAAACAAGTCTTAAATGATATTATTTTTTATTTTTTATCTTTGCTGTCACACATCGTCCCAACGAGTCCAGGATTGGATTCTTGTGGATTTGAAAAAACCACCTAAAAATTTGAGGAAATAAGAAAAAATATTTTTAATGCAGGCTAGATAGATTATTTATTTAGATTAAGTTTCTAATAGGCTTGATAAATCTCTTGTTAAGCTCAAAATACATGTAACAAGAAAACAAAAAAAAATTAAAATGCCAAAAATTTACAATGCTACGACGTGCAAAATTATTTTTTTTTATTTTTTTATGCTAAATATAGCAAAAACTAAATTACACAAAAAAAGGTTTTTTTAGCTTTACCATGACACACTTTTCTAAGAAAACAAATGGTTAAGATTTTTTTTTTTTTTGTATTTGCTTTTTTTATTGTTTATTTTATCTAATGCTAAAAACAAAGCCATGCATCACACACACCCCCATCTCTTTTACTGGTTTACACACACCCAACAATTACACATTTTTACATAATAAACACAATAATAAACAAAAAATCATTCCAAATTTGCAGAACACCTTCTGGACAAGGTTTGAATAGCCAGAGGAGCTGCTGGGCTTCGCTGGAGCTTCAG
>Ga0325401_1006598_pt1 | contig 11227 bp, 14 predicted proteins | sample PopdelMetagenome_FD_205666 | JGI IMG/M metagenome (GOLD analysis project Ga0325401, IMG submission 205666) | Populus deltoides microbial communities from Bellville, Georgia, United States - Xylem-PdKOR-R2 | ecosystem: Host-associated > Plants > Phyllosphere > Stem > Wood/Secondary xylem | place...
AGTGAACTTAACTTGGTGCGCATGGCTTGACGTAAGTACCAGCGCTGATGGGCCTGTTTGAGCGGGAAACTACTTCTGTCAAACACTTGCAGGGATTTGTGTTCACCCCTCTGCCTGTATGGCTTCCTTCTATTCTCCTAGCGCTGAGCTGCTACTAGCCTTTGGCTTTGCGCATCACGCTTCTCCCCCTGGCCAAACTCGCTATAGTCGGGCTAGCGACTGCGGACAGGAAACAGTAGTTATCTACGCAGACGCTGAATTAACGCTGCTGGAAGTCATCAACGGACAACTGTTGTATAGTTTCCACGGGCGAGTAGCGTCGGAAGCGGAGTTTCGTGTATTGCTACGCCAGGTGAACTGGTCAGCGGAACCAGCCGCTACTATATAACTACTTACCCCCTGTTGATGATGACCAATTCCTCCCTACAACGCCTCGGCTTTGTTCAGACGACCAGCGAACGGAACAAGGCTCAGCCAACGTTCGCGCAAGCCTGGCGCTACCGCCACGAACACCAAGCCCAAGATGGGACGTTGCTGTTCGTCGAGCACCCTTTTGGTATCAGTGTCTGCCGCCTGAGTGAAGTGGAAACGCCCTTGGACATGCGCGACGTCGTCGCAACGGTTTCTTTACTGGATCAAGCAGGTTTGGAAACCGCTGTGGAGGCGTTTTTTGCCGCGCATGGGGGACGGGGGGCGCTCGTTGCGCCGGTTGGTTCGCACCCATTCCGTCCCCAGCGCCTCTCCTGGTAGTAGTGATTAGCAAAGGAGCTAGAATATACCTGCTGAGTTATACATAGCAAATAAGCTCCCGGTGGCGCCGACCAAGATCTTTCCCCAGACCGAGCAGGCGCTGCATTATATACTCTACTTCCAGCCACCCGGCTTGGCCGAAGCCGAGTTAGAGATAGACATCCATTAAACGCTGCGCAAAATCCTGTTCGCCGCCTCGGGCGAGGCGGGCCCCCGGCAGCCAGGTGATGGCACGCCCAACCCGTTTGGCATGGTCTCCCGGCAGCTAGGCCTGCTGGCTCCCTTGCCGCACCCGGTCACGTTGCCCGGCTGGCTCATAGAAGCGGACCTAGACACCTACACGGCGGCTTTCACGGCCACGGGCTTTGCCGGGGGACTAAACTACTACCGCAACCGCGAACTGCTGGCCGCCTTTCAGGGCCTGTCGGTGCCGGTGCCCGCGTTGTTTCTCATAGGCCAGCGAGACGTAGGCTGGAGCCTACCCGGCATGCGCGAGATCATTGCGGCCATGCCCGGGCTGGTGCCGCAACTGCGATCGGTCGTGGAGGTACCGGGGGCGGGCTACTGGTTGCAGCAGGAGCACCCGGCGGAGGTCAATGCCGCCTTATTGGCCTTCTTACAAAGTCTATAAGCCGAGCCGAGGTGGCGGCCTGCGTGCCGCGCCTCCTATCGGCGCGCGGGTTGCTTACAGAGAAGAAAGCGACGTTACAGTTGGACACCTTTTAGTCGTCCCGTTCATAAAATGTCCAACCCCCGATAGCGAGTAACTTGGATCCTAGAAGTATATGTTTAACATAATACTGTTTTTCGAATGGCTTTCCCCCTACGCCAACGGCCTCAAAACGCGGTTCTTGGAGCTGTTGGCGTAGGGGGAATGCGCCTATTGGGTTAGAAAGTATCAGTTTTCTGAAGTAATTGAGAGCCTACTTCGTGAACTAGTCTAACGCCTGATAATGCGCTCAATCGGCAGAGGCTCCGAAAGGCGCACCTTTCGAACCCAGCCTAATAAGCACCTTCGACTTGCACCTGCCTCTGCACCCCACTCGCGTTACCCGGCAAAGTGTTGCGCCAGGACGCGCTCTACTTGCTGCTGCGTCAGGGGCTTGTCGAGGTAATCGGCAATAGGCATGTCCTGTATCAACTGCTGGTCGCGGGGGCTGACAGAGGTCGTGAGCATCACCACGACCACGGCTCGCTGCTCCTCGGCGGGCAGCTGCTGGTAGGCCTCCATAAACTCGATACCATTCATGACGGGCATGTTGATGTCCAGAAAGACCAGGGCTGGGCAGTCGGTTGGCTGCTCGTGGCAGTGCTCGCGCAACTCGTACAGGGCCTCCTGCCCGTTGAGGGCCACGCGGATGTTGTCCGTCACGCCGAGGCGCAACAACAGCTTTTTATTGAGAAAGTTGGTGATGGGGTCGTCGTCAACCAACAGCACGGTGGGAACTTGGGGCATCGGTTCTAGTATACGGCTAGGGAGCCTGCCTGACGGGGTTAGCCTGGAAAATACACGTGAAAAGTGGAGCCCTGCCCCAGCGCACTGGTTACTTCGATGCGGCCCCCGGCGTTTTCGACCATGCGCTTGACCATGTAGAGGCCCACGCCCGTGCCTTCGACGTGGGTATGCAGGCGCTGGAACATGGCGAACAGCTTCTCCTGGCCCTGTGACAAATCCAGTCCCAGGCCGTTGTCCTGCACTTCGAGCACGGCGTAGTCGTCGGCCAGCCAGCTGCGCAGCTGCACCTCGGGCACCCGGTCAGGGTGGCGGTATTTGAAGGCGTTGCTGAGCAGGTTGTAGACCACCGAGCGCAGGTTCTTCTCGGCAAACGTCACGGTCAGGCCCTCCGGAATACTCACCGTTAGCTGGCCCTGGGTGTGGGTGAGCAGCGGCGTCAGGTCCAGGCACACGGCTTCGACCACGGGAGCCAGGGTCACGGCGTTAGCGTCTAGGCTGTGCTCCTTTTGCAGGCGGCTCAGGTCGGTGAGGTGGTCGATGGTGCGGCGGAAGCGGTTCACTGCGTCCTGCATCATGGTGAGCATCAGGGGCACGTCGCCGGTGCAGGCCGCTTCGGGCAGTTCGTGCTCCAAGGCCAGCAGCAGGCCCTCAATGTTGGTAATCGGGGCCTTCAGGTCGTGGCTGGCCGTGTAGATGAAGTTGTCTAGGTCCACGTTGGTGCGCGTGAGCTGGGTGTTGCTGTCCCCCAGTTCTTCGTTGGTGGCCGTCAGTTCCTCGTTGATGGCGGCCAGTGCCTCGTTCAGGGCTTGTACCTGCTGGCGGGCTTGTACCTGCTCGGTTACTTCCATGACAAACGCCAGAATGCCGTTAATGCCGCCTTGCTCGTCGCGCCGGGCTTGGTAGACGATGGTAAAGTAGCGGTCCTCCAGCTCGGCACTGCCGTCGGCGCGGGCCACGGGGATGAGCAATTCGTGCTCCTGCTGCGTTTCGCCCGTTTCGTACACGTGCCGGAGCAGCGTTTCCACGTGGGTGCCGGCCATTTCGGGGAACACGTCAAAAAAGCGTTTTCCTACCAGCTGTCGGTCAGGGACCAGCAGCAAGTAGCTGGGATTGTGAAACTCGTACACCAAGTCGGGCCCACCCTGAATGGTGATGCCGACGGGCGCCTGTTCAAACACGGCGTAGAGCCGGCGCCGCTGGGCCTCGCGCTCCTGGCGAGCCAGCATCTGCTCGGTCACGTCATAGGCAAAAATAGAGACGCCCACGATGCTTCCCTCCTCGCGATAGGGCTGGTAGCTGAAATCGTAGTAGCGTTGGTGGGGGGCCGAGCCGTCGGGCGGGGTGGCCACGACGGGCAACGCCGTGCCCTCGTAGGGCTGGCCCGTAGCGTACACTCGGTCGAGCTCAGGAATCAGGCCGGCAGTCACGATTTCGGGCATGGCCTCGGCGTAGGGTCGGCCGGTAAGGGCCCGGCCCGGAAAGAGCCCCTGAAAGGCGGGGTTGCTATAGTGCCAAAAATGCGTGGGTCCCCGCAGTAGCGCCACCACGACGGGCGCCTGCTCAAATACGTGGTAGAGTTCCTCCCGCTCCCGCACTTGGCGCTGGGCGGCGGCCAACAGGTCCTCTTGCAAGGCTAAGGCCACCTCGGTGCGTTGCCGCACCCGCTCTTCCAACTCGGCATTGAGTTGGTGTAACTGCTGCTGCGTCGTGGTCAGGGTCGTGTTGGCCAGTTGATATTCTTCGTTGCTGGCGTGCAGTTCTTCGTTGCGGGCCGCCAACTCCTCGTTGAGGTCCTGCACTTGCTGCCGGGCCTGCACTTGTAGCGTCACGTCCACACAGACGCAGACGATGTCGGTGATGTGGCCAGCCGCGTCGAAGATGGGTTGGTAGACAAAGTTGAAATAGCCGGTTTCGCCGGGCTGGTGCCGGGCCAACCGAGCCGGGCTTTCCTGCATGGTCACCGGCTGGCCCGTGCGCCACACCTGCGCCAGCAACTCGGGGTAGCCCTGGGTGGCAATGCCGGGAATGGCTTCGGCATAGGGCTTGCCCAGGAGCTGGCTCGCGGGCTGGCCCAGCATCTCGCTCATGCCCGGATTGACCACCTGCATAATGTGGGTCGGCCCGTGGAGCACGAAGATAGCCACCGGGGCCTGCTCGAATACGTTTTCTAACAACTGCTGCTGCGCCTCGAGCGTGCGAAAGGCCTGTTGCTCGGCCTGACGACGGCGCGGCACCGCCAGCACTAGGTCACCCTGGGGCCGGTCGGCCGAGTCCGTGAACGTGACCACGAGCAGATCGTCTGCGCGCCGGGCGGCGACCTGGTAATACGCGTCTAGCCCATCGTAGCGATAGTCTAGGTCGTAAAAACCTGACTTGCCCCCCAAAAAAGTAGTGCGGTAGAAGGCAAATACGCCCGTGTCCGCTCCCATCGGGTAGCGCTGCAAGAAGGTCTGACTCGACTGCACGGGCAGGTGCAGCAGCCGCTGCCCGGCGGGGTTGACGTGCGCGAAAGCAAAGTCCACCAGTTGCGCATCCTGATACAGGGGGCGCAGCAGTAGTATCCCGGCGGGGCTCAAGTCCAGGAGGGTACGCGTCAGAGTGTCCACTCCTAAAGGTAGGCAACTCTTGCTGGGCGCAACGGGTTAATAGTGGTTCGGTGAAACAGTTGGGACTAGCCGTAGCTACTACCCGATTTTCCTATCCTTTACAAGTAAGATTTAGCAAGTAGTACTAGTAGCCTACACTTTCTATAACTCCTTAAAAACGCTTAACAATGGTTGTTGCAAAAGTCGGCGCTTTCGTATGCTCCCTCCGGAGACAAGCTGGGTTTCGCTGTTCGGTCGTTAGGAAAGGACTATCTCAGGAATGTATTTTGCTTGCTGCTGGATTGTGGCAATAGCCACCTGGGTCATAAACACCCGCTCAGGAAAATGACCATCCTAACTAGCCGCGCCAAGTCGCCTGGTATCGTACTTTCATCACACGAAGCCACTCTCTTTGTACCTGCCCAACGCCATGGGACTCGACTACAGTTACGTGCTGCTGATCAAACGAACGGAGGAGCCGCGGTTGCGCGCGCATCTGGCGACGGTGGGCTCGCTGCAGCAGTTCGCGGCGCCTTTTGGCACGTGTGTTACCCTGGACTTCCCGCTGGATGAAGCCCTGGTCGACTACCTAAAAGAGCGGATCCGTGCTCACCATGGCGATACGTGGCCCTGGCGCCTTCTGTTCCGGAAGCGAAGTAACTATCCCGAGTACTTTCCCACGCCTACCACGGGGCGAATCGGCTGTATTTATCTGGTCATCAAACCCGTGCCTTCGAGCGACTATGCTTTCGTTAGCTTTGATGCGGCGACCTCTCGCATGAGTTGGTTGTTTCAGCGCTCGGCGAGCATTAAACACTGGTTTGTTCAGCTGAGCCGCTTGGTGAATGCCAGCGCGGCCTTTCTGGATGTAGAAGAACAGGGGTATGAGTTCTTCTATCGCGACGGGGCTAGGATAACGGCGACCCTCACTGAGGAGGGAGAGCTCGTGCAAGCCTCCGACAGGGACCAGCAAGCGGTGAGGGCTATCTACCACGACTATGCCAAGCTGTTTTTGCTGTAAGGGATTCGAGTAAAGCCGGCCTCGCTGCTGGATCGCACTATTACCGCGGCTGTACAGCTTGCATCAGGTGGGAATGAGTTAATGGGTGCTGCTCCCTGCTCTAGATAAATGTGGGACTTACGCCACATTTTGCTAAGATGTTGCTATTATGCCATTATAGAGCCTGATAAGACCTACGTATTAGGTTTTATTCTTGCCTCTACTTATCATAATTTTACTTCTACGACTGTTAAGCCATTTATCAGAAGCTCCTCCGTGCGTTAAGCGCCATTCCTGACCTAATAGCAGCTAAATCAAGCAGAACAGGCTCGTTTTCCTGTTGATCTGCGCTGCGCACTGCACACCGCGTGGCCGCTATAGGCACAGCACGTCTATAACAACGCGCCTGTTACGTTTCGTCCTTCTTGCGCCAGTGGAGCATGAACTCTTGCACTACGTACGCGCCTTTTAGCAGGAGGCCAAGCACGAGCGTAAGAATAGGCGGTTCCAACAGCAGATCGAGTAGACGCCAAAACATGTTTCTGTCAGTCAAGAACGACAAGTAGCCAATAGGAACGTGGCGAAATGACCAGTGCAAGAGTAAGGAAATTTACGAACCTCGTTGGCGGTCCAACGTGCCTACACTCCCTCGCTAGGGGCGCTTTTATCCTAGATCTGGAAGAAAGCAAAGAAGCTAAGTACTGCCAACCCTATGAAGCAATAGAACGCACCGGCATAGAAGGTGAACCGGTGAAGTGTTGAGGTATGCCTTGTTCGACGAGTTTCATGGGCAACGACACTCATAACAACCGGTGCGACGAATAGAAGATACAGATAGGTGTAGACCGCAACGTCTGACCATTTTCTAGTCGCAATAGTCACGATAATTAATAAAAGCCCGGCATACGTACCGGTGGAAAACTAAAAAAAGTAGTAGCCTGTTATTAGGGGCTATATTAAGTGTGCATGATCTCACATGCTATAAAAGGGCTATCAAAACATATAAGAAGCCTGCCAAGTACAGAAAAAATAATTTTCCCTATACTTTTATATTACTATTTAATCTATGTAGGTTAGCACCTGTTATAGGATTGCTTATCAGTATCTGCGCCTTTATCTCTCGTAGCTGTTCTTCGCTACTTCGCTCCCACTCCTTTTTGCTCTTGTTGTAAGCTGTTTTACCGTCCTGCAAATGCAGCAGGCGAAGCAACTACAGCTGAAGTATTTTATTTTTATCCAATTTCTATTGATTCTTTATGAAAGTATCTCTCGGGTTTGCCGTTATAATGCTTGTAAATACAAGCTGTCAGAAAGAGTCTGCGGACCCTTTAGACGGACTACCTGCTATCACACAGATAGGAGCTAACACGATGGGCTGTTTGGTGAACGGGCAACGATTCACGCCTAGTACTAGTGAAATTCGGCTGAACTCAATGAATGTGAGCCGTTTCTCTAATGGCACCCTACTTCTTCATTTCAGGAAGCAAGACAATAAAGAGAATCGAACAATTCTATTTTTTATCCGCAATCTACGGCAACCAGGTATCTACAAGCTTGACCAAATTGCACTTCACTTAGCGGCTGCTAGTCCTTCCTACGGATATTATAGTACGAGCACTCCCGAACCTGACCGTGAATATATGACCAACTCGGCCGTAACAGGCCAACTAATAGTCTCGCGTTTTGATTCGGTCGCCCGAATTATTGCTGGCACCTTTGAGTTCACAGCACGCCAGTTGCGTGACACGGCTACGGTACGTATTACCGCTGGACGCTTGGATGTGCACTATCCGCAGTAATTATTCAACCTACCTTCAATTCTCTCAATCATTATAAATGCTTCTTATAAAATACAACTAGGGTTTAACTGGCAGCGAGCCACTCAATTTGCCACTCCATGTCCATGATGAATCCCGGAATAGTTGCGGCGTGTTGAAGCCACCAATCAAAGCCCACGAACGCTTCTGATTCTGGGTTAGGGTTTTGGATATAAATGAAGTAGCCGCCCGTTTCTCCTGCTGTATCGTCGACAATCTCTACACTCTAACTAGGGTGTTCGCCACCTCTGATGATGCCCTTCTGACCAAAGAAGAAGGGCTGTGGTTTTATTTCCATGCATCAAAAAGATTCACGCAAAAGGCCTTTTGTTGAACTTCAACGGCGCGGTATGATGGTAAGGTGCTGCTGAGCGAAGGCAACTGCCTGGGCGGCCGTGTCAAAAGACCATTTCGTGCTGTTGTCGTAGCTCGCTACTACGTACTGTCCCTGGTAGAAGTACAAGCACGGCGACTCGTCGCTACTCAAAGACCCACGCTCGCGAGACGAGCCGGGTAACCCCAAGCCCAACCGGCCCAGGCTCACGTAGGGCCAGACCCGTCGGAGGGCGGCGGACCGACCACAGTGGCCCACTAGCTCCGCAGCTTGTTGCGGGTAGAAAGGAGCCGGAAGCGCCAGCAGGTGCTTGCGGACGCGAATCCATTCCCAGTGTTGTGGCGTATATTCAAGGCGAATATGCACGGGTTGGTTGGTGCGAATGCCCTTCTTGGACTGCTTCAATATGGTGCCAATTAAGCCTACTGTTTCAGCACCTTCTCCAGTTTCCTAAGCTTGCTGGCCACCGCTCGGCGTTCTTGGGTAAGCTGTTTGACCGCTGTTGGCTGCTTGGGTGGATTTCCGCCCCAGTCTGCTCGGCTCGCGCGCTCACGTTTCGATAAATGCGGCGCTTTCTTCGCCACACCGGTGCGGATCAGCTTTTGGTGCTCAGCGGCTAGTTCAGCGGCCGTTAACTGCTGGTAGATCACGTAATCCTGCCTAGCTTCCGCGTATCTGTTTAACTGCATACGGGCTTCTGTCCGATGTTGCCATAGGCTGCGGCAGAAAGCATCCGTTTGGCTGCGGCAAAGGTGCGTATTGCGTAGCAACGCCGAGCAGTGCGCCTCGGCTTCCGCCCATTTTTGCAAGTGCAGGCACAGGCGCAAGCAGTCGAAGCGCACATGCGCGGCATCGGCTTCGTGGCTGCGTTCTCCGGCCTGTACAGCGTGGGTGTAATCCGCCAGGGCGAGGGCGTACTCGCCGAAAGTCTCGTGGCAATACCCCCGATTGCGATACGACCAGTAGTAACTGCTATCGAAGGCAATAGATTGGGTATAGTTGTTCATGGCGCGCCGACGCCGCACCGCCAGTTGGGCTTGCGGAATTCTGCCTGAATGATCTTCGTAGCAAGTAGCGCCCAGTTGAAAATAGTATTCGGCAGAGTCACGCTTTGCTCCTGCTTGCGCACGAGCAGCACGAGAGCCGACGAGCAAGGCACAGCTTACTAAAAAACAGCGAAGAGTGTAGTTCATCAACCTATAGGCTGGCCTCGTACAATAGCCCGCTATAGCAGGGCCATTTCCGTGCCTACTACAGCGTAAGCAGAGACGAACGAGTAGGCATTCTCCTCCACACAGCGGGGAAGCAATACGCTTCTCGTTCGTTGCGATTGGGATGCGGCTTTGTCCATCAAGTGCGCTCACGCTCCTGCCTGTCTGCTCGATTGGCCAGCAGGGTCATTACCTCCAGCTGCCAGAACCCGGCTGCCTCATCCAGGGCTTGTGCATCTTCCGCTAGTAGCGCCTCCTGCAAGGCCGTCAACTGGGCATCTGTAACTTGCGCCTCGAGGTAGGCGTCTTCTCCTGCGGCTTGCTGCAGGTGCTGGATAAACTGCTCATACACGACCAAGCAGGAAGCGAGCGCTGGCAGCGAGGCATTGACATAGTGCGCTGCAAAGTCGTCCTCATGATCCAGCCACTCCACGCGATCCTGTTGCTGCGTATTGAGCACGACAGGGTTGCCCAGGCCATCAAAGCCAATGGCGATGTAGCCAGCAAAAGAGTCCTCCAACGCATATTCCTGCTGCACGCGGTAAAATCCGCCATCCGTTCCGGGCAGCTGATGATAAAAGTTGAGGAACGGAGCGGCTTGCTCGGGTAAGCCGATGGTGGTCAGAAACGTAACGGTGGCCGGCTGAAAGCCAAAAGGCGAGAGCAGTTCAAACGGAAAAGTAGTCACGAGTTCCTGCTGAGCGCGCCAATGCGCGAGAAGGTCGTTGTCTAGCACACGGATAGAGTAGTGGGTAGAAAGTATAAACTTTGTCAAGTTCTAGAATAAACACAGAAATAGCACAGCTAAGAAGTGTGATTCAATCTAGACTGTCCGTATAAGCAACGTTATGCCAATCAGCTTTTCCTAGATAAATAGCTGACTTGGCAGCTAGGCTTGTTTCTTGCTTTCGTCTTACTAGTAGCCTTGTGAGCCCTGGCTGTTCTTTACGATGAATCGACTGCTTCGTCCACGTAGGTGCTGGCTGCTCCCGCTGCTACTAGCTGGCTGTGTAGAGTCGGCTACCCTGCCCGCCCAACGGCCGGTGGTCAGGCCCGCCGCGGACGCAGCGCCCGTCTACACCTACGTCGAGCAGATGCCCGAGCTCCCGCAAGGTGGCGGATTACCGGCTCTTATTGAGCAAATTTTCAGGCAGTTCCATCCCCCGCCCTTGGATAGTAAGCACCTGCCCGCCTCGCGTGTACAGGTGGCCTTTATTGTGGAGTCCGATGGCACGTTGCAGCAGATCCGCCTGCTGGTCAGCAGTCAGCAGGCCCGCCTGGACAACGCCTTGCTGCACGCCGTGCGCTCCTTGCCCCGCCTCACGCCGGGCTATCATCAGGGCCGGCCTGTGCGCGTGCAGCTCTGCTTGCCGATCACGCTCGACTACCGCTAAGCGTGTGTCGGCTTGCCTGTAGGGTGCTCACCGATAAAGGCGATCAACCCAAGACGGTCTACTATTTTGCAACCGTCACCCGATTGATTGGACACCTGTCCGCACTTCAACGCATGAACTACCTGCCCTTACTGTTAGTGTATACCCTCCCCCTTATCGCATCTGCCCAACGGAGCCAGAAAAGTGGTCCGCCAGCGCCTGTTGCTGCAGTCCCTAGTGAACAAGGGCTACGGGGCAGCCTCCACACGCACGTGCTCCAGTTGGCAGCCAAGACGGTCCTCTATCGACAACTACGTGATACCCTAGATCGTCATTATGCTAAGAAGTTCCTCCCAGGCGCTTGTGTGATTCTGCGGACGACGCACCGCCATTGGATGAAGGTAAATCGAGCCAAGAGTACCCGGCACTTCTCAGCCGATACGAGCACGTACTATATGCCTATCCAGGCCTTGAAAGGTGCGAAAACGTACGTGCTGCTGTAGCCCAGCAGTCTATCTAACAGGATCTTGACCTGCCCGATAACGTTAGCACTTGAGATCCTTCCTTAACATAATGCCTACTTATACGACAGGTGAATCAGGCAAATTTGGAAGCTTTACTCTGAATTCGATAAATGAACATCAAGCAGATTCTTTCGTCCTTGTTCCGCAATAAAGCACCAAGGCTCCCTCCCAGTGCAA
>Ga0325401_1006600_pt1 | contig 11226 bp, 8 predicted proteins | sample PopdelMetagenome_FD_205666 | JGI IMG/M metagenome (GOLD analysis project Ga0325401, IMG submission 205666) | Populus deltoides microbial communities from Bellville, Georgia, United States - Xylem-PdKOR-R2 | ecosystem: Host-associated > Plants > Phyllosphere > Stem > Wood/Secondary xylem | place...
GGCGTTGCGTACCGGTTTATCACCGATAAGAAGGACTCGGTAGTGGTGAACAGCGAGGACGTGCACCTTCAGTTTGCCGCGCCCGTGGAAACGTCTTACCTCGAAACTGGCAGCTTCAAATCTTCCTACGAAATACTCTACAAGCGCCAAAGCCTGGGGCAGGTCGACAAGCAGAAGATGAGCGTGCTGCCCATTTTGTTTGCTACGGACAAAGCCAAACTGCTGCTTTCGGAGGCCGACTTGTACGACTACCCAGCCTTGTTCGTGAAAGCCAGCGGCGACCAGAGCATCGACGCCATCTTTCCGAAAGCCCCGCTGGCGTTTGGTCCTGATGGCGACCGGAGCCTGAAGATCGAGAAGGAAGCGCCCTACCTAGCCAAGACGGCTGGCAAGCGTTCTTTCCCCTGGCGCTTTCTAGTGATAACCGACCAGGATGCGCAAATCGCTGCTAACCAGATGGTGTACAAGCTTAGCACGCCCAACCAGCTAAAAGATACGCAGTGGATCAAGCCCGGCCAAGTAACCTGGGAGTGGTGGCACAACGCCTACGTGTACGGTGTCGATTTCAAATCGGGCTACAACCAGGATACCTACAAGTACTACATCGACTTCGCCTCCAAGTTTGGTATTCCTTATATCATCATGGACGAAGGCTGGGCCAAAACCACGCTCAACCCCTTCGAGCCCAACCCGACTATCAATCTTCAGGAACTCATCAATTACGGCAAAAGCAAGAATGTCAAGATCATCCTGTGGTTCACTTGGCTAGCCGTGCAGAACAACTTCAACGTATTCGAAACGCTGGAGAAGTGGGGCATTGCCGGTATGAAGATCGACTTCATGGACCGCAGCGACCAGTGGATGGTGAATTACTACACCCGCGTGGCAAAGGAAGCGGCCAAGCACCACATTCTAGTCGATTTTCACGGTGCCTTTAAACCTGCCGGCCTTGAGGTGGCCTATCCCAATGTGCTGTCCTATGAAGGCGTGATTGGTATGGAGCAGAACATCGGCGGGGGGCTGGCTACGCCTAAGAACAACCTCTTTCTGCCGTTCCTGCGTAACGCTGTGGGGCCAATGGACTATACGCCAGGCGCCATGCGCTCAGCCCACCCCAAAGACTACCGCCCCAACTGGGTGAACACCATGAGTATTGGCACGCGCGGGCACCAACTGGCCATGTACATCGTGTTTGAAAGCGGCCTACAGATGCTCGCCGACAACCCCTTCAACTACCTGCGCGAACCCGAAACCACTTCGTTTATTACCTCCGTACCCGTCACCTGGGACGAGACCCGCATTTTGGAAGCCTCCGTCGGTGACCACATCGTCACGGCAAAGCGGAAAGGCACGACTTGGTACCTAGGCGGCATGACCGCGGAGAAGGCCCACGAAATAACACTGCCTACCGATTTCTTGCCGAAAGGAACGACGTACCAACTCACGCTGCTCAAAGATGGCGTGAATGCCGACGTGCAAGCCATGGACTACAAAAAGATAGTGCAGCCGATCAAAGCCGGCGAAACCATCAAACTAACGATGGTGCGAGACGGTGGATTTGCCGCTCGTATTGAACCTGTTCCATAAGTTTATTAAAGCACTGGTTCAAGAGAACCTAAAAGCGACCAGGGCTGCTTTGCGTCATTAACGCAAAGCAGCCCTGGTCGCTTTTGTTGTGAAAAAGCAGCCTTGGTGGGCCTACGACGCTTTCTGCTCCAACGTCTGCAGCAGTTCGTCGGCGGCTTTCTCGATATCGGTGTAGCCTTGCTGAGCGGCGCGCTCTTTAGCGGCAATCAGGCCGTCGCGGTGTACGGTTTTGAAGTCGCCGTACGGAAACTTGAAGCGGCCCTTCGTGTCCTCGCCTTTGCTGCTGTCGAGACCTAGGTGCCAGTTGCCGTACTCCTCGATTTCGTGTTTCTCAAGAAACTTGTTTTCATCGTCGGAGTCGGGGTTGTGTTTGCCCCACTGGCCTTCATCGTTTTTGATCTTACCTTCTTCGATCAGCTTTTTGGCAAACTTGACAGCCTGTGGATTTAGTTGGGTGCTCATGGTAAGAGGGGTTGGGTAAGTTGAAATAGGAGAGAACCTAGCTTTTACTTACGCCTCGGCTACTATTCGGTTAAGGCCCAGCTTGCCCAAACTGCTCCCTTTTCGTCGCAAACGCCGGAACAAGGTAGAGACGCAGTGGCTGGCTTCTCCTCGTCGAATGACCTACCCAGAACAACCTAGGTACACAAGGTCCGCAACGACAAGAATCCAACTATTGCGTCTCTACACTGGCCAACGAAGTGAGAGATACTTCGACCGACTCAGCACGACAAATGCGGGGAAGGCCCTTCAAAAAACCTAGCCTACACAAACTGATGCCCGCCGCGCTTGCCGTTTTGCCGCGCATCTAGGTCGCGGTTGAGCTGAAACGCAGCGCTGATTAAGGCTAGGTGCGTGAAGGCCTGTGGGTAGTTACCGATCTGTTCTCCTTTGGGGCCAATCTGCTCAGAGTATAAGCCCAAAGGGCTGGCAAAACCGAGCAGCTTCTCAAACAGCAACCTAGCTTTGTCAAAGTCGCCGCCCCGCGACAGGTTTTCGATGTACCAGAAGGAGCACATTGTAAATGTACCTTCCTCGCCGCTGAGACCATCGCTGGCGCCGCCATCGGAGTGGTAGCGAAATAGCAGCGAGTCGAGTAGTAGTTCTTTCTCAATAGCGCGCATAGTCGATTGCCAACGGGGTTCGGCTGGGCTGAACATCCGAATCAGGGGGAGTAGCAACACGCTGGCATCGAGCACGTGGCCGCCTTTGTACTGCACAAAAGCTTCTTTTTGCTCGCTCCAATAGTGTTCGTACACCTCCTTGTAAATTTCGTCGCGCACCTGAAGCCACTCGACCAAAGGAGCCGGGAACGACCGGTCGCGGGCAATACGAATGCCGCGGTCGAGGGCTACCCAGGCCATCATCTTGCCTGATATAAACTGCCGTTCCTCGTCGCGCACCTCCCAAATACCGTGGTCAGGTCGTTGCCAGTTTTTCGCCACAAAATTCACGAGGCGAGACACATGGTCCCAAAAGTCGTAGGTAATGGCCCCGCCGTACTTGTTGTACAAGTAAATGGTGTCAAGCAACTCCCCGTAGATGTCGAGTTGGAACTGCTGGGCCGCCCCGTTACCGATGCGCACCGGCTGCGAATCGCGGTAGCCCGCTAGGTGGTTGAGCTCCTTTTCGGGTAGGTCGGGGCTACCGTCGACGGCGTACATTAATTGCAAGTCGCCGGCCTCGTTTAGTTGCTCAAGCCGGTCCATAATCCAGCGCAGAAAGTCCTTGGACTCCCGCGTAAAACCTAGGCGCAGAAAGGCATACATCGTGAAAGCCGCATCCCGAATCCAAGTGAAACGGTAATCCCAGTTGCGGCCACCACCGACGCACTCTGGCAGCCCAAAGGTGGCCGCTGCTACTGTAGAACCGTGTTCGAGCGACGTCAGCAGCTTTAGCGTAATGGCCGAGCGGAGCACGGTTTCGCGCCAGCGCCCGGTGTAGGTGCTACTCTCCACCCATTCGCGCCAAAAATTCAGTGTATCCTGAAAAGCAGCGTTGGTGTAGTGTTCTAAATCGCGGGCAATGAAGCTAGGTTCATCGACGGGGGTGGCCTCAATTACGAAACTGACCGTGTCGCCGGTGTTTAGTTGCCAGTTGCCCGTAGCGTCGCCAGCCTCCGTTGGGTCGAAGGGCTGGTTGCCCAGCAACCGAAACTGGAAACCATCGGGGCCGCAGCTGCGAAAGAGCAAGCTGTCATCTTCTTGGCGCTGAACCGTGTGCGTAGTGCGGGCATAGTCGAAGCGCGGTGCACACCGCATCTTGAATTCCATGGTGCCCTTCACAATACGCAGACTACGTACCACCGCACAGTTCTGCTCATGGCGCTTCACGGGCATGAAGTCAGTGAGTTCCGCAATGCCTGCATCCGTGTAGAAGCGAGTCAGCAGCACGCCGGTATCGGGCAAGTAGAGCTGCTTGCTGCGCACTTCATCCCCCACGGGCTGAATGCTCCAGTAACCGCCCTTATCGACGTCGAGTAGCGCTGCAAAAATGGTCGGAGAATCAAAACGAGTGAAGGGTAGATAATCCAGAACGCCGGCCTTGGAAATTAAGGCCACAGTATGCAGGTTGCCAATCAGGCCATAATCTTCCAGCGGGGTAGCTTGCTTCATAAAGTATAATCCGTTTGGAAGACTTAACGTAGAAAACGGTTTTGCTGCCGAGTTCAAAACGGAATTGCCATGAAGTTGTAGCGCAGACTTTATAGTCCGCCCGTAGCTAGCTGCGTCAGCTCTATACGCAGGCTCAGCAAGCAGTATGCGCGAACAGCTTAAGGCCACGCTAGCGTATATACCTAGCTTTTCCCGGCCGATTTGATTATCTTCGCGGTTGGAAAAAACCACCTCTAGTGAAGAACATCCGCAATTTCTGCATCATTGCTCACATCGACCACGGCAAGAGCACCCTGGCCGACCGCCTGCTGGAATTTACCCAGACGGTAGCGAAGCGCGATATGCAAGCCCAGCTGCTCGACAACATGGACCTGGAGCGGGAGCGGGGCATCACCATCAAGAGCCACGCCATTCAGATGCAGTATCAGTACAAGGGCGAGCAGTATACGCTCAACCTGATTGATACGCCCGGCCACGTCGACTTTAGCTACGAAGTGAGCCGCAGCATCGCCGCCTGCGAAGGCGCCCTGCTTATCGTCGACTCCTCGCAAGGTATTGAGGCTCAAACTATCTCGAACCTCTACCTAGCTATTGGCTCCGACCTAACCATTATCCCGGTTCTCAATAAAATTGACCTGCCGCACTCCATGCCCGAGGAGGTGTCCGACGAAATTGTGGACCTTATCGGCTGCGACCGGGATGAAATCATCCATGCCTCGGGCAAGGCCGGTATCGGTATCGAGAACATTCTGAACGCCATCTGTGAGCGAATTCCGGCCCCCCAAGGCGACCCGAATGCGCCGCTGCAAGCCCTCATCTTCGACTCCGTTTTCAACTCGTATCGTGGCATTGAGGTGCTGTTCCGCATCAAGAACGGCACCATGCGCAAGGGCGACAAGCTCCGCTTCATGGCGACGGGTAAAGAATACGGCGCCGACGAAATTGGCATTCTAGGTCTAAATCAGGAACCCCGCCCCGAAATGTTGGCCGGCAATGTGGGCTACCTGATTTCCGGTATCAAGGAAGCCCGTGAGGTAAAGGTCGGTGACACGATTACGAACGTTGCCAATCCCACAAAAGAAGCTATTCACGGCTTCGAGGACGTGAAGCCGATGGTATTCGCCGGTATTTATCCCGTCGAAACCAGCGAGTACGAAGAGCTGCGCGCCAGCATGGAAAAGCTTCAGCTCAACGACGCCGCGCTAGTGTGGGAGCCCGAAACTTCGGCGGCCCTAGGTTTTGGCTTCCGTTGCGGCTTCCTTGGCATGTTGCACATGGAAATCGTGCAGGAGCGTTTGGAGCGAGAGTTCAACATGACGGTAATTACCACCGTACCGTCGGTGCAGTTCCATGCTATCGGTACTAAAGACCAGCTCATGATTGTGAACGCCCCGTCGGAGATGCCGGAGCCAAACAACATGAAGTATATCGAGGAGCCCTTCATCAAGGCTCAGATTATCACGGCTTCAGAGTACGTAGGTTCCATCATCACGCTGTGCATGGATAAGCGTGGCATCATCAAAGGCCAGAGTTACTTAACCTCCGAGCGGGTAGAGCTGAATTTTGAGCTGCCGCTGTCGGAAATCGTGTTCGACTTCTTCGACAAGCTCAAGACCATCAGCCGCGGCTACGCCTCGCTCGACTACGAACTCATCGGCTTCCGTCAGTCGGACATGGTGAAGCTCGACATCATGCTCAACGGCGAGAAGGTCGATGCCCTATCGGCCATCGTGCACCGCTCCAAGAGTTACGACTGGGGCCGTCGCCTTTGCGAAAAGCTCCGCGAGTTGCTACCTCGCCAGATGTTCGAAATCGCCATTCAGGCTAGTATCGGACAGAAGATCATCGCCCGCGAAACTGTAAAAGCCCTGCGCAAAAACGTAATTGCCAAGTGCTACGGCGGCGACATCTCGCGGAAGCGTAAACTGCTTGAAAAGCAGAAAGAAGGTAAGAAACGGATGCGTCAAGTGGGCTCCGTGGAAATTCCCCAGGAAGCCTTCCTTGCCGTACTGAAAATCGATTAACCTAAAACGCGCCCTAGCCGGGCGCGTTTTTTTTGCGCTTATAATACTCTCTTTTTTCACCTCATACACTTCTTGACACGGCGTGCTATGATAACCTCAAAACCATGTCCGAGAACCTCACTAAGAATTGTACGACGGAAGCACAGCTAGAGAAAATCCGTAAAGGCCAAGAGCGCAAGTTCCGTTGGAGGGACGACTGGCCTACCATGGAAAAAGAAATTATGGCAGCAGGCGCCACCGCCATAGCCGCCTACGCCGACAAGCACAAACAAGACCCAAATCACGCATAAAGGAATACCGCATGGCCACTGCCCCCGAGCAAACGACCACCTACCAACTCATCGACGGCAAAAAAACCGCCGAAGACATCAAAGTTGAAATCGCCGCCGAAGTCCAGGCGTTAAAAGCCTCTGGCCAGAAGGTCCCGCACCTAGCTGCCATTCTTGTCGGTCACGACGGCGGCTCCGAAACGTACGTGCGTAACAAAGTATTGGCCTGCGAGCGAGTAGGTTTCGGCTCGACGCTGTTGCGCTACGAAGACAACATCACAGAGGCACAACTGCTGGCGAAGGTCGAGGAGTTGAACCAAGATTCGGAAATCGACGGCTTCATCGTGCAACTGCCCTTGCCAAAGCATATCAACCCCGACAAGGTGATTGAAGCCATCCGCCCAGAGAAGGATGTGGACGGCTTCCACCCGATGAACCTAGGTCGGATGGTGGCCGGTTTGCCGGCGCTGCTGCCCGCTACGCCGTCGGGCATTGTGGAGCTGCTGGCTCGCTATAACATTAAAACTGGTGGCAAACACTGCGTCGTAATTGGGCGTAGTAACATTGTGGGTACACCAGTTAGTATCCTGCTTGCCAAGAACTTAGAGCCAGGTAACTGTACCGTTACTTTATGTCACTCACGCACCAAAGACCTAGCTAGCATCGTGCAGCAAGCCGACATCGTGGTGGCTGCTCTCGGCAAGCCGGAATTCGTGACGGCCGACATGGTGCGGCCCGGTGCCGTCATTATCGACGTGGGCACGACGCGGGTAGAAGACGCCAACCGCAAGTCAGGCTTTGTGCTGAAGGGCGACGTCAACTTTGCTGAGGTAGCGCCCAAAGCTAGCTTCATCACGCCCGTGCCCGGCGGCGTGGGCCCTATGACCATTGCCATGCTGCTGCGCAACACGCTGAAGGCAGCTAAAGGCGAAGTTTATCCGAAGTAGAAGCGAATAGAACGGCCGGAACTGGCGAAGATTCCGGCCGTTCTAGTACTTTTAAGGTCTAACTATCAGCTCACGACGGACTTTTTTTGCGGTCCGGTTGTTGTAACTCGAATAGTTGGCTCTATTAGTTTGTTCGCTTTGCTACACTCACTTTCCATACTTGCGCCGTCAGTTGAGCCCACGACGGCGGTGGCGCTGCCCCTCATGGAGCAGTTCTATACGATTCAGGGCGAGGGTTATAACACGGGCCGCGCGGCCTACTTTCTACGCCTCGGTGGCTGCGATGTCGGCTGCGTATGGTGCGACGTGAAAGAGTCATGGGATGCCGATCAGCATCCGCGCGTGGCCATCACCGACATGGTGGCCGCCGTTACGGCACACCCCGGCCGCAACGTCGTCATTACTGGCGGCGAGCCCCTCATGCACGACCTCACGGCCCTGACGGGTGCCCTCAAAGAAGCGGGCTGCCAAACGTGGATCGAAACCTCCGGCGCCTACCCGCTCACCGGTCAATGGGACTGGATCTGCGTATCGCCCAAAAAGTTTAAAGCCCCGCTGCCGCAAGTGCTTCAGCAGGCAAACGAGCTGAAGATCATCGTCTTCAACAAGAGCGACTTTGTCTGGGCTGAGCAGCACGCCGCGCAAGTAGGGCCGCATACCCGTTTGTACCTACAGCCCGAGTGGAACAAAGCGGCCGCCATGATGCCGCTCATTGTTGAGTATGTGAAGCAGAACCCGCAGTGGCAAGTATCCTTGCAAACCCACAAATTCCTCGACATTCCGTAGGCTTCTCGCTTTCTCATGCGCCGTTTGCTCCCTGCTTCCTTGCTGCTGCTCTCGTTGGCGGCCTTTCCACCCACATCAGCTCAGGCCCAAGCCAAGCTTTCGACGACGAACACGAAGGCAAATAACCTGTGGGAGAAAGCACAGGAACAAGCTACTGCCCGTGATTTTCCGAAGGCCCTCGAAACCCTTGCGCAGCTAAATCAGAAGTTTCCGTCGCTGCCGGAGCCCTACCTTAAAAAGGGCTCTTTGCTGAAGGCGATGGGGGAAAATCAGGCGGCCTTCCAAGCCTACAAGGATGGCTTAGCCAAAGCTTCCTTCGACCCGGGGCGGGCCAACGACTACTATACGTTGGGAGAGCTAGCTATGTCGTTTGGGGACTACCCAACGGCTGCCGACAGCTACAAGAAGTTTGTGAAGGTAACGCCGAAAGCAAGCCGTAACCTCACGCGGGCGCAGCGTCAGCTGGCTAATTGTGAGTTTGCCATCAAGGCCATGGCCAACCCGGTTGGTATTACACCTACTCGTTTAGGTGACCCCCTCAATAACTTTCGGTACCAGTACTTTCCGGCCCTCACGGCCGACAATCGGTTCTTGCTCTTCACCGGGCGCATGAAGGTCGATAATGGAGAGGACCTGTACATCAGCCGGCAGGAAAAGGATGGGGGCTTCGGGGCACCGGTTTCGATTTCGTCGGTCATTAATACCGCGTATAATGAAGGCGCCGCCACCATTTCCGGCGACGGCAAAACACTCGTGTACGTATCGTGTGACCGACCAGGCTCCTTGGGCACTTGTGACTTGTACATCTCTCGTCGCACTGGCAATAACTGGAGCAAGCCCCAGAACCTAGGTCGCAACGTCAACTCACCGGCTTGGGATTCACAGCCTACCTTATCGGCCGATGGGCGTACGCTGTACTTTACCTCCGACCGCAAGGGAGGCCTAGGGCAGGAAGACATCTACATGACCACCTTGCAGCCCGACGGAAACTGGAGCGTAGCCCGTAACCTCGGGGCGCCGGTGAACACGCCCGGCAAGGACATGGCGCCCTTCATTCACGCCAGTGGTACCACGCTCTACTACGTGACCGATGGCTTGGTGGGCATGGGGGGCTTGGATGTGTACCGGTGCGAACTAGGAGCTGGCAACAAGTGGAGCGTGCCGCAGAACCTAGGGTACCCCCTGAATACGTTCGAGAACGAGGCGTCGCTCTTTATTACCTCCGACAACAAGCGCGGCTTCTGCTCCCGTTCACGGGCTAACGAGCCCGGCACCAAGTCGGACCGTGACCGGCCGGTCGAGCTATTTGGCTTTGAAGTACCAAAGCCCGTGCAGGCCCGCGAAACCAGCACGTACACGCAAGGGCGGGTGTTTGATGCCGTCACAAAGAAGCCCATCAAGGCCGACGTGCAGCTCTACGACCTCAACTCTGACGAGCTGACCCAATTCGTGACCTCTGACCCTGAAGTAGGCGATTACACCGTAGTGCTCAACGAGGGCCGGCAGTATGCCATGTACGCCGCCGCCGACAAGTACCTCATGAAGAGTCTGAGCTTCGACTACACCGATAAGCGCAACTTTGACCCGCTGACGCTTGATATCTACCTGGAGCCCGTGCGCGCGGGCCGCAGCATAGTGCTCAATAACCTCTTCTTCGATACCAATCAGTACGAACTCAAGCCCAAGTCGCAGACGGAATTAAACCGGTTGATTCAGTTCATGCAGCAATACCGCGAAATACAGGTGGAGGTATCTGGCCACACCGACGATGTGGGAGCTGATGCTGATAACATGGTTTTGTCGCAGAACCGGGCCCGGTCGGTATATAACTACCTCGTGAAGCAGGGCATTCCTGAAGCTAGGTTACGCTTCAAAGGCTATGGTGAGACCAAACCTCTCACGCCAAACGATTCTGAGGCACACCGGCAACAGAACCGGCGGATCGAGCTGCGCATCTTGTAAGCATTACTGTCTGCTAAGGCTTTCAATATCCCAGTGACCTAGGTCACTGGGATATTTTTTTATTTAGAGTATTCCTTTCTCGTTGGACTATTCAAGGGCTGATAGTGAAGCTGATTAGCGATTTTGATAAAAGTATAACATTAGAATAGTGATAAAAAATAATATTATCGTTAAATAGATATTTCTACATTTGTGAACGTCTTAGCAATAGCGTTTCCCAAAGTCGACTTGTGAAATAGAACTTGTTACGGCGCCTAATAATACTTAGCGGTACAACTTCACTTCTCTTTTTTAACTCTTACTATTATGCTAAAATTTTGCCTTATAGCCATTACCATGTTTACGCTGCAAAATGCCAGCGGTGACGGCGCATTGCTCTTAACAGATAACCCACCTTCTGTGCAGACGAGAGCCATAACTATGGCTCGCGCACTATCGGCTAAGATAAACTTAGAGGAAGGCCAGTACGTGAAAGTAAAGCAGCTCAACGAGCAAATGCTAACAGAGGTAGAAGCTATTAAAAAGGACTACGCAGCAGATCAGGAAGACCTAGACCAGCGCTTGGCCAATGTACAGACACGTTACGAAGCTAGTTTGCTTGACTTGTTACGTCCCACTCAGCTTGGCGCGTACCAGCAGGTTCGTCGTAGCCTGACGGCGCTCGTGAATCCAACTAAATAGCTCCTGCTTCCTCAATCAACTCCTAAAAATTAGCAACCCTGAAGAAGCCTACTGAGGTGTACAATTTTCTTCGTGAAGTCAAAAAGTGGACAACCGCTAGCAAGGCGCATCATGCCGTAGGCGTAGCTACAAGGGGCATAATCTAGTGTAGCTCAACAATTGCATAAAAGTCATACATGAAAAAATATAAATAATCCTTTTGATTATAATATAACATTGCTATATTCAAGTGCGTAATGCAAATATGTCGCAGCTACAAAGAGCTAGAATTCCTGGGCTCGACAATGGCAGCGCAAAGTTTGTCCTACTCTTTTTTTCAACTCCACTCAATATTCCCACCACCATGAAAAAAAGC
>Ga0325401_1006606_pt1 | contig 11219 bp, 8 predicted proteins | sample PopdelMetagenome_FD_205666 | JGI IMG/M metagenome (GOLD analysis project Ga0325401, IMG submission 205666) | Populus deltoides microbial communities from Bellville, Georgia, United States - Xylem-PdKOR-R2 | ecosystem: Host-associated > Plants > Phyllosphere > Stem > Wood/Secondary xylem | place...
TGTATTTTTCGAGTCAATCCTGAACTGAGTCTATAGTTATGAATAATATTATTTAGTACAAGAACCTTAAAGAAAAAAAATTGATGAATTAATTTTTCAACCTCCAGTAACAATTTTTTTCTTCTCCTAAAATGTTTTACTGACCTGTGAAAATAAAAAAGAAAACGGATGAAGTAAAATCGCAAAAAAGAAGAAGTAATGGGCCTATTATCTTCAAATATATCAGTCCGGCCCATGAAGCTATAAGATGAATATAAAACAGTGACAGGAGAAAAACCCTATCCCTTATATATGCACGCTCCCTTCTCCTCAACCCCCATCAAGCAGCCGCTCCTCGTTCTCACCTGTGCTCTCCTCTTGAAGGTAACACTCACCCTCTTCTCTCCTGCTTCATGTCTCTATCTTGTGAGACAGAAAACTTGTGTATTATTTAGTTCAATGAAAAATTATTGTTTTTTGTTGCTGTCGTGTGTATTTGATCTGTCTGGTTGCTAAGATAAAGTGGGAAAGGGGGAGGGGGTTATTTGGCTTTTTTTTCTGTTTTGAATATTTAGTTTCTTAGCAATGGGAATGCAAAACTACTGTGATATTACTCTTGTTTACGGATTTTGTGTAGTGACTGATTTGTTTGTTTCCTGAGAAAGTATTGAGATTGGAATCGGTTTTATTGATTGGCCTACTGTTTTGAATGATTAAAAAAGTGATTTTAGATTTGTTTGAAAATGAGTATAGTTTTGCTGCTGGAGACTTTTGAAGTTTTGTGTTCTTGTCTGTAATTTTGATGGTTAGTGTACGCTGGATGTCGATTTTATTTCTCTTTTTCTGTTTTTTCTGTTGTTGTTAGAAGAGCTCTGTCGACCTAATATGACATCATTAGGGGTTTACAGCTCATTTGAAACTGAAAACAGGATTGTTTTTGTTCTGGTTCTGTATATCTGCCATGACTTGAATTGGTTATCTATCGTATATGAGGAACTATTGTAATCTCCTCGGCGAAATATTTGGCTTTAAGATAATAGAATTGACTCTCCAAGCTGTCTCCTTGTAGCTCTATTGCATTTTGGTTCTCATGTTATCATGTATGAACTTAGAGTTGTTTTTTCTTGGGTCATTACCACACAGTTTATCATGTTTTGCTTGCGTGGTTCCTGAAAGGAAATGATGATCAGCATTACAGTCTCAGTTAATCTTACGTTTTATTTGTTGCAGCAGCAGCAGCAGCAGAAGCTTATCTGTGAAGATGGGTCGTGTTCGTACTAAGACAGTGAAGAAGTCCTCACGCCAGGTTATTGAGAGGTACTACTCTAAAATGACATTGGATTTCCACACCAACAAGAAGATTTTGGAAGAGGTTGCTATCATCCCCTCAAAGAGGCTCCGCAACAAGATTGCTGGGTTCTCTACCCATCTAATGAAGCGTATTCAGAAGGGACCAGTCCGTGGCATCTCACTGAAACTTCAAGAGGAAGAGCGCGAGCGTCGTATGGACTTTGTGCCTGAAGAGTCTGCCATTAAGATCCAAGAGATTAAAGTTGACAAAGAGACCATTGACATGCTTGCTGCCCTTGGTATGTCAGACTTTCCTGGGATTGTTGAAGTTGAACCTCAGCCTATGGTTCCTACCCAGGGCTTTGGCAGAGGAGGTGGTGCTAGGAGGTACTAGAGTTAATAACCTCATCTCGATGTTCAAGTGCGAGCGCCAGAACTTTAAATTTTGTGTCTGAATGTCTTTTATTTAGTGCTCCCTTTCAGAGTTTTTATTTATATTATCCTCAATGGTATTGGTGCTTGATGTTTAAAACTGGAGAATTAGTTGATTTTGCTGTTAAAAGACTGATATTTTAGTTGATTCAATCCTGTCATCTAATACCTTTTTTGTCATGTGTTCAATTACATGAACAACTTGAACTATAAATCACGTGATATCATAAGTCGGAAAAAAGTTGTATTGTTTTTTCTGCCATGGATTTGGCGAAGGACTGTAGCAAGCGCAGGCTGTATGGCCCTAGAAATCGTTTGCCATTTTTCACTGCAAGCTTGCTGCTGCAGGTGGAATGATTGTTATGATGTATAAAATAATTTTTATAATATAAAAATAAAAATATTTTAAAAATTAACTACACTCTAAGCACATCTTTTTATGATGTTTCAGAAGGTAGCATCCTGCCTGGCATTAATGCCTCAAGTAACTCTTCTTGTTAGATTTATCTCAACGTATGCAGTTAACGTGAATGAGAATTGGCCCAAGGCCTCTGCCTTAGGTGAAAGGTTCCAAGGCAAATCCAACACTTCTATTTCTAGCCCATGTACAGGCCTGGTTCCAGCCCGTACGAAGAGAATAAGTACCCAAGGTTTCAAAAACTACCTTGTGTACCCACCATTTTCTGAGCCTTAACTCTCCACAGATAATGGATATTTTGCCTCTCTCCACCATCCCGCACTTTCCTCATAGCCCCCCTCCTTTCTCCTCCAACACCACCACCACCACCACCACAACCACCGCTTCCATTTCTTTCTCCCTCAAACCACCACCTCCACCTCCACCGCCACCAGAACCCACCAATTCTTCCTCTATCCGCCGTCCCAAATCACTCAATCCCGCCCCCGCCCCCACAACTCCTAAAATCCCCCAAAACCCACTCAAAACCCTCCTTAACCCCTCCAAACCCCAAATAACAAGCTCCAGTACCACTAGCACCACCAACCCTCTTTCTCTCTCCACCAAACTCCGCCTCTCCAGCAAACTCTCTCACCCACCACCACCGCCGCCGCCACTTGAAACCAATCGAACCCCAGAAGCTGAAACCCAAGAGACTCGAAAAGTAGAAAATGAAGCCCCCAAAACTGATTTCTGCCAAAAAGGGAAGATCTTTATTGGAAATTTACCAAACTGGATAAAAAAACACGAACTTTCTGAATTCTTTCGCCAATTCGGTCCTATAAAGAATGTAGTTTTGATAAATGGTCATAATGAGACTGAAAGGAATGCTGGTTTCGGGTTTATTATCTATGATGGTCCAACTGCAGAGAAGTCTGCAATGAAAGCTGAGGAATTTGATGGAATGGAGTTTCATGGGAGGGTTTTGACTGTGAAATTGGATGATGGGAGAAGATTGAAGGCGAAAGCAGAGGAAAGGAAGAATTGGGTTGATGGAGAGGATGGGGGTGACTATAGGTCTAAATGGCACGAAGAAAGAGAAGGGTCTACAAAGGCTTTTCGGAAGGTTTTAGACACGCAACCGGAGAATTGGCAGGCAGTTGTTAGTGCTTTCGAAAGGATTAAGAAGGTAAAAGGTTTCAGACACTCGTATTGTTAAGACTTGTAGTTTTAAGTTGATTAAGCAGAGAAAATGTGGACGACTTGTAAGATTCAGGTCGTCAACAGTAGGAAATAATGAATTCCTTATTAATCTGTGTCTGGCCACTTATATATAGCCATGACTTGTGCAGATTATGGTAACCGTGGTCTAAGTGGATAATCGTTAACTTAAGGGGATGATTTAGCGTAATGGCTTGATTCGTTATGCATTTTGCTTCTAAATGATGGGAAAATGTTGCATGGTCATATCATGGGTGACCTTTTATATTTAAGAAGTTATGATAGCTCTTACTTAGTCATTAGCATTTTCCTCTCTTTTCCCATCATTTTATTAGCCTGCTAGAAGGGAGTTTGGATTAATGGTGGGTTACTATGCGAGGCGAGGGGATATGCATCGTGCACGACAAACTTTTGAGAGCATGCGAGCAAGGGGAATATATCCGAGTTCACATGTCTATACAATGTAAAATCTTTTATAAAACATCACTAGTCTTGCTTATTTGTGATTTAAGTCGAATAACTTTTTTATGAGCTTCTTCATCTGTTAAAATACCGGTCATCCATCCAAATTGTCTTCAGTACATACATATTACGCAAGCAATGTGTCTGGTGGCAAATTCTGTTTTAGGATGCAGTCCTTCTGAAAAATATTTTACTCCAAGTATAGCCTATCCAAACGAGATTCTAGGGCTTTCAGCTTTGAATTTCATACATTATTTATGTGTTTTTTCTTCATTCATTTGTTATTCATTTTTTGGGTAATTTGGCAATGTCTGTTGAAGGTTGCTTCCCAAATGTAATTTTTGTTCAATTAACAGGAACTTGGTTCCTCATAGTTTTAGAGGTTAATTGTTATGTAATTTAATTTTTTTCTATTGTCATTAAAGTTATTTATTTCATGCAGCCTTATTCACGCTTATGCAGTTGGTAGAGACATGGAAGAAGCACTGTCTTGTGTTAGGAAAATGAAGGAAGAGGGTGTTGAAATGAGTCTGGTGACATATAGTATAGTTGTTGGAGGATTTGCCAAAATTGGCAATGCTGAGTAAGTAAATATTACCTTTAGTACCTTTTCTTGAAGAACATATCTGTTTCATTAACTTTGCTTTTGGAGATTATCCTTTTGAAGCCTCTTTTTTTCCTCACCTTGTTGTTAAGCCTTTGGTTTTGTGTTTATTTTTCTTATTTGTGCAGTGGCTTATTCTTTAAACTAAAGTAACTGCAGGTTTTTATGACTTGATCAACATATAAAAGCTTTGATGATTTATGCTTTAAACTTTAGCAATTGCAACTTGTTCAGTTGTTCAAGTCTTGACTTTCTATATAGCAAAACATTGCAACTTTGGTTTTTGTTTCAGGAGTTCCTCTCCATGCTAATAATAACTTAAACGTTGATTTTGAAGAGCTGCAGAGCACTGGTTTAAGGAGGCCAAAGAGAGGCATACAAATTTGAATGCTATCATTTATGGGAGCATTATATATGCTTATTGGTCAGTATTATGTTTCAAATTCAAGTCTATATTGATTTCTTTTCATTACACACACACACACACACACTGATCAATTCAATATGCTGAACACTATATCATGTTGATGCTGAATAGTTCCATGGCACTAAATGTGAGGTCAAATACATATGCTTTAGCTTACAAGTTTGTATTTATGTACTCATATAATAGTGATCATTTTAGGGGCTATTGTTTGGTGCATCATCAATTCTCCCACTGCCAAGTGGAATTATTGGGCTCCAAGTCTTTGGGGTGCCAACTTTATTAAATTATTGAAGGCTAGGACCATATCTAAGGATCCTGTGTAGGTCGCATCATTTGTGGAAAAAACCTTTGGTATGTGTTAAATGGATCCATGGAGGATATGCTTATTGAATTAGGTTGCATGATAAAATTTGTATCTGTTGATTCTGTTCATGTTGTCTACACATTATACTCTATAGTCTCTGTTAAAATCTTTTCCAAGTTTATGAGGTGCTTTCATAAACTCACAATATCTTCATTCATCCATGAATTACAGTCAGTCATGCAATATGGATCGAGCTGAATCTTTGGTGAGGGAGATGGAAGAAGAAGGTATAGATGCTCCTATTGACATATATCATACCATGATGAACGGTTACACTATGATTGGAAATGAAGAAAAATGTCTGATTGTATTCAAAAGGCTTAAGGTAACAAAAAGATAATGTCGTAGAGCTTATTACATGCAAGGTGCTTATGTGTGTGCTTAATTTTGTAAATTTTGTTTGCATTGGAGATGTGTTCTGTGTCTTTTAGCTCCGTCGATCCCCCCTCTTGCTCTCGAATGCCAAAATCATTTGAGGTTAGATAGAGCAATATGCATTTTTTGATAACATGTAATTGCAAAGCTTACCTTTGCCTTTTATACTCTTTCATGAAGAATTTACTTGAATTATATGATAATTCATATCTTATATCGTCCCTTCATGTTAAATCACTATATGCATGTTGTAGGAATGTGGATTTGCTCCTTCAGTGATTAGCTATGGATGTCTCATCAATATGTACACCAAGGTAAGCCTTTTGTCATTTCACCTTTTCATTCTAAAATTTTTGTATCTTATTCTATTGTAAAGCTCCCATACTCACGAGCCTAGTGAAGCAACTTGACACCAGGAATGCTTGTGATTTAAGGAACGGACAGCCCTAGCTCAAGATGTTGTATAAACATTTTGGGCAAAACTGTGTGGAGCTAAGCATGTCATTGCTCAAATCAAATTAATTCATAATTCGCTGCACAAGGATAATGTAAAACATAAATTAGAAGAATGAACTCAGATCCTGGTGTCCATGAAAAGTATAAAACTGTGATAAGTTAGAAAGAGATCTTTTAGATGCCTCCAATCATTTGTTTTGACCTTCTCTTGGAGTTGTGCCCTTGAAAGAGTGGGATACCTAGACAGTGTCCTTTCCTGAGTGGACTAACAAAGGTGATCATGTTGGAGGATAGCAGGCCGATTTGCGTGTTGTGAGGGCTTATGGCTTTAGTGCTAAGAAAACTGGGATCCAGTCCAGAGAATTGGGCATCAGGTTGTCTTCCAGAAACATAATATTTCTTTGTTTGAGTATCCTAGAAGAATGACCATTAAGGAGGATGCAGTGGAATTTGTTTGTTTTTAAGGCCTGTGACTTTAGTGCTAAGAATGCCGGGATCCAGTTCATTTTAAGTGGAATCTTCCGAAAGTTTGGCATAAAAATGTCCTTCCTGCAATCCAATTTGAGTTTCAGAAAGATTGAGTTCATCAGGATTTTGACCATTCATGTTATGTTGTGCTCTTCTGTTCAAACTTTTTGAATCCTTATGCTTTACGGAAGTACGCAGTGTGCCCATCTTCATTTTTATTCAATGAATATTTCTGTTTGAATTCTGTATTTTGTTGGATGTATAGTTTTTCCTTACTCATGTTTTGTATTCAAGTTGGTATCTCTAGTCTTCTTTTTAATTGATGATCAAACATTACATTCAAACCTCCTTTTCAGATAGGTAAAGTTTCTAAAGCCCTGGAGGTTAGCAAAATGATGGAATCAGCTGGCATAAAGCATAACATGAAGACGTATTCCATGTTGATCAATGGGTTCTTGAAGTTAAAGGATTGGACCAATGCATTTACAGTTTTTGAAGATGTTATCAAAGATGGTTTGAAACCTGATGTGGTTCTCTATAATAACATTATCAAAGCATTCTGTGGAATGGGAAATATGGATCGTGCCATCCACATGGTGAAGGAAATGCAGAAGAAAAGACATCGGCCTACTTCACGTACATTTATGCCCATTATACATGGATTTGCAAGAGCTGGGGAAATGAGGAGGGCCCTAGAAATTTTTGATATGATGAGGCGGAGCGGGTGCATTCCAACTGTGCACACCTTCAATGCTTTGGTTCTCGGCCTTGTTGAGAAGCGTCAGGTAAACTATGCATATGATATAACTTAGTTTTGGAACCTGGACATACCAGATTCAAATTTTGATAAATAGACTAGTTTGTGAAAAAACCTTTTTGTAGATGTCATGATGTGTACTGTATAAGTATTTTAGCATGGCCTTTTTTTCAATGTTGCTGATTTGTTAGGAAAGCAGTCATTGTCTGTAATATTGATGGAAGTTTCTCATAGACTTCCTAAATATGTGTAACTTTCCCTTCACCTTAGGGTACATATAAAATTTCAAAGATGTGCTTGCATGAACAACACTGTAAATAGTAATTTACTATATCTATTTGTGCAAGTGACTCTTACACCCCCATGTACTTGGTTGAAAAATTTAACCTCTTTTCCAGTTTAGTGAACCATCGTTCCCTTCATATCCCTCAGTTATGTGGTCGACTTAAGTCACTTCTTGAGATGCTTAGTGAAGTTCCATTTTGGTACATGTGTATCAGCAGTTATGAAAATTGAATTATGTTTATCCGTTTATGAATGCTGTCTTCTGATATTAATGATTCACTTTGCCTTTTCACTAATTCGTTTCTATCTGCACTGGAAGCTTATATTCAGTAATATATTATCTTCTTGTTTGGCACAAACATGTTCATCTTGAGTATCTTGCAGATGGAGAAGGCTATTGAAATATTGGATGAGATGGCATTGGCAGGTGTAAGTCCAGATGAACACACATACACGACAATCATGAATGGTTATGCAGCATTAGGTGATACTGGAAAGGCCTTCGAGTATTTTACCAAATTAAGAAATGAAGGACTAGAACTTGATGTGTTTACATATGAGGCATTGCTCAAGGCATGTTGCAAGTCAGGCAGGATGCAAAGTGCTTTAGCAGTTACAAGAGAAATGAGTGCTCAAAATATCCCAAGAAACACCTTTGTCTATAACATATTAATCGATGGGTATGAATTACTGTCTATAACTCATGAATTTGTGTTTTAAGAGAACTTCCAGTCTCTTAAATATCATTGCAATTAATGTGTTCTCAAAATCTACTCTGATCTCCTCTGTTTCCTTGGTTAGATATGTTATCAGCATTTATTTCCAATATCTTGATTCAATTGTTTTTCTGATGTAGATGGGCTCGAAGAGGTGATGTTTGGGAGGCTGCTGACCTTATGCAGCAAATGAAGCAAGAAGGGGTTCAACCTGATATTCATACATATACATCCTTTATAAATGCTTGTTGCAAGGCTGGAGACATGCTGGTATGCTTTGCTGATCAGTAACTAGTCCTTTGTTTTCAATGTTGTTAGTAAAGGGCACACTCCATGCATTCTGAACTTGAATGGTGATAACAAGCATTGCATTCTAAATTGCTGGAGCCCTTGTATAGACAATCTGATCAACACGAGTTCATAGGATTTCATCTAGTTTAGTGAAAATTAATTTTAACTTTTTTTCTTTGAAGTTAAAGCATTGCTTACACTTAAACAGAAGAAAATTTCAGTTAGGTGTTAATTCAGCAATTTGGTCCCTCATGTTTTACTTAGGTTTGTAATATAGGATGAATTTTTGCTTTCTAGTCTTGGATGGCGATATGTGTTTAAGACCCTGGCACTGGAAGTTTTTGTTTCAGTTTCTCATTTTCCAACTGGCATAATAATATCAGGTTCAACTTTTGCTTTTAAACAAAACCAGGAAACAAAATGCTTAAATCAATTCATTTCTGTCTAAAATTTTAAATGCTTAAGCTTTAGTTATTTATTTTTTTCTGTGCTGTTCCTAATTTGATTTGAGCAAACAATATTTTTCAGAGAGCAACAAAAACAATACAAGAAATGGAGGCTTTAGGAGTGAAGCCAAATGTGAAAACCTACACCACATTGATTCATGGGTGGGCATGTGCTTCTCTTCCAGAAAAAGCATTGCGCTGCTTTGAAGAGATGAAGTTGGCTGGATTAAAGCCTGATAAAGCTGTGTACCATTGCTTAATGACATCATTGTTGTCAAGGGCTACTGTTGCTGAAGCATACATTTACTCTGGGATTCTGTCCATTTGCAGAGAAATGATAGAATCTGAGTTGACTGTAGATATGGGGACTGCAGTTTACTGGTCCAAATGTTTACGCAAAATCGAAGGAACAGGAGGAGAGCTCACAGAAGCTTTACAGAAGACCTTCCCTCCTGATTGGAATGCGCATCACTCTCCTGAGGCAAACTACGAATCAGATATTGATGATGAACCCAGCAATGATGGTGATAATAACATGTTTTTGGCTGGTGTGAATGATGAAGATAGCGACGGTGACATCGATGATCATGATGAGAACAAGGATTTCAAACAGAGATTATGGGTTTAAACCAGTTTCAGAGTCAAAAGCTGTATGGCACTCAAATGAGTGAACCAAGCTATTGAAAATGCACCATTCACATATGGCCATCCTTCAGTAAACTTCAAAACTTGTGATCATTTTGATCATCCTGTATGTGATACATATCAAAATATTTTCTACGTTCTCTTAGTCACAGGACTAAAATTATGCTTCATGCATTTATGGCGTTGACAATTCTCAACTAGGCACAAGGTTCATCTAACTTCAAACTGACTTCATTTTGACTCCTTTCAGTGAGACTAAACCAAAGTTAAGTAATGAAAGACATCAACATTACTTGTTACAAAAAATTAGAGCAATGAGGACATATGAGAGTAGAACTTTTGACGTGATTGCTATCCGCTGAGTGAGGGATGCTTTCCAATAATAGCACAAGAAGAAAAGAATACAAATCTTGATTTTTGCCTAGGACTCTCACTGCCAGGATTGCACCCACACGATGAACCTTCAAATCAAGTTGAAATTTCTTCATCATCATCAAGCCAACGTTCCTGCATGTCGATGGATATGAACTCTATTGACAGTAGTGACATAATTGAGGTACCTTCATTGGTTTTGATGGGGCCGTATACATTGCCTCATCTCATCTATGGTGTCTGAAGGACATCCCAAATGTCCAAAATGCAGAGAACCATTTTTTGTTGATATGTTCTGTCAAAGGCCAGCTAAGAAACCAAGGAAGTGTCAGTTTGGCTTTGAATTTTGTTTTCCCAAGACAAGTGCATAGCACTATTTCGCTATTCTTCCCCCAGCATTTCTCTTCTAAATTTCCAATCTCATGTCAAATGCAATCTGAATGATTTCAAGGGCACTTGGTTCATATAAAAACCATGAAACGGGATTAGACGATACGAGGGAATCCTCAAATTTACCCCCCCCCTGTTCTTTTGATATAGTTGACAGATAAAGATTTTCTCAATTACATCCCTTATTTGTTTAGAACTCTATACTTGGGTCACCCATCTAAAATCGTCACCAATTTCAAATAAAAGAAAATCAAGATTTCTTCAATAATACATCATTTTATTGCATAACTGTACACTTTAGACAAAACTTACACTAATAGACATGGATGATAGAACTCGGTTGAATAATGTATAAAACCCTGGATACTGAATTGAAAAAAGTTTTAGTTTTAAGACTCCAACTGAAAATCTTTGAACAGTTCAGCGTCTCAGTAATTTAGACACAACTTAAGAATCAAAATCATACTTCGCAGGGAACAGAACAGTACAATGTAAGATGATAATTGTGATAATGAGTTCAATATTCCACATTGAATGCCGTTTTGAAATATGTATGGTCACCTCAGGTTCTGTAGCTATAGACAGGGTGGAAATGGATTTGATGATTCTGTATCTCCCTTCTTAACATCTGTTGGTGACCTAATTCTTGGTACAATGATTTTGCTGGGCTGTACACATTGCCTTAATGATGCTATGGTGTCTTTAGTAGATCCCAACTGCCCAGAATTCAAGATAGCCATTTGGTTGATATGTTCCTTCAAAGGCCAGCTAAGAAATCAACCTAGTGTTAATTTACTACAAGAAGGCTACATATTTGTCTATGCTTCCGAGCTGGTTTTTGT
>Ga0325401_1006609_pt1:0-10000 | contig 11217 bp, 4 predicted proteins | sample PopdelMetagenome_FD_205666 | JGI IMG/M metagenome (GOLD analysis project Ga0325401, IMG submission 205666) | Populus deltoides microbial communities from Bellville, Georgia, United States - Xylem-PdKOR-R2 | ecosystem: Host-associated > Plants > Phyllosphere > Stem > Wood/Secondary xylem...
AGACTACAGAGAGAGCAAATCTCTTGATCTCAAGCTCTTATCACTGGATCACCATCTAGATGGTTATTTTTTGTTTTCTTTTTTGTTTTTGATGGGTGGTGTCTTTCCGGTCAACTTCCGTTTTAATAGTTATTGATCAATTAAATATGAATGATAAATTATTCTAAAAAAGCTTTGAATAACAAAAGTTTTAAATTCAAAATAATTTTGTGGATTTGACAATGAGCTTATGGGTTTATTAATTTAGTTTTGAGTTTGGTTAATAAAAAATATTTGATACTAATGTCCTGTTTGATTAATAATTTATTTTAATCTCTAAAATATCTTAATATATGAACTAATGTATTAATTATATGATGAAAATAAATATTATTATGAGTAATTCATGAACTATTAACATTTATAAATATAAAAATTCATGAATTATAAAAATTCTTCATAAACAGTAAAGATTCATGATTATAAGAAATTAATGTTTTGGTTTATAAGTTCTATAATTAAGTGTCTTATAAAGATGGAAAGTTCTTTACTCTTTTTTTTTTTTTATCTGTTGTTGGTTTTTTTTTAGACTTGTTTTTCTATTTTTTTTCTTTTACTATAAAGTTTAGATTTAGCTTTTATAAAGAGATATCAAATATAACTTTTTTTAAATTTGTTGAATCTTATTAAGAATGCACCTAAATAACATGGTGTTGTTGCAATTTTAAAAAGCTTATTGAAATTTTTTTATATATAAGATGAGAAGCAATAAATCTATAAAGACAAATAATTGATCCCTGATGATAATAAAAAAATCATCTTGATTAAATTATGAGAGTTTTAACAAGTAAATACTTTATATGCTTTTAATTTATGTATTATATGTTTTAGTATGTATACTAGGAGTTAGTTTCAATTTCTTTTGTATAATTTAATATTTATTCTACATATATATATTAGTTTTTTTGTTATGATTGCAAGTTTACAATAAACTTATAATATTGCATGATTATAAACTAAGATATTTAGTTTCCTCTGTCGCTCTTCCAATCTGATTTTTTTATTTTTTTGAAAAATGACAAGTGTTGTCTGAGATTTCTTTGTTCGTACCAACGGAAAAAGGATATAACACCGGGCAGCTAGCTAGCGTCCTCTAACCCTTTGGCAAGAACTTTTGTTTTGGCAATCATTCATGAAATTAACTAGGCTTCCTGATCAATCAGCTAAGGTGACTAATGTTGTTCGCAATGGTGAATGGTACTGGCCGACTGCATGCTAGAACAAATGCTATAGTATCTTACGGCACCATATTAATTTCCATGTGATTCTGAAGAATATTATTATATTTCTCAGAAGATAACTCCATGAAGAGTGTCTTAGGCAGAACAGTTGCCGGGAGTTGAGAAGTTGCTCATCATGGGGCCTTTACATGTTCTCAGATCAGATGCAGTTTTATTGTTTTGCTTGCTGTTTTAAAAAGGCTCTCTCCTAATTAGAAAGGGAATAATCACCTCTCGTAATTGCTTGATGTGCAACCAAGAGGATTAAGATAGAGATCAGCTCTTCCTCACATGCTCTACAGATTCACACTATCAACTCTTCCTCACATGCTCTACAGATTCACACTATCAACTCTTCTTCACATGTTCTACAGATTCACACTATCAACAGATCAACTCTTAAAAACAACGTCATGATGCCTTGTCCATTAAATTTTTCTCTGACTCTGTTGCTGAGGTAGCACATATCTACTTTGACAGCATATCTGCTACTAACAAACTACTAATGTGCTCATGGATGATGAGTGGTCATGACTTCTTGTTCGCATGCAGCAAACAGGATGATAAAAACAACATAAATTTGTGAAGAGGCTTCTAAAAGTGACTCCAATACACAAACTGAGTAAATGTATCGGCTTGGCTGGTAGCTTTGTGGCGCTGGTGTACAGGGACTTCTTATTTAAAAGGGGAATGTTTAAGGCTTCGGACCATTGCTAGAATGCTAAAGTGGAATATTGTAGATGGTTCTTCGGGGAAGCCACGAAGAGTAGCGAATTACCTTTTGTTGATCTACTCTACCAACTAGCAACTAATCGTCTTGTTTGTATATATTCTGCAGATAATATTTCTCTTAACATTATCAGAATCCCTGCTTGATTATAGCAAGAACATAAAAAAAATCGATAACGTTGACTTTTGGGGCTGTGCTTATATTAGCACTCTTTTATGGGGTTATAGCCTTGTTGTTCCCTTTTCTTTGATAATCATTTGAACGTTTTTAGGTTTGTTTCTTCATAATTTTTACTGCAACCCTCAAATCCTAAATTCCTACATTAATCATGTATCTCCGTCTCGATATACTTCATCCTCCAAGAACCTAACAACCACAAGGATGGGCCCCGTGCGATCCGTGCTCAAAGAAAAGTCACTACAGACTTAGGAGGATGAAAGATTAGCTCTCTTTGATCTCTTTGAATAGATTAGTCTGTTCATCCCTTCTCATGAACTTAGCTCTAGGTTTTATCAGTATGCGTCTCTTTCTGGGCCAACTGCCCTGTGGTCAGTAGGGTTGAAGCCCATGCTCTTAGGTTTACTCAAGCATGTTTCTCGCTTTCCTTAAGACCAGAGGAAAGACTCCAAGTAACCAAACAAGAACTAGTATTTAGGAAGAGCATATGGACTATGAAAGCCAGGCCCATCACTTGCCTCATGGAAATTCTGGAGGCAAAGAAACAGGAGAACAGAAAAATTGGGACGTTGGAGGATTTTTAGAAAAAAAAAAATTATTATTATTATTATTATTATTATTTATTTATTTATTTAGAGAAATATGTGTAAATTTGAGTTATCAACACTAATCATGATACCTCAATGTCATAATCGTAGACAACCTGAAAGAATTATCACCATACCATACCACAAGTACAAACTTTTAAACTATTCAGCAATGTCATACATCAACTTCGAGCGTGTTTGGCAGTGTGGTTGCGGGTGCTTTTCAAATAGCTTTTCGTGCCGAAATGCATGCCAATGATGTTTTTTTATTTTTTAAAAATCATTTTTGACATCAGCACATCAAAACGATTCAAAAAGTACAAATCGCACTCAATTTTAGCAAAAAAAAAAAATTCAAATTTAGAGAAAACGCAGGTACAAACGCAGTACCAAAGATTGTTTTCATCTTAAGTCAACACGGTTACTTGTGAAGATAGCTACCCTTGAAAAAAGTCAACATTTTATAATACTATACACATAGTTGTTTTTTATTTAAAAATATATTAAAATAATATTTTTATTTTATTTTTTTAAATTTATATCTGACATTATTATATCAAAACAATCTAAAAACACAAAAAATATATTAATTTTAAACAATAATTTTTTTTAAAAAAACACTTTTACACCACAAAAACAAATAATAGCTTAGAAAATAACATTTTCTAGAACAGTAAAACAAGCCATAAACAACCTCATTCATCTCTTAAGAGCATGAAAGCAATAGCATTAACCTCTGTATTGGCGTATCCATTTATACTCTGTTTGGCATTATAATACAGTGCGGGTTAGAGATGTTTTTAGACTGATAATAACTTTTAAAATTATTTAATTTTCATTATTTAAATATGTTTTTCATTAAGAGTGCGATATAAACTTGAATTTAAGAATAATTATAATTTGTGGCTTTTCTTGGGCCTGAGTTTTTCAAACTATAATCATAAAAGCTACAGTATCTTGAATTAACACGTAATGCATAGCATTCACAATCTCGAGGAATATAGTCGAAATCATCTGTGGGTGAAATGCCAATAATTGTATACAATGAACCTTTAAAAAATAAACCCAAAAAAGAATGACTTTGTATTTAGCTACCAAACTTAATTTTCACCAATCAGAATCTTCTGGATTGAAATTAATGATGTGCGAAAAAAGAAGAAGAATTATGAGCTTTTGAAATAGTAATATTGTACGAAGACGCGTGGAAACTGCTTGGAAAAGTCCTTTGCGATTGCATTCATTATCTTCGCAGACACGCATAAAAATCATTAAACAGGGACACCCTCTTCCTCTAAACAAAAGTCAAGTCTTAGCCTAAACTGATCAACTTCTTCTGATCTGAGCACTTTAATTTCTTTGAGTGACAGAAATGTCTCATAGGAAAATTTCACCTCCACCGTATGAGCAAACAGGAACACCCTCTTCCTCTACTCATCCTGGTTCGTCTTCTGGTTCTCCCCGGGATCATCAATTGGTATTGCTGTATCTAAATAATTATTGTGTAGATAACTTTACTTCATTGACTTGCAGGTGCAGGAACACCCTCTTCCTCTAATCATCCTGGTTCGTCTTCTGGATTTCCGCAGGATCATCAATTATGATTGCTGTATCTAAATAAATTAATAGTGGAGATAACTTTAATTCATTGACTTGCAGGTGCAGCTGAAGATGTAGATGCAGCTGGGGGATCAAGCAGCACAATTGCAAATTACTTTGACCGTGGTAATTAAGACTCCTTCCCTTGAATTATTTGATGCATTGCTCTTTATTTTTCTCATTAGGAATGAATAAATCAAGGACGGGATTCTTCTTCAGAGAAAACTAACATCATTAATCATGTGTTATAATTGCAGTTAGATCGGCTGGTCTCTTAGACACAATGAAATTTGAGGTAAAGAAAATCAGAAAAGGCGGGAGGAGGAACATTTTCAAGCAGAAATTTGACCTTAGAGCTGGAGAAAAGCTGCTAAAGGCATCACACTGCTTTTTTTCAATTGAAACTGGTGCTGTTGCAGGACTTCTCTTTATTTCTACTGAAAAGATAGCATTCTGCAGTCAGAGATCAATTGCCTTCAATTTTCCTATTTTGCAGCAAAATCAAACAGTTGAACAGGTGAATAAGTATTTCCTCTTTACTATATTTTTCTTGTGTCAACTAGGCGAAGTCTTATTCAATTGATTGCAAGCTGTAGTTTTATTTTTTTTTTTAAATGTATTGATCACTTGTACACTAAAATATTGAAGCATAGGATGCAGAGTTCGTCTGTCTTCAATTTCTTCCTTAAAAAAAGACGAAGACTTTATTTCTAAACCATGTAGATATTCAACTCGGTTAACTTAATGACCAATTGATCCTGACCTGATAGGTCATTTCAGTAATCCAAGACCTAGGTCGATTAAAGTTTCAAATTAAATTAGGTGGAAATAAACTCAGTTAGTCCTGATTAACCTAGTAGGTGAATTGATAATCTGGTCATTCATGTTAAAATCTAGTTTTGAATTCAATAGATCAATCCACCCAATTCATTATCTGGCGCTAACAGAGACTTAAGGTTATAACTAAAAGTATTTTCCACGAGGGGTGGAACTAATTAAAGGGGGCGATGTAGCATCCCCATAATTTGGAACATTTTACATTTTAGTCTTAAAATTTCTCATGTTTCTTTTAATTGACTTATAAGTTTTATGAATGTAAATCATATAATCAAACAACTGAACTGTATGAATTTGCATGGTTAATTAATTGGTCCTGTATGCAAAAGAAACCTGACTCGTTGAAATTTGATATATTCATGAGCAGTTTGAGATACCACTAAGGGACATTAGATGGAGCAACTATGGTCATCCACAACAGAAGATCCTACAAATAAGAACAGAAGATAATTCTGAATTCCTGTTCATGGACTTCTTGCGTTACGAAAAAGCTCGTCAAAACTTTGAGAAAGCAATGCGCAAACTCTACCAAGCTAGGTAATTTCAAAGCAAAAGATTAAGAAGTTGATCTCAAGATCAGACAAATGCAATGGTGATCAAGTTCTGAGGCGAAAGAAAAAGGCTCATCTTTTAGACAACATTGTCGTCTTAATTTTAACAGTGTGCAGTACACATTTTACGTACAAAGTTGTAGTTTAGAGCACATCAAGAGGCAATGCTCAAAGGGTTTCCTACCTACCTTTTCCGTTTCTATGGATGATTGAAACCAATTCTTCATTTCGGAAGGGAAAAAGAAAAACAGGAAATAGTAGATATTAATATTGAGATAGGAGAAGGATTCCCAGATCAAGTAATTAGATTAATTTGTAGTCTAAAAAGAGAGTTTGTGTTTAGAATTTTTATTAAACTAGTATTTAGAATCCTTCTTGGAATATGATAATTTGGGGTTCTCTTTATCCTGTAATCCCTTCATAAATACAAGGTTCATGCATTCAGAATGGTGTAGGTGTGTTGAATATGTATGAATTAAAGAAGGGAGGTTCAAAATTTATTTGTGTGTTAAGTTTTCAAAAATTAGCCAGCTTTAGAAGATTTGGTTCCAATAATTTACAGATTACTAGATGAAAATTAGTTATGTAATTGCAAGATATTGAAGATATGTATATCCTTTGCCAAAAAAAAAAAAACAATATGAAAGATACTCTTTAAATGAAATTATTTGTGAAGTTTAGAAAAATATTTGGTATTTACACTGAAAAAAACTTTAATTTAAAAAAGTTTCTTAATAGAAGAACACAAGTTAATTTATTGCTAAATTGAGTGTTTTGGTAAATAAAATTTCAAAGTGCCTTACTTATAAAATTAACCAATGGCATTTAAAAATACGGTTTTAAATTTTCCAATTAAGAAAAGGTCATATAATTAATTAATTATTAAATTAACACGATACATTATTAATTTTCTATCCTTGAGAAATCAATTGACGAAGTCCTAAACGTGTAAAATGTATTTTTTCCATATCAAGTGCTCCAATGAAAAGTATTTTTCCATATCAAGTGGTCCAATATATCTTACAATTTATGAGACAATAAAAATATATTACATGTCGTCTGCATGCATTTATTGTTGCACGAGAGATACAATATATCTCTTTGAATTTCTCTAAGATTTATAATAGTGGTGATTAATTTAAGTTCGTGCGTGTTGGAAAACTGTACATCAATTTAACCAAATACATAATTAAAAAAAATATATGTGGTGATTTAATTGTTATACGGTAAGAGACCATACACAACAAATCCCTCCTTTACACACACACACCAGTGAGGAATTTGTCATGTAGATAATTAGCTTGTAAGCTTCAATTTAGAAAGCTTTACCAAGCTCGTTTTTCTTCTACAAGCTTTTATTATGTCTGACACATTATTATTGGTATGTATCTTCTTACTAATAAATGATTTCATCTTCATAACATCTTGAATCTATTAATATCTAACCTTAATGTGTTTTGATTGGGAGTGAAAAATAGAATGATTTTTGAGATGTATTTCACTTTAACTGTCACAATGCAACATAAAGTTTTTTTGAACTAGTCTCTAAGTTCATATAAGAAATTCTTCATCCATAGCAACTGTAACATCCTCATCATTTGTATAGAGATTCCCTCACACTAAATCTAAAAACAATGTAATTTCTTTTTTTATTTTTAGTTTGAAACAATCACCCGGTTATTATAAATCTTTCTGGAATTTCAAATTTTTTTTTTTATCAATCCCTAATCTTAGTATTGCATATAATCCTTGTAAATTAATAACATTTCTATCGAAATTTCAGTAGAATCTCTTTTTTTTTGAACATCCTAAGTGTCGACATCAATTCATATCAAAATCAATCACACTTTTTATCCATAAACCACATAAAACTTATCACCTCATGTTTGATCCAATCATCCTGGATCCCATCTCATTATATCCAAGATTCCATAGTCCATTCTCATTAATTCATAACACTAATAATAACAATATATTCAACATTTGTAGTGGATGATGCAACATATTTTTGCAACCTTAATTGCTAAGAAACTATTCCCTCTACAAAGGTCATCAAGTCTAGAATCAACATCACCATCCATATTTGCATCTATATATCCATCTAACACAGGTTTATCATTGCCAAAACATAAGTTGAAACTAGAAGTACCTTTAAGATACTTGAGTATTCATTTCATTACTAGCTAATGTTCCTTACCAGGATTAGCGAGGAACTGACTAACCATACTAACTGCATGAGCTATATTCGACCTTATGTAAACTATGATATATATAGAGTTACCAATTACAGATGTATAAGAAACCTTCTTTATCTCATTTTTACCTTCTTCACTTGAAGAACATACTTAGAACATAGCTTATAATGGCTTTAAATGGAGTAGAAACATGTTTGAACTTACTTATGTTGAATATCTCAAGTACTTATTGAACATATATCTTCTAAGATAGCCAAAGTCTCTCATTCTTTTTGTCATGATTCATTTTTATACCAAAAATCTATTTTGTCGGTCCGAAGTCTTTTATTGTAAACGACTTGTTTAACTCTCCCTTTAAACTATAGATCTTCTTAGAATTATGGCCAACAATTAGCATATCATCCATATATAACAAGAAAATAATAAAGTTTCCATCAAGAAACCTTTTCATAAACACATAATTATAAAAAGTGGTCCTATCATAACCATGATTTACCATGAAAGAATCAAGCTTCTTATACCATTTTCTTGGAGCTTGCTTCAACCCATACAAACTCCTTTTCAACTTGCATACTAGCTACTATTTGCCTATTGCTTTAAACTCTTCATGCTGCTTCATATAGATCTTCTCATCTAAGTTGACATAGAGGAAGATAATTTTCAAATCAAGTTGTTCAATTTAAAGATCCAAAGTAGCAACTAAACCAAGCACTACCTGGATTGAAGAATCTTGACCATTGGTGAAAAGATTTCTTCAAAATCAATACTTTTTTTTATGATCGAAACCTTTCACAACCAATCTTGTCTTATACCTTGGCTGTGAGCAGTTTTCATCAACTTTTGACCTGAACAGTAATTATTCTTGAGTGCTCCTCTTGCATTTAAGAAGCTTCACTAACTCAAAAAAGGATTTCATCTCTACTTGCATGGCTTTCAACCACTTATTTTTCTTCTCACATGACATAGCTTCATCAAAGCATTCTGCCTCCCCCCCATTAGTAATCAACACATACTCTTGAGAAGAATATATGGTGAAAGGTTGATGAGGTCTAGTGGATCTTATTAATTGTGACTCATTTGAATCTTTTTAGATAACGTGTTCAGGAATAACATCATCATCATTAACTAGATCAGGATCATTAACTAGTGGCTCAATAGACAAACCATCATTATCATCATTTTAAAAATCCTCCTCATGATTAAAAGACATCAAAGTTAACTATGGATTAGGTCTCAAATTTGAATTAGTAGGAATATAAATTATGAGCTATATTTTTCTATTTACTTAATTTTATAATTTTTTGTTGGCTTTACAATTTAGGCCTTCACCTTAATTGCTATATTAGTGATAAGAAGTTGAAGTGGATGGAGTGTTTTTTTTTTGTAAGTATGGCATTTTAAGATTTTATTTACAGAAATTAATAAGATGTTTTTTTCCTTCTACTTTATAGAAAAGACATCTTTTTTATCATCGGATTCTATATCTTACTTACCGTGATCTTGTGCCAAGTCTTAAGCTGATTCAGGTTTAATAACTATGTCTCATTAGAAATCATAATAAATCATCAAACTTTCACTTGCTTCCAAACATATAATTAATTATTAGTCATTATTTTTAAGAAGAAGCCATTAATTAGTGATAGATAATTCATGAATTCTATGTGGAATTAATTTTTTTTAAGAAGGAAATATATTTTTAGAAAAAATAATTTTGATATATATTAATCAAGATTCAGAGGAAGAGAAAAATTAATTCATTGAGGTTAATATGGAGGAGATATGATATATTAAGAAGATGATTCTTTTAAGAAGATGGACATGGAATGTATGTTCGAGTAATTTTGTTACCCAGAGAAAGTGCTAATTAGAGATGAAAAATATGTTTTGGCTTGGCTCAAATTTTAATTCTATGAATTATATTAAGTAGATGATTCTTTTTTCAAGCAGTTTGATCTTACCTGCATTAACACTATGTCCAGTACCCACATGCTTTCCATCCATGTCCATTTTCATCTCATTCAAAGAGATAATACTGTATCGTCTCAATTAATTGCGATAATTTACGCAG
>Ga0325401_1006623_pt1 | contig 11210 bp, 11 predicted proteins | sample PopdelMetagenome_FD_205666 | JGI IMG/M metagenome (GOLD analysis project Ga0325401, IMG submission 205666) | Populus deltoides microbial communities from Bellville, Georgia, United States - Xylem-PdKOR-R2 | ecosystem: Host-associated > Plants > Phyllosphere > Stem > Wood/Secondary xylem | place...
TTTAATTTTATTTATATATATATTTTTAATATTCCTAGGTCATGGAAATTAGAAAAAGAACAGAGAACCATGTCAGCTCACTTGCTGTCCTTTCAAAATTGATCATGAAATATCTCCTCGAGGCCCTCTCAAAATGAACATTGAATTATAAATAATCCATCCAGTACTGCTATTTCCACTAGAAAACACTTCTCTCAGTTGAAAACTTGAAATTATTGGTTGTACTGTGGAAGCATTACTGACCCCGAAAAACATGCATGAAGACAATTAGATGATGCAAAACTCCTGGGACCAGAAATAGTAGAGATGACGATTGAAGAGGACAATCAGATAAAAAAAAATAAAGAAAGTTGGAGATAAATAGAAAAGTTACGTGGACAATCAAAGAAAATCTTTGAAATTTCAAACAAGAAATAAAATGTTTTTGTTGGTGACACATTAGAATCATTTAGTTCGAAATGAAAGAAAAACGTGTTTTTCGGAAGAAAATAATGTAGTTTAATTGGTCAAGTTTTAGATTTGTTTTTAAAAATTATTAGTTCTAGTTTTACAAACCTTAAGATTATTAAAAACTTATATGGTTATTAACTTCAGGGTTCATAAAATTAGTCGAAATACACGCAAATTGACTTGAACACTCACGTTAATAAAAAAAAATTAATCATGAAATATCTGATGAAGCAGCATAAAATTGGTTGAATAATAGTGTATGGTATCTCCTCGAGGCCCTGTCAAAATGAACATTGAATTGTAAATTATTCATCCACTGCTATTTCCAATAGAAAATAGTTCTCTCACTTGAAATTATTGGCTGTACTGTGGAAGCATTATTGACCCCGAGAAACATGCATGGAGACATTTAGATGATGTAAAACTGAACCGAAATAGTGTTGGGAATTCCGTCTCCCCATGCGCGGACCGGTGGTGTACTGATAGTTGTCCAAAGGAGGCTAGGCACACTGAGACACAATATTTAACGTGGTTCGGCAAAACCGCCTACATCCACGGGAGAGAGTCCATATTATTTAGAGTTAGAGAAAGGATTACAACACAATACATGGAGGAGGAGGATCACTTCACTCAAACTCAACTCCCAGCTCTCATTGCTGAACTTGCAGCTGCTGCAATGGCAGCAAGGCTGCTGCCATTGCAGCCCTTCACTTTCACTCTCATATTCTCACAACTCTACACATTTTGCTCTCACTCTCGATGCCCTTTTATAGGCAACAATGGTGCCACCAGCTCCTACTTTTCTTCAACAAAGGTGGCTGCGAACTCCAGCCCATCTTCAACAATGGTGGCTGCCAACCTTTGACATCTTGGATGGGTGCACATGGTTGGTGCAACTCCATCTGCAGCTGCTGCCATTGTCAATGGTTGTTGCACATTAATGGCAACCAACCTAACAATCACCCCCTTTGCCATTCATGTGGGCAACTGTCCTCTTGCTTCTTCAGCACAGGCTTGCATCCTGCAGCTCTTCCAATCTTACCAATCCGAGAGCGTCTGTGGCCAAGTTTACAGGTACTCGCCAAACCTTTCAATCACCAGAGTCACCAAAGCACACCTTTTCTCACACAAAAGGATCACTACAACCAGATGGTTTGCCACTTCACATCTAAAGAGTGTTAACGCTTGTCTCTGGGACACAACATTCCCATTCGAGCGTATCAATCATGCTTGGTTCGGAATGATTCATCAAGCCTCACATCAAGGCTTACAACACCCCCTCAAACAGAAATTTCCATTTCCAAGTGCGATAGTCATTATCTGAGTATCTTAATATGATCACGAGCTCACCACTCTTCCAAGAGTCTACTCATCCAGGAGTTGCGCCTGCCCTCTGTTCCACCCTAGGAACCACGCCTTACTTCTTCGTGAGTCTCTCGCTCTTAGTCTCAAGAGTCCAGGTAGTTTTCCACCTTTACCTATGGGGACAGCCCATTAAAGGTTGATCCATATATGTCTTGATACTTTGAGTATTACAATGCCTTCACCGAGCTCACCACCTTGACAAGAGTCAACTCGTTCCCGGAACCTGCGCATGCCCTCTGCTCCTTCATAGCAGCCGTGTCTTAATGCTCCACAAGTCATCCACTTATTGTCCAAGGCAAATATCTTCTAGCTCATTGATCTTTAGCATGGGGGCAATATCCATGAAAGTCAATCCTGCATTTGTCTCCATACTCATCATAGCCACTTTATTGGCTATCCATCTATCCACTCATATTCAGCCATCACATTGGCTCTGGGGTTGTTCTGAACTTGGGCTCTTATCGTGGCCCATACACCTTCTCTAAGGTGTCTTCGCCCGTTGTCGTGGGGCGGTCTAAACTGGGGCTCCTATCATGGCCCTCACACCTTCCATCTAAGGTGTCTTCGCCTTTCATAGGCGGTCGTATCCTCCTTCAGTTAAGATGCTTCAAAGTGGCTCCAAGAGTCTCTACCACCATGTGTACCATGGGAGAGTTCACTGCCATTGATTACATAGAAAGAGAAATTTGCGGTATACTCCTCGCAATCCTCCACCTCGATTTCTATCTTTGGAGCTTCTACGCCTTTCTGCTTGACAGCTCCACCTACACCAACTCTCTTTGGTGTCTTCGCCTTTCATCATAGGCGGTCGCCTTTTAACACAGGCGTTAGCACCCCCTCAATTAGGTGCTTCTACAACAGCTCTCTTTCCATTCTTGCATGCATTGGAAAGGTCTTCACCTGTTGTCTTCATCAAGAGCATAAGAGACTTCCTGTTGTACAACTTCTACACAGTCTCTGCTCTGAGCTTCATCTGGGAACTCTTCTTCTCCTTGCACCCGTTGTCTCATTATAGTACCACATTGGATCCTACGGGTACTCTTGCACAATCTCCGTGTGCCCTCGTACAATTTCTGTTCTCCAGATTTCTCCCTATCCATTGCTTATATTTGACAGCAGCTCATCCTATCACAACACATGTCCAAGTCAAAATAGGGTGCCAATCTTTATCCCCTTGCTGTATTTCTCTTCCATTATCAGGGTCTTCATCAATTCTCCCCTCGAGAAATCACAGTCACCGAATCTAACTTCTTTGGAGAAATCACCACTCTATCAGATCCTTGAACATACGGAACCCAACTGTTCCTTTATGCCGTCATCCTGCTAGTCTTCAACCATTTCATTACAAACTGCTATATATACAAAAATAGTACCGTATGAATAATCCTTCAACTAGGCAAGTTCCCAGGAAAGATTGGAGGGGTCACACTGGTCCCGCTTAAAACCCAATCTCCTAGCCAGAACTTTTTAGGCCATATATATCCATCATACTGTCTTTCCGTATATACAACCATTTGCTAGCTTTGTTGCGGCATTCCTTTACAAGTAATCTGGAATATACTGGTTTAATACATGATTTCTCAACATCTGGCGAGACTACCATTTCTTAGATTCGGCAAGATTGGTCTTAATCAATTTTCACTCTACACCTCAAATCATCCACTTGATCGGGTGTCCAGAGTGTCCCAATTTTTGCCTTCCCTCAAGGCAGTTAAAATTCTCCCCACTTAGCAGTTCAGCACATATAATTGGGTAAACATGTGCACCTTCTTCTTCTTCATCTTCATCGACCACCACGATGACCTTTAGATGTCTCCTAATCGGGCAATCTCTTTTGTTAATTCACCACCACCACTTTCGGTCTCAAATCTCAACAATCAGACCGTACCATTGTATCCGGAACAATCAAATTAGCTGGAAACAAGTCTGAAATCGTCCACATCGCATTTCAGACGGCTAAGAATTGATCAAAACAATTCTGGCCTGATGAACGACCCATATTCAATCTCATATCCGGTTGCACGTAGAATCTGCTGCACAGAATCGTATCCCTCAGCTCGCGGCTCGGTTCGGCTTCAACAAGGCTCGGCTCATCTCTGCTTGGCTTGGCTCGGCTCGCGGCTGGTGACATGGCAGATGGGTCCCTCTTAGATGATGTGGCAGATGACTAGTCGCTGACATGGCATGCCACTGTGCATGATGACATCACAATTATGTCATGATGATGTCATCCTTGGCATGCCTGCTGTGCATGCTGACATCACAATTATGTCGTGCTGATGTCACCCTTTGCATGCTTATTGTAGACTGCCACCTTGTCGGCGCGTGGGGGCGCGTGCGGGCATGTCTGAAATCCGATTGCGACGTCGTTTTCACCAGTGGCTTCGTCTCGGCCTCCTCTACATAGTGGTATGGTCAAAACATCATTTTGAGAACTTTCATTTTGAGCAAAAATCAAACACCCCTTTAAACCATGTGCTCTAATACCAATTGTTGGGAATTCCGTCTCCCCATGCGCGGACCGGTGGTGTACTGATAGTTGCCCAAAGGAGGCTAAGCACACTGAGACACAATATTTAACGTGGTTCGCCAAAACCGCCTACATCCACGGGAGAGAGTCCATATTATTTAGAGTTTGAGAAAGGATTACAACACAATACATGGAGGAGGAGGATCACTTCACTCAAACTCAACTCCCAGCTCTTATTGCTGCACTTGCAGCTGCTGTAATGGCAGTAAGGCTGCTGCCATTGCAGCCCTTCACTTTCACTCTACTCTCTTCACATTCTCACAACTCTACACATTTTGCTCTCACTCTCGGTGCCCTTTTATAGGCAACCATGGTGCCACCAGCTCCTACTTTTCTTCAACAAAGGTGGCTACCAACTCCAGCCCATCTTCAACAATGGTGGCTGCCAACCTTTGACATCTTGGATGGGTGCACATGGTTGGTGCAACTCCAGCTGCAGCTGCTGCCATTGTCAATGGTTGTTGCACATTAATGGCAACCAACCTAACAAATAGTAGAGATAAAGTGTTTTTTTAATGAAGGTGTCACATTAAAAGGGTATCATTCAGTTTGGAATGAAAAAAAAAACTTGCCCTGAGATACAATGATTCTTTTGAAATTATAAAAAAGATAGGGCTAGTTGCTTGTTGATTGGAGCTACGTATATATTTGGATAAGATTCATAATGTATTATAAAAAGTAAAGATGAATCTCCCACGAGTGTAAACACTCCCGATTCCTATTAAAGTAACAAAGCATTTGATATTAGAGACAAAACTAGTCAAAATCGTGGATTGAGACAAAAAAATGTAAAGAAATAAAAGAGTTTTCTTGGAGAGTATTATGGAGGAACTCGTAAATAGAAGAAAGAAGAGATGTGGGAGAGGGAAACCAAAATTAAAGAGAAATATCCACATATATTCTCCAATGCAAGCATGGAACTTAAATTTTAGGGAGAATACGTAAGCTCCGAGAATAAACTTTTACAAAAAAAAACCTTAAATTAACCTCATGATGAAGAATGTGAGGTTAAATATATGAAAAACCAAATAAATTCAGTTGTTAAGGGGGAGATTTTAAAAGATAAAAAGAAGTACAACTCAAATTGTAAAAAAAGAAAAGAAAGAATGGGGGCCAAAGTATAATTAAAAAAAATTAAGACTACAAATACCTCTTTTTCTCTTCCAAAAGGCCGGCAACATAAAGACAAATAGGAGGGGAAGGATTTCATATTTTTCCACAAAAAATTAAGAGAAAAATACCAAAATTGTTAAGTTTATACAAGTTCTAGATTGTTAGGTAAATAAAACGAGAGGGAGAGGGTTGTCTGCATGCAAGGAGGGAGGGGTTGGAAACTTTTAACCGATTAAGAATCGAAATCCAAATTACCTCTAGGTAAGGAGCCCTAATCATAATTGTAAAAACCAATTTAAATTTGATTAGGAATTATACATCAATTTAGAATTGAAAATTAGGATTCTTGAGTGAAATTGAAGGAAATTATTGAAATTAAGTTAATTAAAGTATTGTGAATTACCTTAAACATAAAATTATGTAAAAATACCAAAGAAAAATCAATGGCTAAAGCAACAAGAGTAGCCAACCATTTGAGGGTGAATGGGAGGAAAATAAATTTTGATTTTCTTGATAAAAGTCTCGAAAAATAAAAGAAAAGCAAGCCGTTAATCAATACTAATGAATTACTTTCACATGCTGATTTGCGCTCCATAACTAAAAATCTTCCATTTTCTTTTTCTTGTCATTAATCAAGAGAAGGAGGCGTCTCACTGTTTTCTTGATCAAGAATAAATTCAAAAAACTTATTTAATTAAATTAAATTTTAGATTGAAATAGTTTTCTTTTCATTTCTAATTGGTCATTTTTCATTATTTAATTACACAAGGGAGCAAGTTATAATTAAAACAATATACTAAATATTGTCAATAGTATTTTAATATAATTTATAGATAGAAAAATTACTTATTTTAATTGACAGCTATCAAACTTTATATAAAATTATTCAAATCTCGAATGTTAAAAAATAAATTTAATTGAATAAATATTTAAATTAAAATAATTTAGTAAGTTATTAATTAAGGAATTAAACAGTACACGTGCCCTATAAATACCTGCCATGTGCCTTCACACCCTCCATCAGCCTCATTCTCATCGTTGTCCTCCTCTAGCATGTATTTCTTTTTCTTTTTTTCCTTCAGGCCTGTAGAAAAATACATGTCAGCCCACGCAACCTGCAGCTCTATCCAACGGATAGATGCGCATCACAAAACTATTGGAAAGATAGATAGAGAAGCACGTTCTAGCTACTTTTCTCTTCATTTTGGAGAAAACTACATGTTCACTCGCTAATATAGTCCTTTATGTTATCAAAGATGTTTAATTTACCCTTCTGCATACTTTGATTGACAGATCAAATTCCAACATTTAATTACTTTTTTTTTTTTTTGTGTTAAGAATACCCAACAATGACTCTTAAGTAAAACAAATTGAGCATAAATCACTAAAATAAGCAATAGAACACAAATCATAATAACTAACAAAAACAGATACACTCGATTTTATAGAGACCAAATCAAGAAAGACGACATGCTCAATCCTGTAATTAAAGCATGTGGTGATTAACACAGTGAAAAAAACTAATTATTTCATTAAACACATGAATCAAATTATAATTAACTCTCTAAGGATAATTCTAAGCACCTGAAATTAAATAACCATACATGTATAAATATATGACCGAGTACAATCCCTATCTAAGGTATTCTTTTAAAAAAATAAAACAATCTTCTGATTCTTCCCTTGGATTTGATATATAGTGACTTAATTTATTTGTGAAATCAAATCAAGATTTATGCTTTGCAAGAAACTCGAATTTAGGCGTGTATTGTGAAGCGAGATTTGGTGATTTGATGCTTTAAGATTAATTTTGATTTATCTTCAAAGTGTTGTTGAAGAACTTTTATAAGGGCACTTAAGCTTGATCCAATAGAGCTTTGTTCTTTGTAGACTTTAAGTGTAGATGAAAGAGGCTTGAGAGTTTTTTAGATGACTTCCTTACTTGAAGAGCTTGTCTTGAATAAAATTTATATCTCAAAGAATCCTCCGTTTTCTTTTTTCTAGGGTGAGGGCATCTATTTATAGAGGTTTGTAATTGCCAAAACTAGGAGTTCTCTGCGAGATTTTTTTTTAAATATCTAAAGATTTAATGGTTCTCATAGATCGCGATTCAATGACTGGATCAAAAGTTATAGCCTTTTTATGTCGTTATTCTAGGATGGCATAACCAGACCTCCTTCTGAATCTAGACCTATCCTACTAGTCTATAAATGTATCTATTAAGCCATCTAAGAAATTTGTTTGTTGCAGATCCGCCTCTAGTTTTGACAGACCCGCAATTAACTGTTTAGACATTACTAGAAATTCAACAAATACAAATGGCATTACGGATAATTTTTTTTCTCATTATTTTGCTATGATATTTGCCAACATATATTTTTCCATCACTAAATCCGTCAGTATATACTAACAGAAATAATCTGTCGATAAATACCGAGAGAATCCCAGACAGAATATGAAGGAAAAAAAAAACAAGTTGTGCGATGACGTGTAAGTTTTTGTGGATGGAATTATAGTCGGATTCAAACTAGGTTTTCCATATAGTGATGTGTAAAAAAAAAATGACAGAATTACCGACGGAGTGATAGACAAAATAATTCCATCGGTAATTTCATTAATAATAGTTAATATATGACCATGCCATCGACCCTCCCCTCCCATGTTTCTCCTTCTTCTCCCTCTGTATCTAACCCCCCCAACATTAACAACCAACAACTAGCTCCCTCCCCCCTCATCTCAAAAGAATCTTTTCTAGTTTCTGCATCTGTGTTTTGATTTATTACGGTTTTATCATTTATAGTAAGTAAATCTATCTTTTTTTTTAATTTTAATACAATTTTAAAATGTCAATTTTATTATTGAATATTTTTTTAGTATATGTATTTTGTTTGGGTGTTTAGTTTTTAAAATTTGAAATTAATAGAAGAATTTCTTAAATATTTTTAATACACTAAACTAATATAAAATATATCTGTAAAATCATTCTAAAAAACTTATTATCAATTAAATTAACGTACAAAATGATTTGAGAATTAGTTGCGTTACACCTTCAGATATATCAGCATGTATTTCTTTTTTTTTTCCTTCACGCCTGTAGAAAAATACATGTCAGCCCACGCATCCAAGTCTGAAAGCTTATACGCATTGGGATCAAAGCCATTTGCCTGTTAATTAGAGAGTCCTTCAAGATTTGTAACCACCAACCCAGTCTGAGGAATAAACCCTTTTAAAAAAGGTTTTGAGACGTTGTTCAATACAAGATTAGTAGTTGGCAATGTTAAGTTTTTAAGCCCCTTGTTGATCTTCTCTTCATCCTTAGAAAAAAAGATTGACATATTTTTTCTTGCTGGTACTTGGATATAACACAGTACCATGGTTTTACATGATATCTTATCGTCAAAAAAGTTTTCTACTACCTTTTCTTTTCCTTTATTCTTCGTTGGATGAGTCATTCCTTCATTTGCAGATGAATTATGCTCTTTTGAGCTTTTAGAGTTAACTTTTCCCTCTCCTGGATAGTCATGTGGGGATCGTAGTTCTTCCATCATAGTTGACTTAAAATAGAACTTTGTGTCGATAAAATGAGCTTCAGCTATGGTAAAGAGGGCAGTGTCCACTACTATCTTTCTTACTTATCCATCTTGACAATACTTAAAACATTGGTTGAGCGTTGAGGAGACAATACCATTTTCATGTATCCATGATCGTCAAAGTAGCTTATTGTAAGTAGTTTTGGCATCTATCACATGGAAAAATGCATTGGATTCCATATCTTCCATGTGTATATCAAGTCTTATCTTTCCTATGGTATTTTACCTTCATTGATTAAAATATTGAATCATCAGATGACTTGGGAAGAGTTCATCTATGGGAATCCCGAGCTTTTTCATAGTCTTAAGTGGTAGTATATTGACAATCAAACCATCATTCACCAAAATACGATTCACTTTCCATCGACATATCCTTTAATAAAAAGAGGCTAATTATGGAGTTTTGATCCAAGCAACATGTCTTCATCGTTGAAGGATATCTCTATGGAGTATACACCTTGAGACGAGTTTAAAGAGTCATCATGATAGGTTTAGTAGGAATTTTCTCTTCATCAACATGATAGCAAGTAACAAGTATATTTTTCATCATTCTTATCTCCATTGGCATGTACTCATTTGGTCAAAAACAATGACAGAATTACTGATGGAATAATTTTGTTGGTAATTCTATCGATAATAGTTAATATATGACCAGACCATTGACCTCCCCTCCCCTATTTCTCCTTCTTCTCCCCTTGCATCTAACCCTCCAACATAAACAACTAGCAACTAGCTCCCTCCCCTCTCATCTCAAAAAATCTTTTCTAGTCTCTGCATCCGTGTTCTGATTTATTGCGGATTTTTTATTTTTAGTAAGTAAATCTATCCTTTTTTTTTAATTTTAACACATTTTTAAAATGTCAATTTTATTATTGAATGTTTTTTTAGTATATGTATTTTGTTTGGGTGTTTAGTTTTTAAAATTTGAAATTAATAGAAGAATTTCTTAAATATTTTTAATACACTAGACCAATATAAAATATGTCTGTAAGATCATTCTAAAAAAACTTATTATCAATTAAATTAACGTATAAACTGATTTGAGAATTAGTTGCGTTGAAAAAAAAACACCTTCAAATATATCAACATGCATTTCTTTTTTTTTTTTCCTTTAGATCTGTAGAAAAATACATGTCAGCCCACGCTACCTAGTCTGAAAGCTTATATGCATTGGGATCAAATCCATTTGCCCGTTTATTAGAGAGCCCTTCAGGATTTGTAACCACCAACCTAGTCTAAGGAATAAACCCTTTAATAAAGGTTTTGAGACCTTTTTCAATATGAGATTAGTAGCTGGCAAGGTAAAGTTTTCAAGCCCCTTGTTGATCTTCTCTTCATCTTTAGTAAAAAAAGATTGACCCTGTTTTTCTTGTTGATACTTGGATATAACACAGTACTCTGGCTTTACATGATATCTTATCGTTAACAAATTTTTCTACTACCTTTTCTTTTCTTTTATTCTTCGTTGGATGAGTCATTCCTTCATTTGTAGATGACTTATGCTTTTTTGAGCTTTTAGAGTTAACTTTTCCCTCTCCTGGATGGTCAGTTGGGGATCGTAGTTCTTCCATCACAGTTGACTTAAAATAGAACTTTACGTTGATAAAGTAGGCTTCAGCTATGGTAAAGAGGGCGATGTCCACTACTATCTTTCTTACTTGTCTATCTTGACAATACTTAAAACATTGGTGGAGCATTGAGGAGACAATACCATTTTCATGTATCCATAATCGTCCAAGTATCATGTTGTAAGTAGTTATGGCATCTATCACATGGAAAAATGCATTGGATTCCATATCTTCTATGTGTGTATCAAGTCTTATCTTTCTATGGTATTTTACCCTCCTTGATTAAAATCTTGAATCATTAGATGACTTGGGAAGTGTTTATCTATGGGAATCCTGAGCTTTTTCATAGTCTTGAGAGGTAGTATATTGACAATCGAACCATCATCCACCAAAATACGATTCACTTTCCATCAACATATCCTTTAATAAAAAGAGGCTGATTATGGAGTTTTGATCCAAGTAACATATCTTCATCATTGAAGGATATCTCCATGGTGCATACACCTTGACATGAGTTTAAAGAGTCATCATGATAGGTTTAGTAGGAATTTTCTCTTCATCAACATGATAGCAAGTAACAAGTACATTTTTTAT
>Ga0325401_1006626_pt1 | contig 11208 bp, 11 predicted proteins | sample PopdelMetagenome_FD_205666 | JGI IMG/M metagenome (GOLD analysis project Ga0325401, IMG submission 205666) | Populus deltoides microbial communities from Bellville, Georgia, United States - Xylem-PdKOR-R2 | ecosystem: Host-associated > Plants > Phyllosphere > Stem > Wood/Secondary xylem | place...
TTGTATTGGTTTGTTGCCTTGAATAGCCTTACTAAAGCCACGAGCATGATCCCCAGATAGATAGGCTTAGGGGCTTTTCCGATGAAACCAAATGAAAAGACTTTTTAACGAAAAATTATGGATTTTCAAGAGAAAAATAGACAAAAGGGAAATGGAACGTTACCTTTTCTCTCCTTTCGAGAACTTATCCCTCCTAAAATCTCCTCCCTTTTCTAGTTTGGTTCCTGTCCTTTTCTTTCCCCCAACAAACTTCAGAATTCTGGGCCAAAAATAAATAAAAAAATAAGATAAATTGTGAAAATTCAATTGAGAAAACAACCACTTGATTTATTTTTAAATAAATATGTTTTTTTAATCTTTTTTAATTACCTCCTTGATATTAAGAAATGAACCAAATGCAATCTAAATCCAAACAATCAAATAAAAAAATAATATTCAGTCCAACTGTTTAATGAAAAGGAAAAAAGAAAAATCCACCTAGTTATTATTGTTAACGTGACAGTAACTAAATAATGTTAAATCACGCGTTATGGTCAGCGCGTGGGGTCCTTCTTTCTGCTCTTTAATCTTTAAACGACACGTCCTCTTTTGCCCACCACAGTTCCACTACAAGAACAGAAGGGGTCCATAATGTGTTCATATGTCTTACGTACGTCATTACAGGACCACCACCAACGTTATGAAAATTAAATACCTCCTCCTGATAAATAAATTTAAAAAAATTTAAAACCTCCTGCCACGCATACGAAGAAGAAACCCACCTTGAAATCACAGTCCACACATCAGCATTTTCCAAGCATGTACACGTCAGATGATATTTTTTTTATTAGAATTTTAAAAACTTTAAAAAATATATAAAAAGTATTAATTTATTCTTTTTCATGCAAAAAATAACTTAAAATACATAAGCTATCGTAATGCCTGCAAGCCTTATACTATGAAAAGAACCATATAATTTCAACTGTATTTTGATAATCTAATTTCAAGTTACATGCACATGCATGGTGCCCGAATACCCCATACTAATAAAAAAAAAAACCATTTAATTTCAAGTCACATGGCACAGTTCAAGATTACATATTTATTTTTTAAAAGTTAATTTGATATATATCAAATAATTTAAAAATATAAAAAAATTAATTTTAAATAAAAAAATTTCAAAATTTTAAAAATATCATTTTAAATACTTTCTCAAACTTAAATCAAATCATGTTTAATAACTATGCTCCCAACTACATCTAATCCCTACGCCAGAACAATATAACTACAACTATACCATTTGGAACCAAATGGATAGAAGGTGCATGACATGATGCTTGGAGAGTCCCTCACACAACCATAACCCAATGAACCACAAAGTACCCCCCAACTTCCCCTTACTATAGTTGTCTTGAAGCAGTGTCCATGTGCAGTAGTTTAAACTATAGATTTTGCTTGCTTTCCTGTCCAAAGTAAAAGGAAAGAGCTCCCCTTCCCTTCCTCACCTCCCTTCCTCTTGATAATACCTTGGATTCCTGCTCCCCAACCCACGCGCCACTTCCCCAATCCACGCGCCTCCACCACTTCTCTAATCTGATAAGATCTGAACAAGGGTTCCCTTTTTATGAATCCAAAGCATCTGATGATAGGGAAGATAATAACAACAACATGGGCGGAGTCACTTCAACAATTGCCGCGAAGTTCGCTTTCTTCCCACCTAACCCCGCTTCTTATACGGTGGTAACTGATGACTCTTCCTCCGCCGTGTCTGGCGGCTCCACCACAAGGCTGTATATACCCGAGGTGCCGAGGAAGGATGACGTGGATGTGCTGAAGTTGAGGACTCGGCGTGGAAATGAAATCGTGGCTGTTCATATTAAACATCCAAGAGCTTCAGCTACTTTGTTGTATTCTCATGGAAATGCTGCTGATTTGGGTCAAATGTTTGAGCTTTTTGTTGAATTGAGTAATCGCCTTCGCATTAATCTTATGGGGTTAGATCCTTAACTCTTTACCTTTTGAAGTATTTTTTTTTAAATTTTATTGTTTGCTTTGGTTTAGTTTTTTAGTTCTACTAATTGAAAGTATGGAACTTTATGAGTGTTGGTTTGGTTGATCTGGTGGGCTGGTGCATTTTTATTGGATTTATTGCTCGTGTAATTTATTGATTAAGCGTATGGGAGAGGCTTTCCATGTATAGTTTTGGTGTTTGATGGAGAAAAGGTCTGGTTTTTAATGTTTATTGTTGAGTTTGAGGGTTGGCTCTTTAGTAGTGAACTTTGTGGTTGCGACAAGGAAGTAACGTATGACTGTGGTGAGGGTAACGTTTACTCAACTGGTATTGAAAGTGAGTTTGGGAACTCTAATGGTGGAAAGAGAGGTTTAGGTGTGGGTTTTTTTTTCTACAAGTCTGCAATTTCCATTTAGAGTATTACCCATTTGTTGGGATTTGGGAGAGTTTGTTGAAAATTAAATACTAGTTTTAGCAAGGATGGAAGCCAAGTTATCGTTAGGGTAGTTGCAAACCCTGAAGTGAATTGGGTCAGTCTTTAATGTAGATATGCCTTTTTTCTGTCTTCTCTTAAATCCGTTGATACAAAATCACTGCTCTCACTGGCATATCTGAAATCGAATGATGTTCATGGCAGTAAGAATGGTCTTTAAAGGTAGATTTTAGGTTTTAACTTTACATGGTTTAGTTTCAAAATCACCATCGGAATGGTTTTTACCTTTCAGGATACGCCTTACAGAAGCAATGTAGAAGTTATGGTATTTACTTGGCTACGCTACATGATAACTAGTGTACTTGTTCCTGTTGTAATATAATGGAGAAATATAGGTGAATAATAACCTCATAATCTCTTAAAAAATCAAAAGTGATGCAAAGAAAAGAAGAAAAAAAAAGTATTCATATTCTTTATAAATCATGTTCTTATTTCCTTTTCAATTTTATATTACTGTTGTTTATTTTCAGGTTAGTTTTTAATATTGAATTTATGTTTCTTTTTTCTTTCCAGATATGATTACTCTGGCTATGGGCAATCAAGCGGAAAGGTTTATACCAGCTTTCCTATTCCTGGTTGCTAATGATCAAAAGAAAGTTTTAGGCTCTGCTCGAGCTTTAACAATTTCACATGTCCTTGTGGATGTCCTTTTCTCATGCATGCTTAGATATCCTTGTTTCAGAACTTAGATATTCAAATTCAAACATGAAACATGCAGAAGTTCCCCTTATGCTTTTGATTTGCATATTTTTCCCTCTTCATCCATAAAGCAAGAATTATATGTTAATTGTTTCCTTGTTCATTCTATTTTACATCTTCAAAATTGTCTATTAATCAAGGACCTACCTGGCATTATGTCTAGTTTCTCAAATGGTTAGTGTTGTTTGCTTGTAATATATGGCATTGCTCTCAAAATATGCCACCTTTCTTTTGAAACAGCCAACTGAATGTAACACATATGCGGACATAGACGCTGCATATAAATGCCTCAAGGAGCAGTATGGGGTTAAGGATGATCAACTAATATTGTATGGTCAGTCTGTTGGTAGCGGTCCCACAGTTGATCTTGCTTCGCGTTTACCAAACTTGAGAGGTGTGGTTCTGCATAGCCCAATATTGTCTGGGATGAGGGTATTGTACCCAGTCAAAAGGACTTACTGGTTTGACATTTACAAGGTATTTTTTTGTGGTGTTGATTCTATTAAATATGCCTGTTTAATTCTCTGTGCGAGCACTTAAGTTGCTTTCTCCTTTCAGAACATTGACAAAATTGGTATGGTGAACTGTCGTGTTCTCATAATTCATGTAAGTATTATTTCCCCCGTCTTCAATTTCTTTTGAGCTGTTCATAGTCTCTCTTTGGGACATTATTTTATGCATTGCATGAGTTGTTGGCTAAAGTGAAAGATGCAAGTCTTATGGTTTTGATATTTTTCTTGTGCTAGAATACAAATTTTCAGACTATCATTGGAAAAATTAATAGCTGTGTAACCTCTAGAGATATGAATACAGGAAATTCCTTAGCATCACAGTTTCACTGGAAGCTTTCAACAGGATGTAACTATGGTTGCAGTCATAACTCATAAACCAAGCAAATAATACAAGGAAAAGAGTTTCTGAATAGCAACTGCTAGGCTGTATTCAGTGTCACCCTAATTCAATTTGGTCATTAACAGATGAGCTTTTCCTATACCATTGATAATGTGATTTAATTAAAAAAGCCCAAGACAGTAAAATTACAAAAAAAAGGTCTCTTTAAACCTTATTTTTTAATTATTCATTTGCTAAGGGCGTAAAGGTGGCCTGATTGACTTCCTTGGATATGTAGTTTGCAATAAACTGCTTTGACATTTGGGTAATCATGTACTTGCTTAACCTGGATAGTTTTGCACAGACAAGTTCAATTTATATTTTATTTTTGTTTATATAAATCAGAAGGATAAAACAAAATGTTAATATTTGTTGATCCTCCATTTGATTGCTAAAGTTTTTTGTTATACTGTTCAATTTGCAGTTATCTATATGTACAATCATAGTTAATAGTCAGAGATTTATGGCTCATCACTCTTAAAATATCGTTTATGGAAATTAGAGATAAAATCACATTAGATATAAGGGATTTTAATATATATATTTTTTAACTTCAGGGAACATCAGATGAAGTGGTTGACTGCTCTCACGGGAAACAACTTTGGGAGCTTTGCAAAGAGAAATATGAACCATTGTGGATCAATGGAGGTGGGCATTGCAATCTTGAGCTTTACCCAGAATTTATCAAACATCTGAAGAAGTTTGTTTTGACCATAGGCAAATCAAAAACAGCTACAAATGGTCCTAAAACAACAGCAGAGTCTGAAAATCAGAACAAACCATCTGAGAGTGCAAGTTCAGACACTTTTGAACTGGGTGACCTTCCTGAAATCTCTAGAAATAGCTTAGATAGTAGGCTTGAGAAGTCTAAGAAGCCAAATAAGCCTGAAAAGTCTCGGATGAGCACTGACCGTGTTGATAGATTTAGAAGAAGAAAAGGCTTGGTCTGGTGATTATTTATGCCAAGAGCTTCATAAATAAAATACATGCATTGGTTGACCTGAGAAGGTAATTTAATTTCACTCCTGCTTTTGTAATGTGCATTGAGTCTAGTACAAATTATTAGATTGAGTGTAATTTTCCATATAAATGTTGTATCTGTACGAATGCTTAGAACGTGAGTCAAATTAAGCGAAATCTTGTATTTTAACTCTGAGCTGTTCATTTGAAGATAAAATCATGTATTCGCAACTATCACGTGTAGCCATTTTTCGTTTTTCCTTCTCTGTAGATTTGAGAAAGTTTTGTATGCTAGCTGTGAGCTGAAGTAAAATATGCTTATCTTGTGCTGACCATTTTCTTTATTGGTCATGATTTACATCAACAAACTAGAAACGTTTATGTTTTATGTTTTTTGGATTCTTCAACTCAGATTTGGGAAACGTTCCGCATGTTGCTGGACATCCTGAGTGATTTTGATATCAGGGCATGTAGTACATCCAGGAAAGAATCGAAAGATTTCCTGTTTTTCTTCTTTGGGATATGTTTCAAGGACAGTGACATCCTTGCTCTGCAAAGCAGAGTCAAAGAATATGTTTATCAACAGTGCGTTAAACTACTTTCACCATGTCGAGCTATGTGTCCCCATTCTCCATTTCGCATTTCTCTTTGAACAGAAGTTTTATACTGCCCTCCAAGTTTCCACTGAACATTCAAGCGGTCAAACCTATTCTTTACTGGTAGCCATACTCTTCATTTCTTGGCAGCTTGTGTTTTTGTGAAGTAATGAATTAATTTATTTTTCTTTTTGAACTGCAATTAACACCTACGGTGGTATGAAAGTCAGATAAAAGGTTACATGTCCGTCAAGGGAGGGATTATTGACCACCCAATCATAAGAACAATGCGCCTCGCTAACACTAGCTGCTCTGGCCACCAGTCCGCGGAACAATTTGCATTTTGACAAATGAGGGAGACAGAAGTGCTTCTATGGTTTGTAAAAATAACTGGAGATGTTGTAAAAATAACTGGAGATGTTCAGGCAACTGAAATAAAAACTCTAGAGGCTTCAATCAAAAAGTCTCTCGTACTCAATTCCGTAGACAATTGCTACCCATGCATAGTGGTACTATGTTGAGGGCACAGAAAGATGCAACCGTGTTCATCTTGATCTTAGCTCTTAGCTAAATGCAGAGCCTTGATTCTCTCCAAAGGCACGAGCAGCTCTTCCTGCTAGGGTTCTTCTTGAGTGATGAAGGCATTTAGAGATTTCAAAATCATAAAGTGCCATGCAGCATAGCAGAGTAGAGTCCTCCCGCTACCGGCTTGAAGCTTCTTACTTTAGACCTAGTCATGCTACATGTTCACTCAGTATTTTACTTTTCAACGGATTCACGTGTGGAATTCTATTATTCATGAGTGGAATTCAGTACGGCGTGAAAAAGAAAAAAAATTCAGTTCCAATTTTCTCCAATATCTACAGATTGTCCCTTAACTTCTCTCCATCCCCGAAATGCAACGCCATCTCTTTCCTACCAATTCTTGGTTCATCATATTCCTAATAATAATCTTTGTCCATGCTCCATCATCTGCCTTTGCTGATGATGATGAGCGATATCTGAGCTGCATGAACTCATTTGATTGCGGAAATATTAAGGGTGTTGGTTATCCTTTATCGGGATCCGATAGGCCTGATTACTGTGGCTATCTCGGGTTTGAGCTCGGTTGCAGCAACCAAGATCCGGAGATCACAATCATGCAATTGAGTTACAAACTCCTTGGCATCAATAACCAGTCGCGGACTCTCAATGTTTCTAGAACAGATTACACAGAAAATCTTTGCCCTAATCTCCTTTCCACACCTCTTTTAATCCAAATCTCTTGAGTTCCACTTCAGATCATGGTGAGGTAACACTGTACTATGGTTGCCCTAGTCCAAGCCCAGCAGGGTTTTCAGCTCAGTACTTTACTTGCAACACGACACTGGTATGATGGGATACTTTATAACAGTCAACCTCTCTGTCCTTAGTATGACTGCTCCCAGCTTACTCAGCTACCTGACAGCATGCAACAATAGTGTTAAAGTTCCTGCCCATCTATCAGCTATAATGCCAATTCTACCCGATCCAACTGTAGCACAGTTGCTTGAAGCTATTAATCAAGGTTTTGAGTTAGAGTGAAGTGCAAATGATTCATTATGTGATACATGCAAATCTTCCGGTGGTCAGTGTGGGTACAACCAGACCAGTACAGCACAGTTAGTTGTTAATGCTTCCGTTTAAAAATAAATAAATGATCAATAGCTATATAATTATGGCTAAAATGAAATTAAAGAAATAGTCTTTCGTTGTGATTAAAATACACTCTCCTACCGCTATCAGCACGACGCTTCTTGCTCTGGACCTAGTCATACTGCATGTTCAGTCAACATTTTACTTCTCAACAGTGCTGTTCAAGAATAGAATTCAGTACGGTATCATAATGAAAAAAAATCAGGTTTAGTTTTCTCCAACCTCTACAGAATTTCCCTGCAGCCTCTCTCCATCTCTGGAAATGCAATACCATCTCTTTCCTACCAAGTCTTGGTTCATCATATTCCTAATAATAACCTTTGTCCATGCTCCATCATCTGCCTTTGCCAATGATGATGAGCGATATGTAAGCTGCAGCAACTCGTTTGATTGTGGAGATATTAAGGGTGTTGGTTATCCTTTCTGGGGATCCAATAGGCCTGATTACTGTGGCTATCCGGAGTTGAAGCTCGACTGCAGTGCCCAAGATCCGGAGATCACAATCGAGAAATTGACTTACAAAGTTCTTGGCATCGATAACCAGACACGGACTCTCAGTGTTGCTCGAACAGATTATGCAGAAAACATCTGTCCGACACTCATTCTCAACACCACTTGGATACCCAATCTATTGAAGTACACACCCGATGATCAGAACATAACAATCTACTATGATTGCCCCACTCAAGGTGCACCAACTTCAACAGCTTTACCTCAGTTTCCCTGCAACATAAACGCCACTGAGATGACGGGCTACTTTACAGCATTTGCCAACTTGTCGGATCTTGGAAGCTCTGCTTCTAACTTGACCAGTTACCTGGCATCGTGCAAAGATAGCATTAAAGTTCCAGTACGTGAATCAGCTTTTCAGCAAATTTTAAGTACTCCAACTGCAGCACAGCTGCTGGGAAGTCTAAATCAAGGTTTTGGTTTGGAGTGGAATGCATCTAATAGCTTCTGTCATACATGCCAATTTTCTGGCGGTAAGTGTGGGTACAACCAGACTACTACAGCATTTACTTGTTATTGCAAGGATCAACCTCAACAATTTTCTTGCCAACAATCTCCAACTGACGCTCAATCCCCAACTAATGATCAATCCTCAAGTATGTCCTCTTGCCTGTTATTATGTTTTTTTTTCTGCTGATGTCACACTAGGAGTAAATAGGAAAACAGATAACTTATACTTGGATTCTGCCCTTTCCAGAACCCAAGATATGTCCTCCTCCAAATTGGGTAATGGTAGAAGTAGGATCTTTGCTAATAGAAAACTGACCTGTTATCAGTCAAGGAAACCACGAAGAGGATGAGATATTATTGCATCCAATCACCCAGGAATAGGTGCGAATCACCATTCCTTTGGTTTAAGTAATGAGCCTGGGCAGCCATTAGGAATTATTCGAAGTTCCATGATCCTGAAGAAAACATCTTCATTGACCTATTACTTCCTGTGTAACAAGGAAGCAAGGACTTTAAGTAACTCACAAAGACTTGGTAACATGGAAATTAATAAAAAAATTTATATTTGTCGACCAATTCGTTGTCATTATAATTTTCTATTTATCATTTTGTTGTCATTATAATCTGTTTAATCATAATTATACAACGGTAAGAAATTTAATATGCCAAAAACGTAGTTCCATTTCCTATGGCCCTGGGGAAGTCACACACACACACACACACACACACAAACACACACACACACACACACACACATATATATATATATATATATATATATATATATATCCCCACCCACAACCTAAATACTCTTATATATTGTTAGAGATATTATTTATCAACTTAATGGCTAGATAGAAGTTGCTTCCTTGATGGATTACATGCTTCTTAACTCCATCGAATTATCTTCTTTTTTTAGAACTATAATGTGCATAATATAACTTTTTGTCTCCAAACAATTATAAAATAATTAAAAGTTGTTGTAATTAAAATCATTTAAGGGTTATGTTTGATTTTCGCAATTGATTTATTTTCTTAATGATGATTTTGTTAGAATTGTAACGATAGTTTTTCACCATTTAATTAATTTTCACCTAGAAAATGTCCATGCACTATATCAACTTGGATGCTTTTGTAAAAATATTTCTGGTTATATGCCTTTGGATATAATTAAAGATAATTATCTAATTTATTGTCTTCATAACTACCATGCACTTTTTAATTTTCTAACAATCATATAACAACTACATTTTTCTAACAACTTTTTTATTTTTAAAATTCTTGTAATAATTGCAACTATTTAATTCTCTAATTTATTTTCTTTCTAACAACTAAATCTTATATATACAATGCACTTTTTGAATATGAAAAATACAAGAACCTAAATATTTTATTGCACTTTAAAAAATTTGTTGGGTATTTCCTTTCATTTTTTATCTTATTGTTTCTATATCCCTTATTTTTTTAGGCCTATTAAATCTCAGAGATAGCATTGTGTAAAGAAAATATCCTTAAAAACAGTTTCTATACACATCTTGAGTTTTATTTTTTGTTTTTTTTGTTTAGTTTTTCGTTCGTCATATTTTTATCATAAAAAACATAATTTACCAAATTAGTATAGTATATACTTTATGCTTTATACAAAAAATGAGCTTAGTTATTTTTAAGAATTTCATTACATTATAATTGAAGAGATGGGAGGAGAAGAATATATTTTGACATTAAAATATTGTAATTCATAATATCAACTTCAATATAGTTTTAGTTTGAATGCGTAAGATCACTTACCGATAAGTCAACCTCTAAATAAAAAATTATTGTTTTTTATCATATAATATATAAATAAATCTTTAACAATACTATATTCCACCACCATCAATCACCACCCCTTTAAATAAAAATACCACTATTATTATTCAAATCTCAACTCCCACTTCACCAACAATATCACCTCTCAACCACCATTATTTTTTTAGACACCAACAATTATCTTACCACCACCTCCACATCACTACCAAACTTTCAAATTAAAAATTAAATATTAGAAAATTTGTAAGTTATTTTATATAAATGTTTTTTTTCAATATCATTACTAATAGTACAATAAAAAATATTTAATAATTTTAGAATTCATATAAATTGCAAAAAAGAATTTAAATATTTTTCCTAATATATTGTATTTTATTTTAATTAAGTTAAATTGCCCGACCAAATATCACACCAATTAATTTTAGAAACTAAATTAACAAACTCATATTAGGGCTATATTAACAATCACACATTTTTTTTTAATTTTATCAATACAATATAGTTACGGGAATAATAATTAATTACAAAATTTATTTTTATTTTTCTAGTTATTGATAGTCATATGCCCCCCACTGCCATGTAGCTTATTAATTTTCAAAACCTGTTTTTATTTAATTCTATAATAATTAAAATGAATATTTATAAAAATTAAAATAATTTAAATTAGAGAGAAAAAAATGCATTTCTCACTCTCTCTCTCTTTTTGACAAAAGAATATTGTGTTTTACCAATAACATAATTATTTGAATGAAATCTCAATGCAATTAAAATAAATAAATATAAGAACTCAAATGATTTTAAATTTAAGAAGAAAAAAATGTATTTTTTTTTTGCCAAAATCCCCTTTTCTTATTTATTTATTTTGTTTTGATAAAAACCTTTTTTTTAGAAATATGATTTTTTAAATACAAATTACTCATCATCACCTGAAAAGAAAATTTCAATTGCAAAAATTAAAAAAAATCAAGCCTTGATAATTTTTACATAGCAGAATGAAAAAATAAAAATAAAAATTGAAATGTATAAAATACCATAATTTTAAATGTTAAAGTAACAAGGATAGTATAATCTTCGCAAATGTTAACACCCGTAACAATCCTTTATCTAGTACAGTTAATGAGAAAAATGAGGCTATA
>Ga0325401_1006627_pt1 | contig 11208 bp, 5 predicted proteins | sample PopdelMetagenome_FD_205666 | JGI IMG/M metagenome (GOLD analysis project Ga0325401, IMG submission 205666) | Populus deltoides microbial communities from Bellville, Georgia, United States - Xylem-PdKOR-R2 | ecosystem: Host-associated > Plants > Phyllosphere > Stem > Wood/Secondary xylem | place...
GGCATCGACAAATTTCTGACTTGGATAGTTTCTGAAAAAGCAAACCATTCGAGTGTTTGATCTGAAGGTGAAGAGGTTAAACAACACTGTTCGATATCTTGAAGTGAAGGAATGAGACTTGGAGTAGCAGTAGCACAAAGGTCAGAAGACCGAGAAACTGGGACTTGGAATTGGAATTGCAATCCGAATCCTGACTCTCGAGATAAGATTTTGGAACCGTGACCGTGAGTGAGCTGTGAGTATGGGCTCAGATGTATTGATAGCCCAATATTAGGACAAGCCTGCATGTCCGTGCTAATGGACTGGATTCTTGAAACGTCTCTGACTTTTGTTCTCGTATAAGCCTATACGTTTATTTAATAATTTACATATATACATGTAGAGTCCGTTCTTCTCTTTTTTCCAATCTGCCGAACCCAAGTCTGCAATTTCATTCAACAGCTAAGGTCAGGTCAACCCCTCTTTCTCACCCTTAATTTATCATTCGTTTTCATTGTTTTCTTTTCTGTGTGTTTTAGGCTCTTGGATTGCTTAACTTTTGATTCCGCCTTTTAATTTTTTTTTTATTTGGTTGTTATGGAATTGGAAAACTGGAAAGTCAATATCATTTTGGATCAAATCTTACACTAAAATATTCACACAAGGATGGGCATTTTCTAAACTTGATGCATGTAAAGTGGGAAGTCGTCATGCTCTTTTATTATGTTTCAATAAAAAAGTCTTAGTTTATCTCAGAAACATCTTAGGAGTTGGTTTGCTCTTAGTCGTGATGAATAGTTTCTTGCAATATCGTAAATGACAAGGTTTTTTCAATGCTCTCAGTGTGTTGTATTTTTTTTTTTCTTTTGGCTGGTTATAGGTGTGGAGGGAACCAGGGCTTTGTGGAAAGCAACATGGCAAAGCATCATCCTGATTTGATTATGTGCAGGAAGCAACCTGGAATTGCCATTGGACGACTCTGTGAAAAGGATGATGGGAAATGTGTAATCTGCGACTCCTATGTGCGCCCCTGCACGCTTGTGCGAATCTGTGATGAGTGCAATTATGGATCCTTCCAAGGTCGATGTGTTATTTGTGGAGGAGTGGGAATCTCCGATGCTTACTATTGCAAAGAGTGCACCCAGTTGGAGAAAGATAGGGATGGATGTCCCAAGATCGTCAATTTAGGGAGTGCCAAGACGGATCTGTTCTATGAACGCAAGAAATATGGTTTTAAGAAAAGATGATAAGCAATGAGTTTCACCTGTAGTGTTTTTTTTCTGCCATTGTTCACCAGAATTCGGCGAGCCCAAATGTCACTGCCAGTCATTGTGAAACGCTATTGATCTAATGGACTTGGGTTGTACCATAACAATGTCCAGTATTCTCCTCCTTTTATTGTCTGACTGCTTCAAACCCAGTGTTTTATGGTCTAATGAACTTGGATTGTGTGAGATGTGAATTTAGTTTTGGCTCCAAACTGTTGGAAGCTTTCATATATTTTACCTGCTCCTCGTTTTCTCGGTTGTTTGAAGGGAAGTCCTTAGAAGTGGCTAGATGAATCGAGATATCCGATGTTGAAAATTTGATTTTCTTATTGTTGAGGTGAAGACACGCTTTAGCTTTACAGTCTCCCAAAGTAATCGTTGAGGTACCTGATGATAATAGAGGTTTGCTGATGCTTGTCCATTCAGTTATTAAAAAGTTGCTGTAGAACAATTCCATATCCTGTGGTGGAGGAATAGTGAGTACTCTAGGCAGCAGGACTAACACTGATTTCAGGGCCAAACTACTTACCTGTGCCGACTTTCATATCCAAGAGATCTTCTGCTGGCTAACATAAGATGAATGTTTTTTTAAGAATCTTATTCGTGATTAATTTGGTTCGTATTTGAATTGTAAAACATGAGGTAACATTCTGCAGTCGAGCTTCAAATTCGAAGCCAACCAATGACCAAAGCAATGATTTTTAAGGTTTGGTTTATAGTATAATGTCCAGTTAATCACTCGTCCATTCAACATGGCCGTCGACAAGCTATTCTGATTTCATTGTTCTGTCCTCTTCAATTTCTGCAAACCACAGGTGATTAGAATCAGTGCCTTCTTCTTTCTCTCCATCGTCCAGAATTTACTCTGTAAGCATAGCTATAGAGTGCCCAGAATCTAAAGCAAGGACAGTACAGCAGATGCCCTTTTCGTTTATCCTTTTCTCCAGGTGCAATTTACTAACCAGCAAATCTTCCAGATGGTTTATCTCTAATCCAAGGTGTTTAGCATCATTTTGTAGCTTCTCACATAGTGCCCGCAACAATCCACAATCACAAGATCACTTTGTTGAATTTCCTGCATTGATTTGTGTATATATTGTTTGCTTTTTTAGAAAACAAGGGCAAGTTATAATGACAAATAGGGATGAGGAGATTGTTCCATATAAATGGGAGACACTTCATGACTGGAGTGTGAAAACAAGCAAAAATTATAGGAGGAATGCATCATTAGTCGCTAATACAGTTTACAGATGAGAGGAACACAGGCATGAAGAAAATAATTTGTTTTTTAAGCGAATATAAATAGATTAATCAGAGCTAAAAAAGGGTCAAACATAGGCTCATGTACTGCTAAATTTTGTATACGTAGATGAAGATTTTAACTTTTTTTTGTCACACGAAATGAATATTAATATACCACATACTACAAACACACATACCATCTAGTAATTTAGTAGGTGATCCGATGATAAAAATTTAAGATTAAAAAGTTTGTTTTTTTTATGATTTTAGGTTCGAGTCATATGATTGTTAATATAATGACTGCTGGAGATTTACATGGTCGTTAACTTCAAGGCCTGTAAAATTAATCAAGGTTTACACAAATTGATTCAAATAACCATGTTAATAAAAAAAAATTACAAGTAACTTATTAATTTGAAAATGCCAGTTTTCATTATTACCTTAGCAAGAAGATAGAGAGAGAAAAATTATAGTAATAAGATTTATTATATTCTTTTTATAGAAGGAAAAATATTTATCAAGCAAAGACAAAAACCTAACAATTTCCAAATTTCTAGAATCCTTGAACTCTCTAGTGTTCCTTTCTTAACAAATTGGAAACGACTAGTAGTTTGTATCTTCAAACTCGCCGACAAATCATTACCACAATACCACATTGTATTATATGGGTGGACATCAATGATAACTCGGTGAGTTTTGTTATTGGTTTGTTTTTTTGTTTTAAAATGTTTTTAAAAATATTTTTTTAATATTTTCATATTATTTTAATATGTTAATATTAAAAATAAATTTAAAAAAATAAAAATATATTATTTTTATATATTTTAAAATAAAAAAAAATAATTTTAGAAAACCGCTATCATAATACCGTATCAAACGGGCTCTTAGAATCCTAACCTCGTGTCGTGCCTCGATTGTTCTCTTACGAGCCCATCCAGAAAGACTCCTAGCAAAACCATCGAAGGCTCCTTTCTCCAGGTTTCCCTCTCTCTGCCGAAAGAGAAGCAAGAGAGTCTCAAATCGATTCCAGCAGGTACGCGTCTTCCTACTCATCAATGTTCTTACATTTAATTTTTCGTTTATCTAAAGCTTCTTTTGATGGGTTTTCCGTATCACTCTTGATGTTTCAGTATTTGGTGTTCTCGGTTTCGTTACTTTATAAGCTGGTTTGTTACTCGCTGGTTTCAATTATAAGCTTGGATTTTTTGGGTTTCCATACGAGCTACCTGTCATAATAAAAGAGGATTTTGATGTCTATTAGAGCTTAGAATCACAAATTAGCACTTGTCATCTTAAGCTTCTTTCTTGAAAAGCTGAGAGTTCCGATCTTCATATCCTGAATCAAACATTAGCTTCAATTTAATTAGAATGATAGTTTAGTTAGGTGTGAACCTGAAAACTGGCACTAGCTTCACTAGCCTGATAGCTCCTGCAACGGAAAAGCTTGGATCTGCTTTTGTATTTTGAGGTCATAGAGTGTATTCTGTTGCTTCTGGTTGTAGCTGATGCTAAAAAGTTAGCATGACTGCTTGAGTATATAGGTATGGGGTTTATTGTTTTAGGATGTCCATTTGAAATTTTATTCATTTTGCTTTTTTATTTTTGATTTAGTTTGCATTTTATATGCCGATATGAGTTGTGGAAATTCTCCGGTTAATCTCAGAACAACGAAAGAGGATGTTTTGTTTGATGCTGTCAGTTTTCTCCCTGTGAATATATAGTTTATTTTTGTTATGAATATGAGGGTGATTTTCGTTTTTACCAAATGCAATATACCCCATGCTTTGACGTCCATTTACATTGTGGTAGTCACAGGTACACGCAGTAACTCTAAGATCTTGAAGAGATCATGGCCAAGCATCATCCTGATTTGATTATGTGCAGGAAGCAGCCAGGAATTGCTATTGGACGCCTTTGTGAGAAGTGTGATGGAAAATGTGTAATCTGCGACTCCTATGTGCGTCCTTGCACACTTGTGCGAGTTTGTGATGAGTGCAACTATGGATCCTTCCAAGGTCGATGTGTTATTTGCGGAGGAGTGGGAATCTCTGATGCCTACTACTGCAAAGAGTGCACTCAGCAGGAGAAGGATAGGGATGGGTGTCCAAAAATTGTTAATTTAGGGAGTGCCAAAACAGATCTGTTCTATGAACGTAAGAAATATGGTTTTAAGAAAAGATGATGAGCAGTGGATGACATCTGTAGTGCCTTTTTTCCTATCTGGTGCCCGCAATCTAAAATGTTGAAACAGTTTTTTAGGTCTTGAGATTGTATCTGCTGATAGTACCTCTAGTTGTGTTGAAAACAATATTGATTACTGAAGTGAAGTTGTTTCTTAATGCAATGGACTTGGATTGTATTGGAGCAATGTCTAGTCTTTTGTGATTTCATGAATTTTAGCTTGCTGTTTATAATCTAATTAATAACTTCGACTTATTTCTAAGCATGCTGGCAAATATTTCTGCTCCTCTGTCCTAGCAGTATGTCTAATCGAATTCACTTGTATTAGCTTTTGTTCAAGTTGATAACGTGAACTTCTGTTTTTGGCTCAGAGTTGTGAGTAGTATTATTTTCTTAACTGGACCTCAACGGGTTAGTATTATGTTTTTTCTGTAGATTAGGTTGTGTTTATCACGTTCTACTAGTTGTCTTGCCTTCTGTAGACATAAATGTTGCTAGTATTGCCATTACTGTTTGCTTCATATTATCCTCTCAGGTGATCATGTTCAGGGAAGCAGGAGCGTTAGGATATGTAATTTCTGGCCAACTTCGATTAGAATTTAGACTATGACAACTACATTGCTGGTGGCATGAGTCTTTTCTGGATCAAGCTTTTTGGTTGTCTCCCAGCAACATTCACGGTCCTCAATGCGTGTCATAAACCAGCGAGAAGGCAAGAGCAGGATTGTTGACTGTTAAGGACAGGAATCATTATAGAAACCAAATTTCAAGTCCATTTATTTGCTTTGATCGTTGATGCGTAGGCAGAGAGCCTTCTGTTTTTCCTAGTTGTGGAAGTTGAAACTTTTCGTTTTTCACCGTTGCTCGTTAATCTTTATGTGCGCTGCAGGAAAAAATTTGTAATTTTTTTATTTTTTTTATTTTAAATTAATAATTTTTTATATTTTTAAATTATTTTAATACACTAATTTTAAAAATAATTTTTTATAAATAAAAAATATTATTTTAATATATTTATAAATAAAAAATATTTTAAAAAACAACTATAAATACGAATGAACTTCTGGCTTTGTGACTGCACTCCATGATGGTAGTGCCACTAGTCTTGGCTCTAATCAGATGACGCATTTCTTGCTAGTGGGGCAGAGAGAATTGATCTTGCACGAATATATTGACCTTGGCACAGAAACATACATCCATTCCGCCATTCACTGTTATACCACCGATGTCATCCCTCCAAGACATTGCAGAGTGGTGGGTGTCCAAAAAAAATTTAAAAAATTGATTCAATTGAGAAAATTAAAAAAAAATTAACTAAAAAAACTAAACAGGTAAAAAAAAACTGATTGAACTGGTTAAAATATTTAGAAAAATATCCGGTTCGGTTTCTAGTTTTGGTGTGCCTGAACTGGCCAACCCGAACCGAACCGAACCATTTCGGTTTAAAAATGAAAAAAATATAAACCAAGTCGCGGGCCGCCTCCTTCCTCCCATTAACCAACAACCCTAGCAGACCATTTATCATTTCTTTCCCTTTCACATAGCTGCCCTCCCCTCCCATTAACTCTTTGAATGCTTTCACAATTTGAAGGGTCCTTTTCATTCACAACTTCCATACTCTCCTTGTCTCTCATCTCTTAACGTAAAGAAAAAGTAACTGATTATAGGTAAAACTTTAATATTTTCTTTCAACATTTGAATACAATTTGTCCTTTTCTTTTCTAATTTTTCATGCTTTCTGTCTCTCATCTCTCAAACTTGTCATGTCATAGATGAATTGCTGATGATTCTTCCATTGATTTACTTGATTCTCTTTCATGGGTCAGGACATAAAAAGATTCCATCTCGATTGCCTGAGAGGGATTATTTCGGGTATAGAAGAGTGTCCAGAAAAATCAAAGCAGTGATTACTAAGAACTAATACTGTTTTTTTGCAATTATTTTTTTCTTTGCAAGAAGTTGTAATAACAAGAATAACGTTGTTGATTCTTAGAGGATGACATCTTGGCATTGCATTTTAGTTTGAACCGGTTTGAAAGGAAAAAAACCAAACCAAACTAAACATAAATTAATCGATTTGAACTGATTTTTGGTTTGATTCAATTTAACAACTAAAAAAAAAATCAATTTAATTATTTATTTTGATCTAAATCCCGATCAAACCAAAAATACTCAACTCTAATTATTAGGCATGCAATAGAGGGGCTTGTAGTTTTACGCGAACAGTCCAATTCTTGATGACTGTACGTAGATGTGAAATGCTTTTGCGGATGAGAAATGCCTTATTTCTGCTTTTCTTTTCTTTCTTTTTTTTGTTTTAACGGTGACGACATTTTTTTTTGGGGTTATTTAGTGAAGCCGCCTCCCATGGGATTCTAACATGAGATGATAAACCCCATGCTAACTGAACCAGCACCCTAAAATGCATGTCGGATCTTCTGTTGGACTAAGTCTCACCGTAGGACAATGTGACATTCTATATATATATATATAACCATTCTGGCCTTTAAAACCATGCTGATTTTGGTCGGCAGAGGTAATGTTACAAGTTCTTGTACAAATGTAAGCTTATTGAAGTCTCGAATACGTACCGTTGCTAAAAATACCATGAAAGGGGGAACAAGTTATGCAAGAACTTTATAGCGCTTTGTTGACTTCTCTAAGATTATCAAAAATGTATTTTTAAACGGTATAAAAAATACAAAATAAATTTAGATTGTAAAATTATAAAATTATAAAGAAAATTTTTTTTATATAGAGTTCAAGCACTTTAAAATACACTGTTCAAATAAAAATTCATGCATAGTTTAATTACTTTAAAATATATGGTTTAAATATAAATTCAAACATAATTTAAGCAACTTTTTATTAATGAATAATTAATAAATTTAAAACAAATAATTTACTGATATGGAAGCAATTCAAGAACTAACTCAAATCAATCATGTAATCAATCCAAGCATTTGAGTTATGGAAGCATGTATAAAAAACTCACAAAACTAAAGCATAAGGCTCAAATTAGTTTATCATGTTTGATATTAGAGAAATAATTAACTATGCTAGTTTACATAGATATCAATCATTATTTTAGAGCAACACGACCATCTTTTCTACCTCGCAGCTGCTCAGCTAATCCCAGTCTGTATAAAACCTGTGCAACAACAATATTATAGGGAGTCTGCCCAAGTCTATGTGGAAGCCGTAAAAATTCCACCATGATCATCTGAAGTTTTTCACGCGTCTCATCAAACTTTTCTGATTCCCTATTTGTAGGATCTTCAATCTGTTGGGATTGCGTATGAGAAACAGTTTCATTAGCACGAATTAGTTGCGAGGTTGCTCTGGGTGCAGGTTCCAATAGTGGTGCAGCACGCCCAAGGCTAGCTGGACGAGAAGGTGAGAGGGCTGCACTAAGAGACTTTGCAAATGAAGATGCAATCCCAGGCGTTGCTAGCTGGTGTTAGTCTGCTACTGCTAGGGTTGAGATTTGAGAATCAAAGAATGTGAGATTTGGAAAAAGAAAAAAGAAAAATTTTCGTGAGACAAATAGGATGGAGAGGAGAGGACTGAGAAGAGTCAATAATTTTTGTTAATTTTATCAAACTCGGTAAATTTATTTCGATTTTAACCGAGTTTGACTGAGTTTACTGGTTTTTAAGTTTTTTACCTGATTTTATATGTTATATATATATTGACTCATAAAATTATATAATTTTACCAGTCAACTTACGAGTTTGACAATCACACGAACCTCTCTTTGCGGATTTTCAAAACATATCTCAGATACTATCTTTTTCCTATGCATATGATATCAGATAATTGTATGACTGGTTGATGCTTTTGGCTTCATGTGATTATAGATAGATGTGTTTTGGTGCTTGATGGTCTCTTCAGTGCACATTTTAGTGCTCAATACTGCTCAGCTACGACTAAATAATTAAGCAAGCTAGCTGTACTTCATGGAATGAATTGTGAGTTCAGGCCCCGATGTTACTAAAAAAAGAAATAATATGCGAACCGAGCTCTGTGTGTGTGTGCAGTCAAAATGCTGTCGACATCACGGAGCCAAGTCAACAATGCACGAAGAATTAGTTTTTAATGTGAGGTCAGGACTTTAATCTCAACACAAGCACCTTGTTTATTCCATGCCAAGCGTCATAGCACTGACAAGCTACATTGCATGCACGAAACCATTATATATGGTTGCTTTCATAAGTAGGAGGCATGAGGGATACGTGGGAGCTCGAAGAGAAGAACGCCATTGCAGCAGTGATTTGAGGTATAATAAACATCCAATTATATATGGAAATACTATGAAATCAGTTATTTATTAGTTAAATTATACCTGTAATTAAGTCACTGAATTAACCAAATGTTCATTGATGTGTGTTATACTAATTGCCATTGAATGATAATTATGTTAATTGTATTTTTACATTAATTTTCGTTTATCGATACTAAATCTGTTTAATTTTCAGATCCAATAAAATAAACCGTCTGCATTGAGATTAGAGTATTTATAAATAAATTAATTATAATCATCCACGCAATCACTTTGTTATTAAGACTTCTTTATACAAGACAAAAAGAATAAAGAGTATAAATACATGGGATCAGTACCGGTATTATGCAGGAATTCTTGCTTTCAATATGTTCATGTAATAGATATCTTCTATATAATCTGTTTATGTGCAGTCTTACTTTTATTTTTATCTATTATTTCATGATATATATATATATATATATATATATATATATATATTGGTGAAATGGAAAATGCAAAATAAAATCATAATTAGAAAATTGACTGTAAAAAGCAAGCAAAGCCTCTTATTTATCTGGTAAAGGAGGCGACAGCAACCCCATTGACCAAAACCTGAACGGCTCCGATGCACCCACTACAGATATCAAAAAGTGGGATCCGACGATTTTTAAAACGTCAACTCTCATTAGCATTCATTATCTGCCACGTGGCGTCGTCGCAAGATTCATTGTTCCATAAATAGTGAGCGTTGTCAACTTGCCATTTTGCAGTCACTAGTAGTTTCAGCATCAACTCGAGAGAGAGAGAGAGAGAGGCGAGAGATGGCATTTGGAGTTCGCTTGTGTTTGTTTCTCCTGCTTGTCTTTGCTGTAATATCTTCAGCTCGAAACACCATTTCATTCTCAGGTATGTTTCTTCTGTTTTATTGGTTATATATAGAGCGTACATAATATATACGGGTCATCGATCGTTTACAACGCTCCTGGTTAAAATCAAAGATATATATTGTCTCCGGATGGAGAGTTTCTTTCCACATCTGGTCCAAACCTTCTTGACAATTGCATGATCCTGTCACCGCTTTACCTGATATCACGATATCAGGATATGACCCTTTTGGCTAGCTAAGGTTTCTTCACTCTTTAGCTATGAAAGTCCTTAAAGAAGCAAGATTTTCTGTTGCTACACTAAAGGGTCCAGTTTGTGGTGTCAAGTGTGGTGATGCGCGTATACATGCGCATATAAGATTTAGAGCCATGAATCGAATTGCTGTTCCTTAGCATGCAGAGAAGCTCCCAAGACTTTCCTTGTGTTTAAGTTGAAAAGAGGAGTTAATCAAGTCCAGTGCAACTCAGATTCCAGGAAATTAAATCAATGGGATGCCTGTTTTTTACGTCCTAATGTATGGTTAATAAGATTGTTATTATTGTAATGTGTGCAATTGGCCAGCTAGATTCTGTGTGCATGGTCTGCTCTGCATCGATCCATGTTCCTGCTTAATATTTATTATCTATTACCATTATATTACTTCACTTATCTCACAGCACTTTCGTAAGAGACAACATCCTTGGTTTTTTTCTTACCACACCACACGGAGGACACATGATAATAACAACTATTATAGTATTATTATAACAAGTTTATTTAATTTAGGCCAATACAAGTCGATCTGGGAAATGAAGAGAATTTGTTTTTAGTGATTTAAACTATGGGTCTGGTGTTGACTTAAAGGTTTCCAATAATTAAATGTGTTATCGTGCATGCAGATTACGAAATGGCCTTGGCTATAAAGGGGAGGTCCTTGAAGATTACACTGAACGATTACGGTGACCCAATAGCAAACCGTGGGCACGATCCTTCACAAAGAAACAAGAATTGGGGTGGCAGCGGCGGTGGCCGTAAAGGCTGAGAGATTCTGTGATGCTTTCTTTATCTAATATTTTGGATACTAACCTAAATATATATTGAATAAATAACACCGGCTCACGTTTTGTACTTCAAGGTAGCTGATTTATACTCATTTGCCAGCTAAACATGTATTCTCTAAGGCGCCTTAGCTTCCTTAATTAATAATCGGACGTCATCTTTCTTAATTTCAAGTTGCTGTGGCATGTCAAGTGCATATATAGCTTCAGCATGGGTTCACGTTCTTCAGTGCGGTAAACCAATATTATTTTCAAGAATTATTTAAGATTTTTCGTATGCGAAGCATGATACGAACTAATCTCTTCTGTGTGGAATGTTGTGCTATCAAACATTATTTCTATATTTATATAT
>Ga0325401_1006631_pt1 | contig 11206 bp, 5 predicted proteins | sample PopdelMetagenome_FD_205666 | JGI IMG/M metagenome (GOLD analysis project Ga0325401, IMG submission 205666) | Populus deltoides microbial communities from Bellville, Georgia, United States - Xylem-PdKOR-R2 | ecosystem: Host-associated > Plants > Phyllosphere > Stem > Wood/Secondary xylem | place...
CTCCAATAATCGAGGCCATAGGCTTTGTTGAGCGCATCGAGCGAGGGAAACTTCTTCTGCATGTGCTGCACGAACAGCTTCTGCACGGCTGGCCCGGCGGTGCCGTAGGCCTTGGTTTCGTTGTCAACTTGGTAGCCGATGATGGCCGGGTGGTTCTTCACGTGACCTAGCAACGCCCGAATCACCTGCTCGGCGTGGCGGCGGTAGTCGGGGTTGCTGATGTCCATGTTCTGGCGCGGACCGTACTGGTTGGGACCCCGGTTGGTCACAGCCAGCACATCGGGGTACTTGCGCACCAGCCAGGTCGGCACGGCGTAGGTAGGCGTGCCGATGATAACCCGAATACCAGCCTTGTGCATGGCATCTAGCACCCGATCGACGTGCGTGAAGTCGAACTTGCCCTCCTGCGGCTCCAGCGTGCTCCACGTCGATTCGGCGATGCGCACTACGTTAATGCCGGCGGCCTTCATCATCTGCACGTCCTTATCGAGCCGGTCGTAGGGCATGTACTCGTCGTAATAAGCCACGCCGTAGAGCAGCTGATCGGGCTTGTAAGCAGCCACTTGCGGCGATTGAGCCGCCGCGGTGCGGCCAAGCGCCAGCGTCAGACCTAGGGCAACGGGGAGGAGTTTTCGCATGCGACAAATGATTGAGCAGAAAATAAGGCTAGGTAGGAGAGTAGCGTACCAGTAGCGTGGACTTTGTAGTCCGCGCTTAGGTCATTGCAAGCACGGACTATAGAGTCCACGCTACTTGCGAAACTGCACTATCGTACTTATTACAGCTTCACCGTCAGCTTTTTGCCAGTGTACTGCACTTCCTTGGCGGGGGCTCGCTCATCCCCGAGGCCCGTGCCGTGTTGCTCGTCCACCACGATGACGCGGAAGGTGCGCGTGGCGGGCATACCTGAATAGGAACCGCGACGGTCGGCCAGGGTGAGCTGCCGCGCTTTGTCGTTCCAGCGTAGCTCGGTGGTGGCGTAAGCACCTTTCTCGTAGTTGTAGTTGTCGTTTTCGTCCTCGTAGAGCGTGAAGCTGCCGTCGGCCCCCGGATACACCCGGATTTCCAGCGGAGCATTCTCCTTCTCACCAATGTACTGCTGCTTCGGACCTAGGGGCAGCACCGAGCCGGCCCGCACGTAGAGCGGCATCACATCAATGGGCGTTTCGCGCTGGATGGTTTGCCCGCCCGTGTGACGGCGGCCCGTCCAGAAATCAACCCAGCTCGTGCCGGCCGGCAAATACACCTCCGTCGATTTGGTTTGGGTGAAATTGGGCGGTACGGGGGTGTTCTTATCGGGTCGGGTTACGTACTGCGATTCTGTCACCGGGCGCACCAGAAAGGCTGGCCCAAACATGTACTCACTACCTAGGTCCGTCACTTTGGGGTCCTGGGGGAAGTCCATGAGCAGGGCGCGCATGAGCGTGCCAGCGCGGTTGGTCACGCCCCACATGTTCGAGTAGAGGTAGGGCAGCAGACGGTAGCGCAAATTGATGTACTTCTCCTGCGAGTCGAAAGACCAAGTACCCCGCTCCCCAAACTGGTAGATTTCGCGGGGCGTATACTCGCCGTGGCTACGCATCATGGGCGTGAGGGCCGCGAACTGCTGCCAGCGCGTGTATAGCTCCTGGAAGGCCGGGTCTTTCACGCCCTTGGGGTATTCGCCAGAGGGGAAGAAACCGCCAATGTCGCTGTTCCAGTAAGTGAAGCCGGCCAGACCTAGGTTCAGGGCGGCTGGGATTTGCTTGGCCAGCACGTCCCAGCGCGAGTTCACGTCGCTCGACCACACCATGGTGCCGTAGCGCTGCTGCCCGGCAAAGGCCGAGCGCGTGAGAATAAATACTCGTTTATCGCTAGTGGCCTGGCGCTGATGCTCGTACACGCCGCTGGTGGCCATGAGCGGGTAGGCATTGCGCACGCGGCGGAAGCTACCTAGGGCCGTTTCGTTGTCGTCGTCGGTGTCGAAAGGCTGGAGCTGGTCGGGCTCGGTGGCATCCATCCACCAGGCATCCATGCCCAGCTTGAAGAGGCCTTGGTTCAGGTACTTCCAGTAGATGTCGCGGGCGGCGGGGTCAAAGGCGTCGTACACCTTCACGTGCGGCGTGCGCGGCCACGTGATGAAGTCGAAGAGCATGTCCTTGCTGGCCAGCTCCTGGTAGGGCTTGCTTTTCTTGCCAAACGACGGCCAAACGGAAATCATCTGGTGGGCGTGCAGGGCGTGCACTCGGTCTACCATGCCCTGCGGATTAGGAAACTTGGGGTTGTTGAAGGCCATGTCGTTCCAGAGGTCGTTGTCCTCGCCCCAGTACTGCCAGTCCTGCACAATGCCATCGAGCGGCACGCCTAGGGCGCGGTATTTTTCGACCACGCCCACGGTTTCGTCCTGGCTTTTGTAGCGCTCTTTGCTTTGCCAGAAGCCCAGCGTCCAGCGCGGAAACATGGGCGCTTGCCCCGTAAGCTGGCGGTAGCGGGCCACCACGCCATCGGCCGTGCCCTGTCCGTTGAGCAGGTAGTAATCGACGCAGTCGCCAATCTCCGAATCGAAGACTGTGCCGGTGGCCGCGTCGCTAAAATTGGTGGTAGAGTAGTTGTCCCAAAGCACGCCGTAGCCCTTGCTCGAGTGCAGCACAGGCAACGCGATGTCAAGGCTTTTCTGCTTCATCAGCACCTTCTGCCCGCGGTAGTTTAGGTGCCCATCCTGGTGCTGACCTAGGCCGTACACCGCCTCGCCCGGCGCCAGCTGAAACACCTGCCGCACGCGGTAGGTGGCAGCGCCTAGGTCCTTCTTGGCGGTGAAACGCGACCCTAGGGCCTGCTCACTTACCAGGGGCTGCCCCTTCGCCGTAGCAAAGCGTACCAGTCCGGTTTTGGCGTCTATCAACGCCTGGGTGCTACCGCTGCTCACCGTCACCACGCCATTCTTCTCGCTGTATTTCAGCTTTCCGGGGGCGGGCGCCTGTAGCACCACCAAGCTCTTTTTGCTGTCGTCCTTGCCCTTCGGGTATTTGAGCACCCGCACAACATCGGGGGTGTAAAACTGCACTTGCACCGTCAGCGAATCGGTGGTGAGGCGCAGGCCGCTGGGCGTTTTTTGGAATTGCTGGGCTTGCGCTCCTATCGACAAAACAAGGCTCGCGGAACAGACTAGCTTAAAGACGGTCATGGATGGTGGGGTTGAAAGTAGTAACCTAGGTGCAGCGGCGGGGCAGCACCTAGGGGTTGGTTGGAGGAGCGAGGAGAAAAGCTAGGTTCTGCGAAGCCGTGGAAGTGCTCCGCAGAGCCTAGGTTGGCGTTTAAGAGCGAGTTTACTTCTTCACCGGCTGAATGCCCGCGTGGGTGGGCTTCACTGGCTTGATGCTGCCATCGGGGTTGAACTCCAGCTTATCGATGCATACTTCGCGGTGGAAGCCGGCGTCGCCGCCCATCTTGATGCCTTGGGGGTAGTTGAAGCGGTGGTACACCAAGTACCACTCGTCGCGGCCCGGAATCTGGATGACGGAGTTGTGGCCGGTGCCGTAGATGCCTACGGCCGGGTCCTTGACGATAACCGAGTTGTTGGCCGGCACCGTAATCTTGCCCAGCGGCGTATCGGAGGTGCCGTAGCGCACTTGGTAGTTGGGGCTGCGCGTGTCGTCCTCGCTCCACATAAAGTAGTACTTGCCATTGCGGAAGAAGGCGTAAGCGCCCTCGCGGAAAGTCTTGTCGGGCGTCATTACCTGCGTGGTGCCGGGCTTGAGGCTCACCAGGTCGTCGTTCAGCTCGGCCCCAGCCATGTAGCCGTTGCCCCAGTACAGGTAGATCTTGCCGGTTTGGGGGTCGCGGAAGACGGCGGGATCAATCTGCTGCCCGCCTTTCACACCCTCGGGTCGTTGGTCGAGCAAAGGCTTGCCAGTGTCCTTGAAGGGGCCGGTCGGGTTATCCGACAATGCCACCCCAATCTTGGCACCCGCGCAGAAGTAGTAGGCGTACTTGTAGCCAGTGGGCGTTTTCTGCTCGATGATGGTGGGCGCCCAGGCCCGAGTTTTCTCCCAGCTCACGTCTTTGGGCAAATCCAGAATCACGCCCTCGTCTTTCCAGGTCACCAAGTCTGGCGACGAAAACGTTTTGAAGTAGGTGCCCGACCAGCCGTTGAACCCGTCGCTGGTGGGGTAGAGGTAGAACTTGCCCATCTTCTGCGAATAAATAATATCCGGGTCGGCATAGTAGCCGGTCAGGGCGGGGTTGTGGGTCACGGTTACGCTCACTTGGTAGGTGCGCTTGGCTGCGCCCTGGCCGACCGAGTACGTCACGGGACCCTTGGCGAAGTTCTGCGGACCGCTCGGCGTTACGGGCAGGGCGGGGTTCGTAATCTGAAGGTCGAAGGCTTGCAGTTTGGTGCCGGGCACAGTGAGGAAAGTCACCTTGCCGGCGGCGCTGTCTACCAGCGTGTTAATCTTGCGGATGGCTGGGTTCTTGGCTGTCAGCAGTACGTCGGAGGGCGTGAGCCAGCGCGTTGCTAGCCGGGTCGCTTCGGCGGCCGTGATGGGCATCACGGTGCCGTGGCGCGGGTGGAAGTTCATGCTGATGTCGCTGTCGACTACCGTGAAGTTCTGCAAGTCGCGGGTGCGGGTAAACTGGTACTTGCCGCTGGTGTACATGTCGTACATCAGAATGTAGTCGTCGGAGTTGTTGAGCTTGAAAGTGCCCGCGCCTTCCACCGGGTTGGGCGTTTGCTGCACGTAGTTGTCGCGCAGCACGTAGCCCTCCGTCAGCTTGTCCGACACGGCGATTTTGATGCCGTTGCCTTTGCCTTCCGTCTTGAAAAACAGGTAATACTTGCCATCCTTGGCCACAATGTCGCCGTCGATGCACGAGCCGTTGGTGGGGCTAAAAAAGAGTTGCTTCGGCTCGCCCTCTAGGTCCGTAAAGTCTTTGTTGGCGTAGGCGTAATAAATCTTGTCGGGGTCGGAGCCGTGCTGCAAGGAGAAGTACACCATGTACTTTTTAGCCTTGGCGTCATAAATCGTCTGCGGAGCCCACACCCGCTTTAGGTTCTCCTGACCGGTGTAGCGCTTCTGAAAGTTAATCTTGCTGGAAGTCCAGTTAATCAGATCGTTGGATTTGAGCAGGACCATGCCGCGGTTGGAGCTCCAGCCCTTGGCCGATACCATGTCGGTGACGACCATGTAGAAGGTTTTGCCGTCGGCGCCGCGCAGGATGTGGGGGTCGCGCACGCCGCCCGTTTCGCTGATGGTCGCTGAGCTAACCACGGGCCGGTTGCTGTTCAGGGCCGTGTAATGGTAGCCATCGGGACTGAGCGCAAAGCGGATGGCTTCTTCCTTGATGTCGTTGCCGGTGAAGTAGACGAACAGATAGGCGTCAGTCTTGGGGGGCTTGGCAACGGCTAAGGAGGTAGTCAGCCCCACGGCGGCAATAAGCAGAAGGAGCAGGCGGCAATAATACTTCATGGAAAAAAGTTTAGAAGCTAGGTGGTGAGTCGGCGCAAGTACCGATTCTCCTCAAGAAAAACAATTTGGGACGTATGCCTGTGTAATACAGATTATAACCACCGCGAAACGCGGCACCGAGGCTAGCCAACAGGTTCCCACTCCCGTTGAGCTAGTTTGTCAACAGCTCTTTTGTGTCCCAGCGTGCGGGCCTTACTCCCCTAAAGTAAGGCTCGGAAGAGCTGCCGTCGGTGCCGCGCTATGCGGTTAAATGGTGAGTTGTGAAATTGTGAAGTTGTGAGTTAAGCGGAAGAGGACATATTTCATTTCACCAATTCACTACTCACCATCTCACCGTTATGGTCTTCTTGCTGCCATCGGCGAAGTCGACTTGCACGTTGTTGTTGGGAGCGGAGTAGGTGAATTTCTTGACTGGTACTAGTTCGTTGTCGGTCCACTTTTCGCCGGCTTTTTTCCAGAGCATGAGCGTGGCGTAGATGGGCGGCTTGCCGTCGGCCACGATGGCCGTGGCGTCGAGCACCGTGCTGTTGTTGCTGACGGGGTGCAAGCCCTGCGCGGCTACGGTTTCCACCTTCTCCCAACCACTGAGCGGCACCAGGGCTAGCTGGTAGGTGCCGTTGCTGATGAGGTGTACTTGGCGGCCGCGCACTTCGCGCGTTTCGTGCTTAATAGCTTGGTTGCCAAGCTGTGGCAGCGCGTAATGACCTAGGCGTACGAAGGTGCCCACGGTGCCGGTGTACTTATCTACGCGCAGAATGCCGTTGGGCAGCGGCACGTCGGCTAGGCTTAGGCGTATGTTCTTGTCGGTTTCCAGCTCTGCGTCGCGGTAGTACACGCCGTCCTCGAAGCGCTTGAAGGTGAAGAGGCGCAGGGCTTCCCACTCATTCTTGGCGTTGCGGAACACGTAGTTCATGGCTACCTCGCCGTTGGGGCCGTCGGCTTGCCACGGGAAGGCGCTGTTGTAGCTCAGGCGGTTGTAGTTTTCGCTGCCGCGAAATGGCTCGCCCGCCCCAATAATCGGCACGTGGCACCACGCCCGGATTTCGGCCGCGCCAATGTTGGGGTAATCGGTGAGCAGGATGTTGGAGCCGGGCTCATACTTATTGAACACGGTGCCGGGGGCTAGCTCCTTGGTAGCCCAAGCGCCCTCGTTCTCGGTAGCCGTCCAGAACGGACTATTGGCCGGTACTAGCAACCCCAGGAACGCCTTGGCCAACCAGAACACACTGCCCCGGCAGCTATACGACTGCACTGCCGGGTCGAAAGGACCGTAGAAACCTAGGGTCGGAATGTTATCCTGCAAGAAGTCAGGGCTTTGCATAAATTGCAACATGGCACCCGAGGCAATGCGCCGCATCCAGCCGAAGTTGGTGCCCGGCTCCGGTTGCAAGCCCATGAGCGGAAACGGCACCACCGCCGCAAACCGGTACGCAATGCTGCGGCCCCACATAATCATGCTGCCGTCGCGCCCGAACATGTAAGGGTAGTTGTCCTTGAGCGGGGCAAAGTTGGCGGTGAGCTGCTGGGCGATTTGCGGGTAATGCTCGCGCCCGTAGTATTCCGTCCAGAGGCGGCCGTACATTTCGAAGGCCCACATGCTGTAGTAGTCGTAGGCGGGACCGTCGTGATACCAGCCTTCGCCGCGGTAATGGGTGAGTTGCTTTTGCAGGTATTCCTCCATCAGCTTCTCATTCACCTGGTAACCGCGGCTCTTGAAGAAGCTCAGAATGAAGATGTTGAAGTAGCGCCAGTTCTGGGGCACCGTGGGGCCGTCGCCGTAGCTGAGCATGGTGGCGGCCAGAGTTTTCTTGGTGGCCTCGGGCAGCGGGTCCCACAGGATTTCGGGCGCGGCAAAGAGCGCCACCGATAAGCCCCCGAACTCCACCAGATTTTGGCTAGGTCCGCCGTTGGCGGCGCGGGGCTTGATGTAGGTGTCGCTGTTGGGGTCGACCAACCGACCTAGCTGATGACGGTAGTAGTCGCCTACCTTGATGCCGTTGAGCGTGAGCCCTGGGTTTTCCTTCAGCAGCGGCGCGGCCATGAACAGCGTGCGGCACAGACCCTCTAGCTTTTCCGTGGGCACTTGGCCTTCGCTGCGCGGATAGCTCTTGCCCGGCTGCTTCGGGAACTGCATTGGGTCGTCGAGCTTATGAATATAGCTGAACGCCCCGCTGAGCAGATATTGCGCTGCATCTTGCCAGTGCTTGCGCGTCATACCCGTGAACGGGCTGAGTTTTTTATCGGGCTGGTCTAGCTTGAACGGGGGCAGCTGGGTAGCCGGCCGCACTACGCGCGTGTCGAAGGTCAGGGCTGGCGCGGGCGTTTGGCCGTGACTTAGGCCAGGGCTCAGCAGCAAGGCGCTTAACAGCGTACGGCTGACAACCCCGCCCACGCCAAGACGCCCCATATGGGCACCTTGGTGGGCAGGATTATTTGCAGCAGCACGGAGAAGGGTGGGGATTAGCACGGGAAGAAGTTGATCAAAAAGGAATGTTCTGGCGGGGCGCCTCACCCCCCGGCCCCCTCTCCGAAAAAGAGAGGGGGAGCCTTTGTCAGAGCTGTTAGCTATTAGCCGTTAGCTTTTTGTTGAACAAAGGGCTAATAGCCAATAGCTAGCCGCTAATAGCTAAACCGCTTGGCTCCCCTCTCCTTTTCGGAGAGGGGTCGGGGGTAAGGCGCCCCGTTTGCACGGTAAGCTTCTAGTTCGTGCGGCGGGCTTCGCCGTCACTTTTTACCACGCTCAGAATGGGCTTTTCGAGGCCGGCGAGCTTGTCTTGCTCAGGCTTGAGCAGCTCCAGCACCGCTACTTCGTTCTGGCCTTTTTTCAACCACTCGGCGGGCACGTAAAGGGTTTGTTGGGGGCCCACTTCCCAGTACCGACCTAGGTTGTGGCCGTTGATCCATACTACGCCTTTGCCCCAGGTGCTCATATCGAAGTAAGTATCGGCGGGCTTGTCGAGGGTGAAGGTGCCGCGCCGTACCACTGGGGCGTTGCTGCCCGCAGCAACCTTGGCCGTGGAGGCTTTGATCTTTGCAATGTCATCGAAGGGCAGGCGGAAGTGCTGCCAGTTGGTAACCTCCGTGCCGGCAAACATCACCTGCTCGGTGATGCCTTTGCGGTTCTGGGTTAGGTAAGGACCGAAGTTTAGGCGACCTAGGTTCTCGACCAGAATATCCAGGGTCACGGTGCCTTTGGGCAAGGTCAACTCGGTTTGGCTTTCGTCCTTGCGGCGGTCGAGCACGGCCACGCGCTGGCCGTTCACCATCACCACGGCATAGTCGCGTAAGTCTTTAAGCTGCAGCACGCCCTTGCGGCCACCCGCCAAGGTGGTGCGGTAGAGTACGAAGCCGTAGTCCTGGTTCAGGTCTTCAAAGGTCTGAGGCTTAGCGCTTACCACGGCTTTGGGTAGTATGTTAGCTAGGCTGGTGGTCTGCGTCAGGCTGATGCTGGGGATGCGCGTGGTAGGCTTGGCGGCAGGCACGGCGGGCAGCTTGGTACCGGCGGGCAAGTGTTTCTCGATTACCTGGCGGAAGGCCATGAACTTTGGCGTGGGGTTGCCGGCCTCGTCCAGGGGCGCATCGTAGTCGTAGCTGCTGATCTGGGGCTCAAATTTGGTGTCACCGCCTTTGTAGTTGGCGCCGTTCATGAAACCGCGGGTGGTCCCCCCGTGAAACATGTACATGTTGATGGAAATACCGGCCGCCAGCACCGAGTCGAGGCGGGGCGTGTACTTCTCGGCGGGCACGGTGTGGTGCGGCGTTCCCCACCAGTCGAACCAAGCGGGGTACCACTCGGCGATGTAGAAGGGGCCCTTGCCGCCATGGTAGGTACGTACCAGCTGCTTCACCTTGCGCGGGTCGTCCCAGCCATTCACGGCCGGTAGCAGACCTTCCAAGTGTCCCTCTTTTACCTTCTCGCCGGGGTCGCAGGTGTATAGCAAGCCGTCGAAGCCAGCATCCTGGAACATCTTGCGGTTGAGGGCTAGGTAGTTCTTATCGTCGGAGTAAAAGCCGTATTCGTTTTCCACCTGCACCATCAGCACGGGGCCGCCGTGGTTGATTTGCAAGGGCGCGAGCTGCTTGGCTACTTCCTTCAAGTACCGGCCATAGGCAGCCAGGTACTTCGGGTCCATGCTTCTGACTTTAAGGTCTTTGTCTTTCTGTAGCCAGTAGGGGTAACCGCCAAATTCCCACTCGGCGCACACGTAGGGGCTGGGGCGCACAATCACCCACAGGCCTTCTTCCTGGGCCATTTTCACGAAAGCGGTAATGTCGTTGTTGCCCGTGAAGCTATACTGACCCGGCTGGGGCTCGTGCACGTTCCAGAATACGTAAGTGCCTATCGTGTTCAGACCCATAGCCTTAGCGGCCTTCATGCGTGCCCGCCACGCCTCCCGCGGAATGCGCGGGTAGTGCAGCTCGCCCGAAATCATCTGAAACGGCTTGCCGTCGAGCAGAAAGGCTTCGTCGCCGAGGGTGAAGGTATGCTTGGCGGCGGGTGCCTTGGTTTGGGCAACGGTTGTGGAGAGGGTTGTCAGGCTCAGGCCACTCAGCAGCACTGCCCCCACTAAATTTCTGTACATCACGGCCTAAAAGTTCTTAGGTGGGTTATTGGTATGAAAAATCAATTTAGCTACTTGATGGTCTGCTGGTTGAAGAAACCTAGGTTCCATTCAGGTATCCATGCAATGGTGGGCTGGCCTTCCTTGAACTGCACCGGCAGCCACAAGTGGCGGCTGTCTTTGAGGTCCTTAGGGTTCCAGCGGTCGGCCATAAAGATAAAGGCGTCCTTCTTGCCCGGCACCGGCAGCACGTAGGTCGACTGCCCATCGAAGGTGAGCTTGGCGTTCGGGCCGGTCATGGGGTCGCCTACCAGTTGCCAGGGGCCGAAGGGCGAGCTAGCCACGTGCAGCGAGGCTTGGTTGGGCGCCCAGCCGGTGCAGCCGCTCGTAATGAGGTAGTACTTGCCGTCCTTCTTGAACAGGGCCGGGGCCTCGCGGTGCTTGCTGAACAGCATGCTGTCCTGGATGGTCGGCGTGAGGTAATCGTCGTTCAGGCGAGCTAGGCGCAGGTCGTAGTTTTCCTTGGAGGAGTAGATGTGGTAGGCGGTGCCATCATCGTCCACGTACAGGCCCATGTCGCGCGACATGTTGCCGTTGGGGCGGAAGCTGCTCACGTACTTAAAGGGACCCGTGGGCTTGTCGGCCACGGCCACGCCGGCGCGGGCGGCTTTATAACCCTGGCCCTTCAGCTCCAGGTGAAACCACATCACGTACTTGCCGGTCTTCTTGTTATAAATAACCTTGGGCCGCTCCATCAGGCAGCCCATGGCAATGTCGTGCGCGGGGTCGGAGCTAGGAGTGAGAGCTACGCCTTCGTACTTCCAGTTGTAGAGGTCCTTCGACGAGTACACGTTCACGCCTTCTTCCTGATGCTGCGCGCGCTTCTCGCCGTACCAATAGTAGGTTTTGCCCACCAACAAGATGCCGCCGCCGTGGGCGTTTATCACGTTGCCATCGGTGTCGTACCACAGCTCGCCGGGGCGGAAGTTGGTGTTTTTCTGCGCTTTCGACGCGCGGGGCTTGGCTAGGTTCTTCGCCGGACCGTCGGCGTAAGAAGCGCTTTGGATGGCTAGGGCGCCAAGCGCCAGCAGCAAGAAAGATAGTTTTCGCATAACTCTATTGAAAATGAGTGACTGAGTGGCTGCGCACGGAGTGACTGAGTGATTTGGTGAATTGGTGAGTGCTAGAACACAGCTA
>Ga0325401_1006637_pt1 | contig 11202 bp, 4 predicted proteins | sample PopdelMetagenome_FD_205666 | JGI IMG/M metagenome (GOLD analysis project Ga0325401, IMG submission 205666) | Populus deltoides microbial communities from Bellville, Georgia, United States - Xylem-PdKOR-R2 | ecosystem: Host-associated > Plants > Phyllosphere > Stem > Wood/Secondary xylem | place...
GAGCGCTCCAGGAACTTCCCCTCCAAATTCTTCTTATAGGATCTTTGGTGTAGATGTTTGGAGTCAATTGGTTTTGGCACTCATAGGTGTGCTGGTCGTGTTCTTGTAGGAGAGGATTTCCCTGATGTGTATTATTCTATGTGAAGAGGCTATATCTGGATTTTGCCATTTGCTTCGATTTAAAACCATTTTTTTATTATATTTGTCATTCAATTTATGCATGTGGGCATGAGTTTTTATTTCCATCCGAAGCAGAGTATCATCTTCTCGATTCATAGTTTATTTTGAACCAAGTAATTATGATGTTCTTATCATGTTTGGAACTTTTTGGCCCCAAGTACTGTTTGCAGAAGTGATACGAGGCTGAGAAGCTTATGACGTTGCATTTTTGAGGTGGAAAATGATTGCTCACCGGCAGATGTTGAAAACTTTATAATATTTCCAAGGCACCAACCACCATCAACAGAAATACTACAGTCGCAGAGCTCAAACTCTTGAAATTTGGTACGTTGTCAAGTTATGATACCTGGATCTTCTTGGACGTGAAAAGATCCCTAATCCATGGACCGAGAAAACATAAATCCTGTTAATGATAGAGACCAAATTGATCAATGCTGAAGTATTTAAGACTCCATCGGACTTCCTTTTCTAATGCTAAAAAACATGAGGCCAACACACTCATTGGACTTCCTTTTCTAATGCTAAAAAACATGAGGCCAACACACTCATTGATCCTCGAATATGGACCGCCCATTATGCCACCACCCACAACAAATAATTTCACGGGGGTGGCAAAGGGTCACCAAAAAAGGTAAAAGGATAGCCTAGCGTGGCCATGTCTATCACTTTTCGAGTAACCATGATATATAATCGGGCGGGCAAACTTCACCCTTTGCATGATTATATATATATATATATATATAAACACATGCAATTATTAAAACTCAAATCTTGATTTTTAAAAGAAAACTACGAACACACAACCACTAAAGTAAATCCTCTTATTAAGATGACATTTGATTACAGTTATAGGATAGTACTGGATACAAAAACAATGAAAATAGAGAAGATAAAATAAATAAAATAAAATTATGTTTGGTGATGATGTGTAAAAAAAATTATTGTTTTTATATCATGTTTGGTTATGATGAATAAGAAATAAAAAATATAAAAAAATTATTTTACCCTTTATATATATTGTTGTCAAACTTACATATATATATATATACACACACACACATTTTAATTTATATTGAGTATTGAAATTAATAATATTATAAAATCACTGGCTTGATTGGTTGACCAGAGCTTAGACTAGTTCAAGTTTAAAAATAAATAGAGGAAAAATTGACTTGACTTGACTTGATAAAAAATCTAAATCAACCCGGAATAAAACAAGGGTTAAAAACTCATTTAATTTTTAAAAAAAACAAATTTGGTCAAAACAGGGTTACTTTAATTATTTTTTATTTTTTTGGGTCAGTTGGGTTGACCCTCTCGACCACTAATCTGAACCTTGCCTCAGATCGACTCCCGAGTCAGATTTTAAAATTATGATAATAATTATTTTTATTCATGCATTAACTCAGGTCAATCTGTATTGATCCTCTCGACCTGTAACTTGGGCCTTGCCTTGGTTGGCCCTCAAGTCAAGTATTAAACTATGATAATAACAATTTCTATCCTTACAATGAGCTGGTTGACCCTCATGATCTGTGACCTAAGCCTTGTCTTGAGTTGACCCTCAAATCAAGTTTTAAAACTGTGATAATAATCACTTTTGTTTTATGTTGATTTTCCTAACACATGATCCGAGCTTTACCATGGTTTAACCCTGAGTCGGATTTTAAAATTATGATAATAACAACTTTTATTCATACATTGACTTGGGTCAATGGTCAAACTCACTCATGACTTGACCCTTACCTTGGGTCAACCCCTGAATTTGGTTTAAAACTATGATAATAACCATTTTTATTCTTATGTTTACCCGGGTCAACACGACCCATGACCCGGACCTCGACTAGTGACTTAAGCTTTGTCTCGGATCAACTCCCGAGTTAAATTTTAAAACTATAATAATAACATGTTTTATCCTTGCATATCTTAGTTAGATAATTTTGAAATTGAAAGTTTTTTACAAAGATATATTAGAAATAAAAAAAATATATTATCTATAGAGATATGCTCTTTTTGTACCTCTCGTTCTGAAAATACAAAAATTCATTTTAAAATTATCTTAAAATAAATTTATTTTTATATCTCTATTTTTTAATTAAATATATTTATGTTTCTACTTTTCTGGGTTTTTTTTTTTTTAATCTTTAGAGTAGTCATGAATCACTACTATCTCTGTTTTTTTTTTTTTTTAATCTCTAGAGTAGGCATGAATCACTACCTAATACTACAAAGTAAATATTCATAGAACTGCTGCTGTTAGTGCGCAATAAGTTTCTTAAAAGGAGGGATGCTTTTACAGAATATTGTTATTTGGCATTAGGTATGAACTAAGATAATTTCTCCAAATCAGAAGAAGAAACAGAAAGCCATGGGAACATAGAGTTGAAGGATATCTCTATACAGAATCACATCAGACCCAACCCCTTCTCTCATTTATGGAACGTCTGGTCAAGAATAAATCTAGACCGGTGCTCTCCCAAAAGCAATATGACTTATATATATACACATTTCTGAGCCCCTACTACAAATTGGCCTATTAGCTCAGTTGGTTAGAGCGTCGTGCTAATAACGCGAAGGTCGCAGGTTCGAAACCTGCATGGGCCACCATTTTTTGTTAGAAAAACACTGTTCACAAATATTTATATAATTGGCACGTGCGATTAGAAAAGGAAAGGCTAGTGTAGTTGCTCTGTGGCTCCAGATTCATGGTATTTGTAAATGTTGGGTCCTTTGGGATGATTGGAAAGCGTCGAATGATTTTTCCAAATACGTTGAAAAAAGATGTTTGAATCTACTCTTTTAATTAGTTAAATGTTGCTTTTCTTATTATAAAAGATGAAACTGAAAGTTTTCAGTTTTCTCTGTAAATTTTTTTTGTGTTTGAAGCACTACTTATTGACTATGATGTGCTTGATTATGTTAATGGCACGTTTATGTGCCCCGCCCATGAAAACAATAGTATTGTCAACTTCAACAAAACTCGTTGGATTAGACAAGACAAGTTAATACTAAGTGCTCTTTTGGCATCCACATCTCCAACCATAACTCCTCTCATTGCAGCATCAAAGACTTCTCATGAAGCCTGGAAAAAACTCAATCTACTCCATGCCAGTCGCTCAAGAACACGAGCAATGCAATTGGAAGAATTGACTCTGATTCAACGGGGCTCTCGCATCATATCAGAAGACATGCATGTTGTGAAGATGTTGGTGGATGAACTTGCCATTATTGATTCTCCCATTTCAAATGATGATCTGACTCTCTATGTTTTAAATGGTTTAGGATCAGATTTTCGAGGAATAACTGCGCTAATATGCGCACGAGAGAGCTCCCTGACATTTAAAGAGCTCCACAATCTTTTAGTAGGTCATGAGACCTATCTTAGGCGTCTAGAAGATACCTCAAAGCAACAAGTGATCACTGCAAATTATTCCAACAGGCTGAGAAATAATGGTACTAGAAGTCAGTTTGTCAAAAAACCAAACAAATATAATGGTACAAATCGGATTCAGGGTGGCAACTTAAATTCATTTCTCTCCCAGCCTTCACAAGACAACCATAGGAACCAAAATGGCTTCGGCATGTCCAATTAGAAATTTACTAAAAGTGCTCAGTATTTTATTGTGGATTACTCAGCTCAGTTCACAGTACAATGCTGAGCAGCTGCTTTTCTTTTTATTTTATTTTTTTTAAATTGTTTTGTTTTATTTTTTTAAGCTATTTTTTTAATGATTTTTTTGTTTAATTTTTTTAATTAATGTTAAATTTTTTTCTATTTAGTTATCAAATTTTCATGATACGAGTTTCGGGTTTGACGGGTTAATCCAGATTTTTTTTCTGGTTTACTTTTTAATTAATTATTTTTTCGAGTACCGTCCAAAGTGAAACGCAGAGCTTTTTTTTTGTTTTTTGCTTTTTACTTTGTTTTTTTAATCTGTTTTTTTCTTTGTTTTTTTAATGAATTTTTTTTGTTAATGTTAAATTTTTTTCTATTCAGTTATCAAACTTCCATAACACGGGTTACGGGTTTGACAGGTTAACCCAGCTAATTCTGGATTAACCCGTAATTTTTTTTCCTATTCAGTTACAAACTTTTATAAATAACAAAAAGAAATCAGTGTTTTACTGTGGACTGCACAGTGCAGTTCACAGTAAAACATTGACTCCTCAGGCCTTTTTTTTTAAAAAAATGTTGTCTAAGTTTTTTTAGCTGTTTTTTTATGTTTTTTGAGATTTTTTTTTTACTTCTTTCTTTGTTTTTTTCACGGGTTAACCGGGTTTCACAAGTGAACCCAATTAATTCCAGGTTGACCCGTCAATTTTTTTATTATTATTTTCATAAATATTTTTGTTTAATTTATTTTGTTAATGTTAAATTTAGAAATATACTAAAAGGGCTCAGTCTTTTACTGTGGACTGCACAGTGCAGTCCACAGTAAAACGTTGAGCAGCTGTTTTTTTTTTCAGCTGTTTTTTTTAATGATTTTTTTGTTTAATTTTTTTTTGTTAATGTTAAATTTTTTTCTATTCAATTATCAAAATTCCATAACACGGGTTACGGGTTTGACGGGTTAACCCAGCTAATTCTGGATTAACCCGTAATTTTTTTTCCTATTCAGTTATCAAACTTTTATAAATAGCTAAAAGGAATCAGTGTTTTACTGTGGACTGCACAGTGCAGTCCACAGTAAAACACTGATTCCTTAGGCCTTTTTTTTAAAAAAAAGTTGTCTAAGTTTTTTTAGTTGTTTTTTTATATTTTTTGAGATTTTTTTTTTTACTTCTTCCTTTGTTTTTTTCACGGGTTAGCCTGGTTTCACGGGTGAACCCAGTTAATTCCAAGTTGACCCGTCAATTTTTTTATTATTATTTTCATAAATATTTTTGTTTAATTTATTTTGTTAATGTTAAATTTAGAAATATACTAAAAGGGCTTAGTCTTTCACTGTGGACTGCACAGTGCAGTCCACAGTAAAACGTTGAGCAGCTGTTTTTTTTTAATCTGTTTTTTTAATGATTTTTTTGTTTAATTTTTTTTTGTTAATGTTAAATTTTTTTTATTTAGTTATCAAACTTTCATGATACGGGTTCCGGGTTTGACGGGTTAACCCATATTTTTTTTCTGGTTTCCTTTTTAATTAATTATTTTTTCGAGTGCAGTCCAAAGTGAAACGCTGAGTTGTTTTCTTTTTTTTTTTTGCCTTTTGCTTTGTTTTTTTAAGCTGTTTTTTTTTCTTTGTTTTTTTAATGATTTTTTTTGTTAATGTTAAATTTTTTTCTATTTAGTTGTCAAACTTTCATGACACTAGTTCCGGGTTTGACGGGTTAACCCGGATTTTTTTTTGCTTTTCTTTTTAATTAATTTTTTCGTTTAATTTAGTTTGTTAATCTTAAATGTTTTCTATTTAGTTATCAAACTTTCATGACACGGATTTCGGGTTTGACGGGTTAACCCAGTTAATTCTGGGTTAACCCGTAATTTTTTTTTTCCTATTTAGTTATCAAACTTTCATTAGAAATATACTAAAATTGCTCAGCATTTCATTGTAGCAATCCACAGTGAAAGGCTGAGCTGTTTCTTCTTTTTTTTTCGTATTTTTTTTCATTTTTTAAGTTTTTTTTTAAACCTACTATTTTTTTTCATTTTTTTTAATTTTTTCTTTTTTGATGCCTTTAGCTTTTTTTTTCTTTATTTATTTTTTTTATTTTAATAAATTTTATTTTGTTTAATTTAGTTTAAGCTATTTTTTCATTTTTTTTAATTTTTTCTTTTTTGATGCCTTTAGCTTTTTTTTCTTTCTTTGTTTTTTTCTTTTAATAAATTTTTTTTGTTTAATTTAGTTTGTTAATGTTAATATTTTTTTAATTTAGTTATCAGATTTTTATGATATTGATCCCGGGTTTAACAAATTAACTTGGTTTCATGAGTTAACCCGAATTTTTTTTCTTTTTAATTAATTTTTTTCATTTACTTTAGTTTGTTAATGTTAAATTTCTTTCTATTTAGTTATCAGACTTTCATGACACATATCCCAGGTCTGACAGGTTAACCCGTACATTTTTATTTGTTTTTTTCTTTTGTTAATGTTAAATTTTTTTTATTTAGTTATCAGACTTTTATGACATGGATCCCGGGTTTAACGGGTTAACCTGGTTCGACAAGGTAACCCAAAGTTTTGTTTTCTTTTTAATTAATTTTTTTTGTTTAATTTAGTTTGTTAATGTTTAATTTCTTTCTATTTAATTATCAGACTTTCATGACACATATCCCGGGTTTGACTGGTTAACCTGGTTTCACGGAAACGAGGTTAACTGAGTTAATTCTTGGTTAACCCATCAACTTTTTTTTTATTTAGTTATCAAACTTTCATGACATGAATCCCAAGTTTGATGGGTTAACCTGGTTTGAAGGGTTAACCCAGTTAATTCAGATTTTTTTTTCTTTTTCTTCATTAATTTTTTTCTTCATGTTGGTTTTTTTCTTTGTTTTTTTATTTTTAATTAATCTATTTAATTATCATACTTTTATGACACAATCTTGCAGCTAGACCCACATCCAAGGCTCTTGGATCTGGTGTTGCAGTTAGACTCACTTAAACTTGAGTCATGTAAGGTTAATATTATTATTATTAATATTATAAATATTACTCTTGGGTCAAGCGTTGCAATTAGACCCAAGGCTTTTGGATATATCTTTGCAGAAAGACCTAACACTCTTAGATCTTAGCCTTTTTTATATTTTTTATACAAGAAAAAAAAATTAACCTGTGGGTATGCCTTTGTTTTTTTCCCTTTTCTTTTCCTTTTTAAGCATTTTATTGTGGACTGCACAATGCAGTCCACAGTGAAAAAGTTGATGCCTTTAGTTTTTTTCTGGCTTTTTTTTTAATTATTTTTTTAATTTACTTTCTTAATATTAAATTTTTTTTATTTAATTATCAGATTTTTATGACATGGATCCCAGGTTTGACGGGTTAGCCCAGTTAATTCTAGGGTAACCCGTCAATTTTTTTTTCTATTTAGTTATCAAACTTTCACGACACAAATCTAATATTTGACAGGTTAACCTGATTTAAAGAATTAACCCAATTAATTCATATTTTTTTTCTTTTTCTTCATTAGTTATTTTCTTCATGTTGGTTTTTTTTCTATGTTTTTTTCTTTTTACTTAATCTATTTAATTATTACACTTTTATTATACGACTTTACAGCCAGACCCACATCCAAGGTTATTGGGTCTGGTATTGCAGCCAAACCCACTTAAACTTGGGTCATGCAAGTTTAATGTTATTATTAATATTATAAATATTACTCTTGGCTCAGCCGTTGCAGCCAAACCCAAGACTCTTGAGTATAGTTTTGCAGAGAGACCTAACACTTTTAAATCTTAGCTTTTTTTGATATTTTTTATGTAAAAAAATTGACCCGTAGCATCGCGCGGGTCATTTAACTAATAGATTTATTAAGCGTTATCAACCCAAGTGTTAACTTTGTGACCACCTGGGCCATACTGTAAAAAAATTGTTCAAACTCAATCCTGCCACCTTAAATTGTACGCAATCCTCTGTTGGCAAAGACAAATCATGGCTATTAGACTCGGGGGCATCTCACAACATTTCAAGTGATCTTGCAAACTTATTGGTTCATTCAGAATATGATGGCATCGATGAAGTTTTTTTTAGTGATGGTTCAGGTTTGGCTGTCTCTTACACTGGTTCTTTGACCTTACCTTTTCCCAAATGCTTATTTACAATACATGATACACTTTATGTTCCTAATCTTCAAAAAAAAAAAAATATAATATTTGTTCATTGCAATTTCAAGCAAAATGATGTCTTTGTTGAATTTCACTTTTTTTATTTTCTTATAGACAACCAATTCACGAAGGAGATATTACTAAGAGGAGCATGTAACAATGGCATGTACACCTTCCCAAGTACTCCGCTTTCAAACATGTGGCGTTTATGTATGAACAGACTTCCATTTGATGGGTGACATAAACGTCTCAGTCATCCATCATTTAAATTAGTTCACAGTCTTGTCAATCGTTTTTCTCTTCCAGTCACGTCTCACCATGTGTCTTCCCTTTGTAGTTTTGCTCTATCAATAAAGCGCATCAACTTTCTTTTCGAGCAACCAGTTTCACAGTCATGCCCTTCTCAATTTTATATACACAGATGTTTGGGGAACATCTGCATACACTGGTATTGATGGTTCTCGATGCTATCTATTACTTCTTGATCATTACACGAAATACATGTGGTTCTATCCCATAACACACAAATCTGAAGTATCCACTATCTTTCCTTAATTTTAAAAAATTGTTGAGAAGAGATTCGATACACATAAAAAACTTGTATTTCGATAATGGTAGTGATTTGTTGGACTCAAAATTTTTTTATCATTTCATGGCATAAGTCATTACACCATTGCTCCCCATACTCATCAACAGAATGACATTTCTGAACATTATCATCATCATGTGGTTGAAACCGGTCTAGCTCTACTTCATGATACCTCACTCAATCCCTCATATTGGCCACATGTTTTTGCTACTGCTACCTATCTTATTAACATACAACCTACTTCTTTACTTAAAAATCGGACCCCTTTTGAAGTACTCTTTGGACAAAAACCAAACTATCTTAAACTAAGAAAATTTGGATGTATGTGTTATCCTTTCACCAAAGCCTATAATTCTTCTAATAAGATGCAATCTAAATCCACGCCATGCATATTTCTTGGGTACTCTCAAACTCAAAATGCTTACAAGTGTCTAGATACTCACTCCAAGAAATTTACATATCACGTAATGTTGTCTTTGATGAGAGTCAACACTCACTCTCCATGCCACATAGTTGTTTTCCTCATACCTCACTTTCCCCTCCTACCGTTCAACCAGGTCTTGTGCCAGCCTCATCAAAGTCGTATCATGCTCTTTGTCGATCACCGAATCTTGTGAATGATGCTCATGCCATTGTTGCATTTCCCTTAGGTAACTCTGCTTCCTCTCATCATCTTGCTCCTTTAGATTATGCAGACACTCCCTCCAATCATACCTCTTTTCCTCACACCTTATCCTCCTTGCCTCTATCTTCAACCCCTCAGTTAGAGTCTTCTTCTCATCAATTCATTCCCCTTCCATGACTTCACCCTATGCGCACACGGTCCATGAACCAGATATTTAAACCAAAACAAATATTCTTCGTCACCAAACATTCCATTTCCCTGCCCATTGAGCCTACTAATGTAAGAGAGGCCATCTCTCAGCCTCACTGAAGAAAAGCCATGTTTGTTGAGCTCACAACTTTTATGAAACATGATATATGGGACTTAATTCCACCTCGTTCTCAGTGTCACCCAGTGGGTTGCAAGTGGGTTTTTCGAGTTAAAAGAAAACCCGATAGCTCTATTGATCGATTTAAAGCCCGACTGGTTGCAAAGGGCTACAACCAACATCTTGGTCTGGACTATAAAGAAACCTTTAATCCTGTTGTCAAACTTGCCATTATTAAAATCATTATTACCATTGCTGTTTTAAATGGCTGATCACTGAGACAATTGGATATCAAAAATGCTTTTTTGAATGGCAGACTAACTGATGATGTTTATATAATGCAGCCATCAGGTTTTAAGGATGCCTCACGACCTCACCATGTATACAGATTGAAAAGGCTATTTATGCCTAAAACAAGCTCCAAAAGCTTGGTATCTGACTCTCAAGAATGCTATTTTGCAGCTTGGATTTCAAATCTCCAGGGTCGATCTGTCTCTCTTTATTTAACAAAATGATCAAGCCACTTGTTTTCTCTTGGTCTATGTTGACGATCTGATCATTACAGGCAATCACCAGGCTTTTGTTCTCTCTGTTGTACACCAGCTCAACTTGTGTTTTTCCCTTAAGGACATTGGGTGCCTTCATTATTTTCTAGGTGTTGAAGTGGTGTCAAATAAAGACGGGTTATTCTTGTCTTAACACCAATACATTAATGATCTTCTATCCACCACAAACATGATTGGTGCCAAGGATGTTTCAACCCCTCTCTCCACTAGTTCCATTCTGAAATTGAATGATGGTTCTAACTCTATCGACAACACTGAGTTTCATAGAGTTATTAGCAGACTTCAGTATCTATCAATCATACGTCCTCATATTTTCTTCGCAGTGAACAAGCTATCCCAGTTCATGCACAGACAGGGGCGGAGCCTTTTACAAGGCTGAGAAGGGTTGTAGCCTAGGTTAAAAAAAAAATTAATGACACACTTTTCTTTTTAATTTTTACACTTTTACAGCAAATCTATGTCCTATGTACCACTTTCTCTATCTTTTACAGCAAACCTATGTCCCACTTTTCGTATTTTTTATAGTAAACCTAGTGTCCCACTTTTCCTTGCGATACAAATTAATTACTATCCATCAGCTGCCACTTTATTTTTTATAGCAATACAAATTAATTAGCCACCCACCTTCTCTTCCAATACTAATTAATTAGTTATATTTTATAGTAAATCTATCTAAATATAAATAATTAATTGATTCACATATCTTTTAAATAACTTGAGGTTTTAACTATTTTTCCTCTCAACAATATACAATTTTAGCTTGGATTTTGAAGAAGAATCTATACAGAGAACCGCAAGAGTGTAAAATCATCAAGAAAAAATTTACTAGCCATGACTTTTCATTTTGAATTCAATGTTTCACATTCATTACAGTAGATTATTAGTAGAGTAAACAGTAAACTGTACCCTAGAAATGGATACATGCTAACACACTAGTAGTCTAGTACTAATAATTTACTGGTTATTTCAAAGTTAAGTTCTCAAATCTCCCAGTAGTTTGCATCACTAGTTTATCCATGTATATTCTGTATTTTATGAATATTTTATTGTGGCATTAGTATATTTTCATCTTGCACCTGACTTCCCTAATCTTTTTTACTTGAATAGGTTATATATTATAATGGAAAATCAAGGAAACAAGAGAGGAAAAACTATGTTTTTATTCTTTAAACCAAACGA
>Ga0325401_1006640_pt1 | contig 11200 bp, 6 predicted proteins | sample PopdelMetagenome_FD_205666 | JGI IMG/M metagenome (GOLD analysis project Ga0325401, IMG submission 205666) | Populus deltoides microbial communities from Bellville, Georgia, United States - Xylem-PdKOR-R2 | ecosystem: Host-associated > Plants > Phyllosphere > Stem > Wood/Secondary xylem | place...
TCTCCGGAGAAGATGACTGTATAGTAGTCATATGCACGCGGAATGTGCGCTTCTGGAAAAGCGAGCCCGCTCCGCGACTGTAATCGCCTCGTCGAGGGCAGACGAGCGAGATTATTGGCCGCTACGATGTGAGCAATCCTCACGCTGACCATGCCGGATCCATGCCGCGACTGCCGCCCCTCAACCCCCTGCGCGCCTTCGAGGCGGTGGCGCGGACCGGCTCCGTGACGTCGGCGGCCCACGAGCTGTCCGTGACGCACGGCGCCGTCAGCCATCAGGTGCGGGCGCTGGAGGATGCGCTCGGCGTGGCGCTGTTCGTCCGAGGGGCGCGCCCTCCCCGCCTGACGCCGCAGGGCGCAACCCTGATCCCCGCCGTCTCGAACGCCTTCCGCGACATCGCCGCGGCGACGGCCCGGCTCCAGCGCCCGGCCGCCCGTGGAACCCTGACGATCAGCTGCGTCCCGGGCTTCCTGTCCTTCTGGATGATACCCCGGCTCGGCGATTTCAGCGCGCAGCACCCGGACATCACCCTGACGATCCAGCCCTCCAACTCGGAGGAGAAGCTCGCGGACTCCCAGGTGGACATCTGCATCCTCTACGGCCACGGGAACTGGCCCGGCTACTGGGTCCAGCTGCTCAGCCAGATCGAGTTCTTCCCGGTCGCCAGCCCCGAACTGATGCGGCGACGGCCGTTGGGATCGCCGAGGGAGCTTCGCCACCACACGATCCTGCACGGCGACCTGGGGCGCGAATGGAACACCTGGCTGGCCGCTGCCGGGCCCGGCCTGCACCTCGACGGCCCGCAGCACTTCCTCTCCGACGCCCGCCTGTCGACGGAGGCGGCCCTGCGGGGTCACGGCATAGCGTTGGGCGATTCCGTGACCGCGAGCGACTTCATCGCCCGCGGCGAGCTGATCGCGCCCTTCGGGCTCTCCGTTCGCGCCAACTCCGCCTTCTATCTCGCGTGCCGCAGAGGGTCGGAGGAGGCGCCGATGATCCGCACCTTCCTGGACTGGATCCGCATGGCGGTTCCAGTCTGACCGTCACCTGCTTTCCAGCGCCGGCACATCGAGAGCGGCTTCAGCCAACACGAACGTCGCCTCGGCTCCGCGCCGACCGCGCGAGGCCATCAGGCTCGACGACGCGAGCCCATCCTGCGCGTCCTCACCCACAACCTCATGCTCCTCGCCGGAGCCGTGTGAGCCTTTCGGCGGAGCATCATGGGGGGCCAGGGGCCTCACGCTCCTGGCGGATGAAGCTCCGGAAAGGGCGGAGCCCTCTCCGGTCCCGCACGCGAAGGAGAAGATCCACCGGCGCGCCGGAGGAGGATGGCGGCGGAGGCGACGGGCGGCTTCGGTCCATCTTCCCGCGGGGCGCGGGCGGATGTTGACCGCCTCGGCCCCGGAGGGCACCTTTTTCGCGTGACAGCCATCGATCCGGACGTCGCCGGCCAGCTGGCGCAGGACCTGCCCCGCGACGTCTTCGTGACCATCGTCCGCACCTTCGAGGCCGACCTCGCCCGCCTCGTCCACGAGATGGAGGAGGCCGCGCGGGTCGGGGAGGTCGAGGCGTATCGCGGGGCCGCGCACGGCCTCGCCGGCGCCGCCGGCTCGATCGGCGCGCGGCGCCTGGAGGCCCTCGCGCGCCGGGCGATGCGGCCGGACGAGCCCGCGCCGCCGCGGCGCATGGTCCTCGACGTCGGGGAGGAGGCGCGGGCGGCGCTGGCCGGACTGGCCGCCCTGGTGGGGGCGGACGAGGGCCGCCCCGCCTGACCTCGCCCGGCGGGGGCGGCGTCAGGGCAGGATCGGGGGGGGATCCACGACCGGCAGGTTGACCAGGCGGTGGTGCAGGCGCCGCACCGCCTCCTCCACCGCCGCGTCGAGGCCGGGGCGCGCGTAGTACACCCCGCGCAGGTGCAGGCACCAGGCGATGCCGCGCAGGAAGGCCTCCCGCAGCTCGGGGTCGGGCGGCCGGCCCTCCCGCCAGAAGCGGTCCAGCGGCCCGTCATGGGCGAGGCCCGGGATCTTGTAGAGCGCCTGGCCGAGCGCGAGGGTCGGCAGGTGGTCCACGATGGCGCGCAGCCCGACCGTGCTGTTGATCGTGACCACGCCCTGCACGCTCTCGGTGATGAGGCCGAGGTTGCCCCCGCCGAGGTAGTGGACCCGCTCCGCCACGCCGGCCTCCCTCGCGATCCGCTCGATCCGCCGGCGCCAGTTCTTCACCGCCGGATCCAGGGGATGGACCTTGAACAGCAGCTGCGCCTCCGCCGGCGCGTGGCCGGCGAAGGAGCGCGTCACCTCCTCGATCGCCGTGTCGATGTCCGGGTAGTGGGAGTAGGCGCGGACGGAGAAGTCGGTCTCCATCTGCATCGCCATGAGGAAGAGGGGGCCCTTGTCCCTCAGCCGCGCCATGATGGCGTCGGCCCGCCGGTTGGCGCGGCGCCGCGTGACGATCCGCAGCAGGGTGCCGGCGTAGACCTGGAGCGGGTTGTAGATCTGGTGGCTGCGGTAGTTCGGGAAGATCCCCGGGATCATCGAGGAGAGGTGGTAGGCCACGTCCATGATCGCCTGGTTGCGGAAGCTGTCCCGGTGCCGCACGGCGAAGTCCGGCGGCGGCAGGGTGCGCGCCAGGGCGAGGATGGCGCCGGGATCGCGCGGGAACCGGCTGTCCCGGCCCAGCCCGTCCAGCTCGAAGGTGATCCAGTCCGGGCGGAGGTAGCCGAAATCCGTCGCCACCACCGGGATGCCGCGCGCCCCGGCCGCCGCGATCGCCTCCCGGTGGTAGTAGCGCTGCTCGCCGAGCAGGACGATGTCGGTGATCCGGTGCGCGTCGAGGAAGCCGGCGACGAAGGCCGGCCACTCGGCCTGCACGCCCTTGAAGTCCACCGCGCCGGGACCGCGCCACAGCAGCCGGTCGCCGAGGCAGAGGTTGATCCGGTGCACCCCGTGGCCGAGCCCCCGCAGCCGGGTGCCCATCTCGGAGAAGAAAGGGCTGATCGGCCCCTGCAGGAACAGGAACTGCCGCCCTTGCGGCGTCGACTCTCTGCTCGCGGGCACCCGCGCTCCTCAACAGGACGGTGGGCGGGGCAATGAGGGGGGATCAGGGCGATTTCGCGGCACCATCATGCACGGCGGGCGTGCAGGGTGTCGAGGGCGAAGGCGTGCCCGATCCCCCTGGCCACGGAGGGCCGCCGCAGGATCGGTCACCCCTCACCCCCGGATGCGAAGGGCCGCCAGCAGGTCGCCCACCCCCACCAGCCGCGCGCCCCGCCCCCGGGCCTCCCGCAGCGCCGCCCGCGACGGGAAGGGGCGGTAGGGCAGGGGGGTGGCCGTCCGCTCCTCCGCGGTGCCCGCGCCCAGGCGGGCCAGCGCCTCCTCCAGCACCGGCACGGCGGCGCGGTGCAGGTGCCGCGCGGCGGCGGAGGCGGTGAGGCCGGGCGGCAGCGCGATCGGGCGGCTCCCGAGGATCGGGCCGGCGTCGATCCGCGGGGCCAGGCGGTGGATCGTCACGCCCCAGTCCGGCGCCGCGCCCCGTGCCGCGTCGGCCGCCGCCCAGAAGGTCGGGATGGGGCCGCGGTGATGGGGGAGGAGGGAGGGGTGGACGTTGAGGCCGCCCAGGGGGGCCGGGGCGAGCGTCTCCGCGTGAAGGATCTGGTCGAAGTGGAAGGTGACGATCAGGTCGGGGGCGGCCGCGCGCAGCGCCGCGCGGAAGGCGGGACCGTTCACGTCCTCCACCGTCACGACCGGGATGCCCAGGCGCCGGCAGAGCGCGGCGAGCCCGCCCGTCAGCGCGCCGACGAGGCGCGGCACGGCCATGTTGACGAGGAGGTAGGCGAGCATGCGGGGTCCCGAGTGCCGCAGGTGCCGCCGGGCCTGGCCGAACGAGCCGCCCGCGTTCCGCCGGTAGGGATTGGACAGCCCGGCCAGCACCACGCGGCCGGGGTCCGCCCGCAGGAAGGCCGCGACCGCCTCCGCGCTCGCCGCGGAGCCGAGGGTGAGGAGGGCGATGCGGGGCGCGCGCGGGCCGTTCAGCCGGCCGGCTCCGCCGGCGTTCAGCCGGCCAGCTCCGCCGGCGCGAGACCGCCCGCGGCGTCGGCGACGATCCCGACCGCCCGGTCCACCTGCTCCTCCGTGTGCTCGGCGGAGAGGAAGAAGCGGAGGCGGGCGGCGCGCTCGGGCACGGCGGGGAAGGTGATCGGCTGCACGTTCACCCCGCGCCGGAACAGCTCGGCCGACAGCCGCCCGGCGCGGACGGAGGAGCCGGTCATCAGCGGCACGATGGCGTGCCCGCCGGAGGCGCCGGCGTCCAGCCCGCGCGCGCGCAGCCCGTCCCGCAACCGCGTCGCCATGGCGTTGAGGCGGGCCACCCGCCAGGGCTCCTCCCCGAGGATGCGGAGGGATTCGAGGGCGGAGGCCGCGAGCACCGGCGCGAGGCCGACCGAGTAGACGAAGCCCGGCGCGGTGTGGCGCAGCCACTCGATCAGCTGCCGTCGCGCCGCGACGTAGCCGCCGCAGGAGGAGAGGGTCTTCGACAGCGTGCCCATCCAGATGTCGACGCCCGACGGGTCGACGCCCTGGAGCTCGGCGATGCCGCCGCCGCCGGCCCCGAGCACGCCGATGGAGTGCGCCTCGTCGACCATGAGCCAGGCGTCGTGGCGGCGGGCGATCTCGACGAAGCGGGCAAGGTCGGGGACGTCGCCGTCCATCGAGTAGTGGCCCTCGATGAGGATGAGGGCGCGGGCGGCGCCGCGCCGGGCGGCGGCGAGCTCGCGCTCGGCGGCGGCCGGGTCGTTGTGGGCGAAGGGGATTCGCCGCGCGCCCGAGAGCCGGGCACCCTCGGCGCAGGAGTTGTGGATCATCGCGTCGTGCAGGATCACGTCGCGCGGTCCCATCAGGTGGCCGATCACCGTCACGTTGGTGGCGTGGCCGGAGACGAGGACGAGGGCGGCCTCGGCGCCGTAATGGGCGGCCAGCGCCGATTCCAGCGCCCCGTGCGGCGGGCGCTCGCCGGAGACGATGCGCGACGCGGAGGCGGAGACGCCGTAGCGGTCGATCGCGGCGTGGGCGGCGGCCCGGACGCGCGGGTCGGCGTTCAGCCCGAGATAGTTGTAGGAGGAGAAGTTCAGCAGGCTGTCGTTCCCGATCACCGTCGTGGCGGCGGCCACGCCCTGGTGCGGGCGGAAGAACGGGTTGGGCAGGTCGAGCGCCTCCATCGCCGTCTTCATCAGCTCGAAGTCCCGCACCGCGGGGAGGTCGGCGAAGGAGCGCGCCCCCTCCGCGCCGCCGCTCTCCTCCTGCCGCGCGCGGCGCTTCGTCAGGCGCTGCAGCAGGGCCAGGCGAGCGGTCGCCGAGAGGCCGATGCCCTGTGTCACGCGGGATCCTCCGTGGAGGAAGCGGACGTGGCGCCGGCGGGGCCGCGCGGCAAGGCGTCCGGCAGGTCCCCCGCGGCCGGATCCCCCGCGATCGGGTCCCCGGACCGGGGCGGGCCGGCCACGGCGTCGGCCGGGGTGGGCTCGGGCGTGGGCGGGTGCGGGGCGCCCGGCTCGAAGCTCGCGATCAGCGTGTCGAGCCCGGCCTCCCGCGCGCCGCCCGACAGCCCCTCCACCATGCGGGCGGCGAGCCCCGCGACGGTCAGGTCCTCGGTGACGGCCGAGAGCGGCACGGGCATGCCGAGGCGCGCCTCCAGCGCGCCCCGCAGCTCCAGCCCCCCGAGGCTGTCGAGGCCGAGCCGCGCGACGGGCGCGTCGGCGCCGATGCTCTCGGGCGGCAGGCGCAGGATGCGGCCCAGCTCCTCCGCGCCGATCCGGGTCAGCAGCGCCCGCGCCTCGGCGGGGGGGATGGCGGCGAGGTGGGCGCGCATGTCGGCGATGCCGGCATCCGTCTCCTCCGCCCGGCCGCGGACGGCGGCGAAGGCGGGCTCGCGCAGCACGGGCAGCGCCGCGCCCGCCCGCTTCCAGGCGACGCGCGCGAGGTGGATGACGGGCGCCCCGGAGGCGAGGAGCGCGGGAAGGGCGTCGAGGGATTCCCGCGCCGTCATCGGCTCCACGCCGAGGCGCCGGGCGAGGGTGCGCGCCGTCCCCGCGTCCCGCGCCAGCATGCCGGCATCGGCGATCGGGCCCCAGCCGACGGCGACCGCCGGGCGGCCGCGGGCACGGCGGCGCCGGGCCAGCGCCTCCGCCGCCGCGTTCGCCGCGACGTAGTTCGCCTGGCCCGGATTGCCGAAGGGCGTGGTGGCCGAGGAGAAGAGCAGGAAGAGCGCCACCGGGTCGCCGGCCGTGAGCCGGTCCAGGTTCTCCGCCGCCGCCAGCTTCGGGGCCAGCGCGCGGGCGAAGCGGGCGGCGTCCATCGTCGCCGCCGCGCCGTCGTCGAGCACGGCGGCGGCGTGGACGACGCCCGTGATCGGCCCCTCCGCCCGCAGCGCGTCGAGGGCGGCGGCGAGCGCCTCGCGGTCGGCCGCGTCCACGGCGTGGGCGCTGGCCCGCGCGCCGAGGCCGGAGAGCGCCGTGATCGCCTCCCCCACCCCGGGCGTCGCCGGGCCGCGGCGGGAGAGGAGAGCGATCCGCGTCGCCCCCCGAGCGGCGAGCCAGCGGGCGCATTCCAGCCCGAAGCCGGAGGTCCCGCCGGTGACGACGACCGTGCCCCCCGGGAGGTCGGGGAGCGGCGTCCGGGCGGCCGGCGCGCCCTCCCCCCGCGGGGGGATGATGACGATCTTGCCGATGTGCCCGCTGGCCTGGAGGAGGCGGAAGGCGCCCTCCGCCTCCCCCGCCGCGCGGCGGGCGTAGGGCAGGGGGCGCAGGTCGCCGCTGGCGAGGCGGCCGCGGATCGATTCCAGCAGCCGCGCCGCCTCGGCGGGCCGCGCCTTGGGCAGTTGGTCCACGTCCACGCCGAAGTAGGTGACGTTGCGGCGGAACGGACGGACGGCGATCCGGCGGTCCTCGGCGTAGTCGCGCTTGCCGAGCTCGACGAAGCGCCCGAAGGGCTTCACCAGGGCCAGAGAGCGCTCCATCGCCTCCCCGGCGAGGGAGTTGAGCACCACGTCGACGCCGTCCGGCCAGTGGCGGCGCAGCGCGTCGTCGAAGCCGCCGTCGCGGCTGTCGAGCACGAGGTCGGCGCCGGCGGCGCGCAGGAAGGCGCGCTTGGCCTCGGTGCCGGCGGTCATCGCGACCTCGGCGCCCGCGGCGCGCGCCACCTGGAAGGCGGCCAGGCCCACCGCCCCCGCCCCGCCATGGATCAGCACCCGCTCCCCCGGGCCGAGGCGGGCAAGGGTCTCGAGGGCGTAGACGGCGGTGAGGAAGGCGACGGGGATGGTGGCGGCGGCGGTGAAGCTCAGCCCCTCCGGGACCGTGGCGAGCGCCTCGGCGCGGGTGAGGGCCCATCCGGCCAGCGCGCGGGGGGCGAAGCCGAAGACCCGCGTGCCCGGATGGAAGGGCGCGCCGGGACCGGCGGCCTCCACCACGCCGGCGCATTCCATGCCGAGGCCGGCGCCGGCGAAGCCGTCCTTCAGCGTCTCCTCCGGCAGCAGGCCCTGGGCCCACATCAGGTCGCGGAAGTTCAGCCCGGCGGCCTCGACGCGGACGAGCACCTCGCCCGGGCCGGGGGCGGGAAGGGGGGGATCGGGCTCCCAGGAGAGGGTGGCGAGCGAGCCCGGGTGGCGGGCGCGGGCCCTGACGGCGCGCCCCGGGCCAGGCGCGGCGCGCGCCGGGTGCCGAGGCCGAGGACGACCTCCGGCTCGGCGCCGGGCGCCCCCGCCGGCAGCAGGATCTCCGGCAGCAGACGGCGCGCCGCCGCGGTGGGGGCGAGGGCGGCGTCCACGAGGATCCGGCGCGGCGCGAGGTCCGGCAGCTCGTTCGCGAGCACCCGGCCGAGCCCGCGCACCGCCTCGGCGGCGGGCGTCGCGGCGCCGCCCTGGGCGACGAGGACGAGGCCGGCGCCCGCGGCGGCCGCTCCCTCGGCGAGGCGGGCGATGCCGGCGAGGGTGGTGGGCAGGGCCGCGGCGGACGGATCGGCGAGGGCGACCACGGTCGCGCCCCGCAGGGCGCGGGGCGGGGCCGCCGCCGCATCCTCCAGCCGGTGCGCCTCCACCGCGGCGCCGGCGCGGGCCAGGGCGGCGGACAGCGCCTCGCCGAGGGGTGCGGCGCCGGAATCCGCCACCAGCACCACCCGCCGGCCCGCCGCCGCGGGCGGGGCGGGGGGCGGCGGGGCGGGGCGGCGGGCGGCGATCAGCAGGGAGGGCACCGCGGAGGCGCGGAGCGGCTCCGCCCGCGCCCCGAGCCAGCCGCCCGCCTCCAGGGCGGCGCGCCAGGCGGCGGGGCCGACGGGCCCCGGGCGGTCCCGGGCGGCGGGATCCTGGCCGTCGAGGAAGTCGGCCATGCGCCCCGGCTGCGGCTCCGCGAGCAGGAGGGCGCCGCCCCCCGCGAGGGAGTCCGCGAGGGCGGCGAGGATGGCGGGCCCGGTGGCCGAGGCGGCGAGCAGCCCCACCACGAGGTCGGCGGCCGGGGCGGCGGTCCCGGCGGCGGTCCCGGCGGCGCCGGGAACCCAGTCGGTCGCCGTGACCTCCGTCGTCCCCCCCTCGGCCGGGGCGGGGCGGGGCTCCCCGGCCATCAGGTGGACGATCCGGCGGCCGGAGCGGGAGAGGGCGGCGGAGAGGTGTCGCGTCAGCGCCGGGCCGCCGAGGTCGAGCACGCGCAGCGGGCGCTCGGCGGGCCAGGCGGCGGCGACCGCGCCGGCGGCGTCGGCCAGCACCCCGGCGATCCGGTCGCGGGACGCGGCCTCGTCCGGCAGGGCGGCGGGCGGGCCCGGGGGAAGGCGGCCCGCCAGGGCGTCGGGCAGGCGCTCGGCGGCCAGCGCCAGGGTGGCGAGGTCCTGGGCCATGACCGGGCGCTCCGCGAGCACGGAGAGCCAGATGTCCTCCGGCGCGGGCAGGTCGCCGGCGGGCAGGAGGCGCCAGGCGACGTCCTCCCGCTCGGCCAGCCCGTCCTCCTCCAGCGCGAGAAGCATGGCGCGGGCGTAGGGGTTGCCCGGCGTCACGCGGTCGCCCGCCGCGCCCATGCCGGAGGCGGCGAGGGCGCGGGCGACGGCGGCGGTGACGTAGGCCTCGAGCAGCAGGGCGGGCTCGGAGAGGTCGAGCGCCCCGTCCCGCGCCTCGGCGGCGGCGAGGGCCGCGGCGAGGGCGGGCTCGGGGGAGGGGAGGGCGGGGTCGTGGGCCGGGAGGTCCTCCAGCCGGAAGGCCGCCGCCTCCGCGGCCTCGGCCCGGCCGAGGGCGGCGCGTTGGAACCACACCCCCCCCGCCGCGGCGACGGGGCGGCCGGCGGCGTCGAGGAGGAGGAGGCGCGCCTCGGCAGCGCGGGTGCCGGCATGGGTCAGCGCGAGGGCGGCGCGGGCGGCGGGCGCGGCGCCGCGGCGCACCACGAGGCGCTCGAAGCGCACGGGCACGAGGGCCTCGCCGGGCCTCTCCGCGCCGGGCCTCTCCGCGCCGGCCGTCGCCGCGTCGGAGCGGAGGTCGGCGATCAGCCCGATCAGCCCCTGCATGGCGCCGTCCAGCCGCACCGGGTGGATCAGGAAGGCGGCGTCGGCCGGGGCCCCGGGCGGCAGGTCGAGCACGACCTCGGCCTCCCGCCCCGAGGGGGCGAGGAGGACGTGGCGGACGGGGCGGAAGGCGGGGCCGTAATCGAGGCCGTGGCGGGCGGCGGCGGCGTGGATCGCCGGCTCCTCGACGCGGCGGGCGGCGTCCCCGGGGCGGGCGGGGGCGTCCGGGAGGGCATCGGCGGTGGCGGGGCGGACGAGGCCGCGCGCGTTCAGCGACCAGGCCTCGCCGCTCATCCGGCGACGGGATTCGAGGCGGAAGGTGCCGTCGTCGGCGAGGCGGAAGCGGACCTCCTGGCTGCCGCCCTCCCGGTCGCCCGGCGGCACCGGCAGGGGGCGCAGGATCGCCAGCCCGAGGAGCTCCAGCGCCTCGGCGTCGGGGAAGCGCCGGGCGGCGGCGGCGAGCGCCATCTCGGCCATGGCGGCGGCCGGCAGCACCGCCTCCTCCCCCAGCCGGTGGTCGCCGAGCCAGGGGAAGAGGGCGGCGTCGAGCTCGCGCGTCCAGGTCGCGAAGCCGGCCTCCCCGGCCTCGGCGCCGCGTCGGAAGCCGAGCAGGGGGTGGTCCAGCACCGGGTCGTGCAGGTGCCAGGATTCCGGCGTGGCCGGGAACCAGGCGCGGGCGCGGACGAGGGGGGTGGCGGGCAGGCCGCGGCGGGCGGCGCGGCCGGCGAAGGCCGGGGCCCCGCGCGGGTCGGCGCCGGCGGCGGTGGCGCGGTCGGCGATGCGCGGGATCGGGTCGCCCGGCGCGTCGCGCTTCGACAGGCCCGCGAGGACCGGCACCTCGGCGCCCGCGGCGCGCGCCGCCTCGCGCAGGTAGGATTGCAGGATCGGGTTCGGGCCGATCTCGATCACCGGCCGGGCGCCGAGCCGGGCGGCCTCGGCCGCGGCCGCGGCGAAGCGCACCGGCGCGCGGAGGTTGCGCCACCAGTAGGCGGCGTCCGCCGGGGCGTCGAGGGCGGCGCCGGTGACGGTCGAGAGGAAGGGGATGGCGGGCGCGGCCGGCGCCAGCCCCTCCAGCGAGGCGGCGAGGTCGCGCTCCACCCCGTCCATCGCGGCCGAGTGGAAGGCGTAGTCGAGGTCGAGGCGGACGAGGGTGAGGCGCCGGCGCTCCGCCGCGGCGGCGAGGCGGGCGATCGCCTCGGCGGGCCCGGCCACGGTGAGCGCCCGGGGGCCGTTGTGGGCGGCGATCTCGAGGCCCGGGCCGCACTCGGCGAGCAGCGGCGCCGCCTCCGCCTCGGTGACGTTGAGGGCGGCCATGCGGCCGCGGCCGCGCGTGCGCGCCTGGGCGGCGGAGCGCGCGACGACGAGGCGCGCGGCGCCGGGCAGGTCGAGGATGCCGGCGGCGAGCGCCGCCGCCACCTCCCCCACCGAGTGGCCGAGCACGAGGCCGGGGCGGATGCCCTCCCTCGCGAGCGCCGCGACGAGGCCGTGCTGCACGGCGAAGAGGGCGGGCTGGGCCACCTCGGTGGCGGCCAGCGCCTCCGCGGTGAGGCCGTCGGCGAGCGCCGCGGCGACCGACCAGCCGAGGCGCGGGGCGAGATGGGCGTCGGCCGCCTCCACCGCCGCGCGGAAGGCGCGGGAGGCGGCCATCGCCTCCCGCGCCATGCCGGGGAACTGCG
>Ga0325401_1006641_pt1 | contig 11199 bp, 1 predicted proteins | sample PopdelMetagenome_FD_205666 | JGI IMG/M metagenome (GOLD analysis project Ga0325401, IMG submission 205666) | Populus deltoides microbial communities from Bellville, Georgia, United States - Xylem-PdKOR-R2 | ecosystem: Host-associated > Plants > Phyllosphere > Stem > Wood/Secondary xylem | place...
CTATCTCTATATTTTTTTTTTCTATTTAAAATATATATATATATATATATATATATATATATATATATATATATATATATATATATATATATATATATAGCTTAACAATAAAACCTATTGTATTAGTTAGTTATAATTATTCTAACTAATTAATATTTATTTTGGTATTGATGTCTCCATCTATTTACAACCGGAGAAAAGAAATGTCACTTGCTTTTATTGTCTCTTCTTGCCTGAAGATAAGGAATGAGAATATTCAAAATTGTTTGAGTGCAACCCATTTTAGTAGATTTTTATTTTTCTTATATTAGAATACCAATTGTTTTTTATTATATCAATTAAATACTTTTTTCTTGTTTTCTTTAATGGTGTGACTTTGATTAAATGAAATTGAGTTTGAGTTTTCCTCCAGAATAAATAATTGTTTTTTTGAATCAATAATTATCTCTCCATCAAGTTTTTTCCCCACCACTAAGATGGCTCCCTATACGTAGAGACAAATTTGGTCCATCTTTTGATTTCTAATTACGTGGCTTTGGTTTGATTTATTTTCTGTCATTCTTCAAATATCTTCTTCCTTGATAGACTTTTCCTGAATATGGCCCGGTTGGTACTGTGTTTCAAAATAAAAATAGAATAAAATTTGATTTTTTTATTTAAAATTATTTTTAATTTGTTTTTGATATATTGATGTTAAAAATATCAGTATCATATCAATCATATAAATATTTTGATATACTTTCACTTTTTATTAATTTTAGTATATAACTTTTATTTTCTCATATCATTGTACCCATTTTTTGTATCATATCAATCATATATTTTCATAAAAAGTCCATCGGTTTTCATGTTTCTCCCGATGATGTGACTTTGAATAAAAGAACTTTGAGTTTGGGTTATCTTGGGGGAAAAGTTCCCTCCAAAATAATAATAATTTTGATAAATAAATAATATTTTCTAATTAAAATAAATTTGTTTATTTGATCGGAAGAAAAACCTTATAATTTTAGTGATGTTGATGTGATTCCATTGTTTTTTCTTCTTTCTTGGCTTCTGAAACGACTTGCTCAGATTTTATTAAATTTTTAGTTTGCTCCTTGAGATTTCTCAATTTCATCTTCAGAGTTTAGTCTGTAACAATCGCCTTCTGTAATTTTCATGCTTCATCCATTTATTTAAGTAATTGTAACAAAGAATATATATGAATAAATCTCAGTAGTTTATATAAAATATTTCATTCTCATCCAAAAAATATTAAAAACTAAGAAAGAAAATCCAAATTAATAAGTGCCATCCATTTCACTATATAGACTAGATATTTGTCCACCGCTTCACCACTGTGAGTTATATTTTTTATAATAAAAACATTATATATAAATTTTTTTGACATGTTTTTTATTTAAAAAAATTAAATAAAAAACAAATACACCTAAATATAATCAAATATATTTGTAATGGTGGTTTTTTCAACGGCATGGTCCGTGAAGTCCTCTATCAAAAGGGTTGTTTTTTCCATGTTTGAAACCACTTTCTTGGAAATATTTCAAACATAGAAAAGTTATTTCCAGAAAAGTGGTTTTCATAAAACAAATAAAGCCAGTTTAGTTTTTTTTAATGCTCCCTTCAGTTTAGGAAAGTGTTTTCCGGTGCTAAAAAGAGAATGAATCTCGAGACTGCTTTGATTCATTAATTTGCTCAGTACCGGGTGGTCATCCATTCTGCTTTGATTCATTAATTTAATTGCTCAGTACCGGGTGGTCATCCATTTCAAGTGGGGAGTGCCATATGAGCAAGGGTCAGCCCTGAAGGGATTCTTTCTCGACATTACCCTTTGATATCAGCTAGGAAACTCAATCTAAGACAGTTCAATTCTCTCAGTTACTGAAGTTGTAGATCAAGCAAATGATCTAAGTGCTCACAAGCTTATATACAAGTTATTGAAGTTGTAGATCAAGCAAATTATCTAAATAAACTTATGTTAAAAAGTTATAATTATTAATATTAAATTCCAAATACATATATATTGCACATATTTAAATATGTTAAGTGATTTAATAAATTAAATTTTAATTGGGTTGACTAGTTCATGGATTGATTTATTTGATTAATCAGATTTGATTAAGTCAACTCTCATTTAAATTTTTTAAAAACTCTCATTTAAATTTTTTAAAACATGAACCAAGTTAGGTTCGAGATTAACAAGTATTTATCAGTAGTTTTTGTAAAATACTTCTTGTCATTGTCATGTCAACAAGTCTTCTTGTTTCTATTTCTAAAGTATTTATCAGTAGTTTTTGTAACACAATCAACAAGTAAAAGATAGATACAGTGTCAGATGGGTCTGTGAGACCATTGCTATCTGCATTTTTTCACTATGTGGGTTAGTGGGATGGTCTGTAAGATCATTGTCATCTGTATTTTTTTCACGATAGAGGCCAGTGGGATGGTCCATGAGACCATTGCTATCAAGCGTTTTTTGTTTTTTCTACGAGACAAGTCCATGAGACCATTGCCCCATAAGCTTGAGAAGGGGTAATATGCTTTAATTTCAATTTAGTTTATAAAAAAGAATGTAGCCGCCGATTAGTTAATGAAAAATGGACCTTAGATTAATATATGACGCATCTTTCAATGGAAATTTAAATCCTTTACTAGAATTAGATACTCTCTTTCTCCAATATCTTTTTTTTTTTGTATTTGTTTTCTGGTTATATTTTTTTATTAATATTCCTAACGTAAATTGCTATATTTTTTAAATCTTGAAGGATTGAGAGATGGGAGACAAAAAAAAAAAAAAAAGAGACAAGACAATTTAGAATAATAATAATAAAAAAAAACAATAGTGAGAGACAGATGAGAGAACAAAAATGGAACAGTTTTTATTAACTAAATAAACTTTATAATTACTAATATTAAAAACAAAATATGTGTATATATATATAGCTTAACAACATTAGTCAACTCTTAATATCTTTCATTTTATATATATTAAAAGTAAATACTAAAACCTATTATATTAGTTAGTTATAATTATTCTAACTAATTCATATTTGTTTTGGTATTGATGTCTCCATCTATTTACAGCTGGAGAAAAGAAACGTCACTTGCTTTTATTGTCTCTTCTTGCCTGGAAGATAAGAAATGCGAATATTCAGAGCTGTTTGAGTGCCACCCATTTTAATAAATTTTTATTTTTCTTATATTAGTAAACCAATTGTTTTTTATTATATCAATTAAATACTTTTTTCTTGTTTTCTTTCATTGTGTGACTTTGATCAAATGAAATTGAGTTTGGATTTTTCTCCGGAATAAATAATTGTTTTGAGAAATAAATAATTATCTCTCTATCAAGTTTTTGCCCCACCACTTAGATGGCTCACTGTAGAGACAAATTTGGTCCATCTTTAGTTTCTAATTCCACAGCTTTGATTTGATTTATTTTTTGTCATTCTCCAAATATCTTCTTCGTTGATAGACTTTTCCTAGATATAGCCTGGTTGGTACTGTGTTCCAAATGAAAATAGAATAAAATTTGATTTTTTTTATTTAAAATTATTTTTTAAATTTTTTAATATATTGATGTTCAAAATATCAGTATCATATAAATCACATAAATTTTTTGATATATATACTTTCACTTTTTATTAATTTTAGTATATAAACTTTTATTTTCTCATATCATTGTTCCCATTTTTTGTATCATATCAATCATATATTTTCATAAAAAGTCCATCAGTTTTCACGTTTTTTCCGATAATGTGATTTTGAAAAGAATTAAATTTTAATAAAAAAAAATAGGTATAAAATTACTTTATAATGGAGAAGATATAAATGGAGAAGTGCTGTGTACGTAGAAAACAGTTTTTTTGTTTTTTTTTTTATTTCTAAGCTTTCTAATTGAAAGGGAACGTTATACTGCTAGTGATGTTGATGTGATTCCATTGTTTTTATGTTTTTTTATTTCTAAGCTTTCTAATTGAAAGCAGATTTTGTTAAATTTTTAGTTTGCTCCTTGAGATTTCTCAATTTCATCTTCAAAGTTTAGTTTGTGACAATCGCCTTTTATTTATAATTTCCATGCTCCATCCATTTATATAAGTAATTGTAACACAGAATATATATATGTATGAATAAATCTCATTACTGTTGTTTTTAAAGTTTATATAAAATATTTCATTCTCATCCCAAAAATATTAAAAAGTAGGAAAGAAAATCCAAATTAATAAAAATAAAAGGTATGTGAACCTTCGAGTGCCACTCATTTTACTACATAGACCAGATATTTGTCCATCGCTTCACCACCGTGAGTTATGTTTTTTTTAATTAACATGTTTTTTTTATTTTAAAAAATTAAATGAAAAACAAATACACACAAATATAATCAAATATATTTGTAATGGTGGTTTTTTCCACGGGGTGGGTCCGTGAAGTCCTTTATAAAAGCCTGAACCTCCTCGCTAGCTGCCCTCTATAACAAATATTGATCAGCATTTATATTTGATATTAAGATGAGGCTATTAATTCAGATGTTGATGGCGTTAGTAACCATGGTTTTCTTGGAATGATGGCAGCCTCTTGATTGCATGAAAATATATGTTTTTTTTTAGTTTAAATTATTAACATGGGGCTATTGTTGTTACTTTTTATTCATTAAACTATAATGCTAATAAAAACTCCTTTTGTCTTGAGAACAAAGAAAAATTACATAATTTAAAAAAACATATTTTACTTTTATAATTTTATTTATTGTTTCTTTTTGTTAATAGTTATTTTTATTATCTTATAATTGACTAAAAATTTCCAAAATTTTCTTATATCAATGTTCGAGAAATATCACTAGTTTTAATTATCCTTAATTTGTGACAACAATATAGGTAAAACTATAAATAAAGTGAAGAAAATAGAACAAATTATAGTTTTAACCACCCACTAATTAATTCCTTGAGGAGGAAGAGTGGGAGATTCTCAATTTTTTGAAAGGCTATTATTGTACTATTTATCTTGGAAATCCCTTGAATTTATTCACACCAAATTTAAAATTTAGAGAAATTAAATCTATGATTTACATATAAATAAATTTTATTGTTAATAATCTTATTACTCCTAGTTACTTTATATAAACCTTACATTTATTCGAGAAATCAATGTAAACCAGACACTAGTTTATCAAGTACTTAAATAGAAAAAAAAAATCAATTAGAATACTTGAATAAAAAAAGATATAAAGTATAAGTATTTTATATATCTTTACTGTTCAAAAATTAAAAATAAAATAAAATCAATCCAAACTCATCTAAAAAAATTAATTGTGACATCATCATCCTAATAATAAAACTAATGAAAATATTTTATTCATCAGATTTTGTGAGTATAAAGTATTCAAATTGAAAAAAAAAATTTCATGTTTCTGGTATTAATGTCTTCATCCATTTAAAGTCGGAAAAAAGAACGTTACCTGCTTTTATTGTTTCTTCTTGCCTGCTGTCGTACCCTCAAGAGAGCGCGATGTCGAGGCGACCCTTCCTGGTAGTGGGGATTGATGTCGGGGTCTTTGTTTTGTGAAAAAGGGAGTCGCCACCTAGTATTATGGTCACTAGAAAACCTAACTGGTCTTTTAGAGATTCTAAGGCAAGAGACTGGTTGCGTAAAGGGAAGGTTTTAGCACCCCTAATACGCTCTACCTAAGGTAAGCTGCTTGGTGTTTGGTTTGCCTATAATTACTATGATGTTGATGTTCTCTAATCCCATCAGTTTCTTAGGATAGGTCTGCTATAATGTGCAAACTTGGGTTCAAAGTTTAAGGGAAAGAATCCTTGGCCAATATGGATCATACCTTTAGATATGTCTATAGAGTGCCAAAGAGAAATGGTGCAAATCTCTTGAAGTCTATGCTTGATTTGAAAAGAATTCAGAATTTTTGAATTTAGAGACAATTAAGATAGAAGTCTAAGGAGATTCAATGTGCTTAAGAGCTCATTTTTCCCTTAATATTTCAAGTGTTCGCGACTCGTAAATCGCAAAGAAAAGAAAAGAAAAACTAAGTTAGAAATCTAAGGAAATTCAAGGTGCTTTAAAAAGCCCATTCTTTCCTTAGTATTTCATCTTTTCATGACTCATAAATTGTGGAATCAAAATTTGAAATGTCCCCAATTATAATTGAGGCTTCTTTCGAGGATATACAATTAAAATATTTTAAATAAAATTTTAGGCATAAATCTGTCTTTTAAAAATAAACAAATTGTATTCCTATTAACAATATTTTGGGCATTTACCTTTTATAGGTTTATTTGCCCTTATATTATTAAGGGATAATGACTTGTCATTCATAGAAAAATATTTTTTATATTTACCACTTGGGGTTTCTTTATTTAAATCTTAACAGTGAACAAATGGCAAATTATTTCCAATAATATTTTGAATATTAACCCCTTTGAGGTTTATTTATCCAAACATTTGTAGTGAATAATAACAAATTATTCCTAATAATATTTTGGATATTTACCCCTTCGGGATTTCTTTATCCAAACATTAATAGTAAATAATAACAAATTATTCCTAATAATATTTTGGATATTTACCCCTTCGGGATTTTTTTATCCAAACATTAATAATGAATAAAGTCGAATTCTCAAAAATAAGATTTTTATATTTTTTTGAAATATTGGCCAACATCCTTTAGAATTTACAAACACGTTGTAAAATCCAAGATGCAAGAAAATAATTTTTGTGTTTAAAAAATCCATGCTAAAACATATTTTTTAAAACCTCGAATATTTGCTTTTTTAAGAAATTTTTTTTTAAATATATTAGGGTATTAGCCGTATACAACACACAAGAAAGCATTTTTATTATATCAAAACACAAACGTCACAATTAACATAATTAAAACGACAAGCCATCACATATATTTCTAACACTGCAAGACTTAAACAGCGTGTGTAAACAAAGCAGGAGGAAACCGGTAAGGGAAAAAGTTTTTCAAAGCCAAATCTCATTCAACAGATTTCGATCCTTCCTTTCAAACTCAGAAGCCAAAAATAGCATGACCCACTATTTTTTAAATAAAATTTAGCAATTTTTATTAACTAAATAAAATTTATAATTACTAATATTAAAATCAAAATATGTACATATTGCAAATATTTAAACATATATAGCTTAACAACATTAATCAACTCTTAATATCTTTCATTTTATATATATTAAAGTAAATATTAAAACCTGTTATATTAGTTAGTTATAATTATTCTAACTAATTCATATTTATTTTGGTATTGATGTCTCCATCTATTTATAGCTGGAGAAAAGAACATTACTTGCTTTTATTGTTTCTTCTTGCTTGGAAGATAAGATATGCGAATATTCAAGCTGTTTGAGTGCTATTCATTTTAGTAAATTTTTATTTTTCTTATATTAGTATACTATTTTTTTATTATTATATCAATTAAATACATTTTTTCTTGTTTTCTTTGATGGTATGACTTTGATCAAATAAAATTGAGTTTGGGTTTTCCTCCAGAATAAATAATTGTTTTGATGAATAAATAATCATCTCTCCATCAAGTTTTTGACCCACCACTTTGATGGCTCACTGTAGAGACAAATTTGGTCCATCTTTTGGTTTCTAATTCCACGGCTTTGGTTTGATTTATTTTCAGTCATTCTCTGAATATCTTTATTCCTTGATAGACTTTTCCTGGATATGCCTTGGTTGGTACTGTTTTTCAAATAAAAATCAAATAAAATTTGATTTTTTTATTTAAAATTATTTATATATATATTTATTGAATTTTTTAATATACTGATATTAAAAGTATTTTAAAAAAATAAAAAATATATTATTTTAATTTATTTTCAAATAAAAATACTTCAATTATTATCCAACTTTAAATCTAACTTGAATTCAGCTTGTGGTTGTCAACTATTTCATTTTCACTATAATTTATTGCTTTATCACGTTGACGCCAGCAGTCAACAACTATCTTACATTCCCTTGGCATCGAATTCCATGCCTTTGCAAAATATCAAAGGCTCCAGTGCCTCTCTAGTAATAATTAATTTTATTTTTTCCCAAATACATGTTTTATTTATCGAAATAATTAATTTAATTACACCAAAAAAAAAAACAAATAGATGCAGCTACCATACAATCCACAATTAATTGTTTTTTCGATTGGATAACTCTTGAATCATCAAGTAGTGAAACACAAGAAGAGTCAAGAAAATAAAGAATAATCAAAGTGCAATGTGAGATCGGTTCGTAAGACCATTGCTATCAGGAGTTTCTTCGAAAAGGATGATAAGAGTCCGTGAGACCATATTATATATATATATTCTAGTCATATTTAATTTTTCATCAAGTGATTAATATATATAATTAAATATTGACCAAAAGGAGAGAAGGAAGGCTAATTCCGCTACACACTGACTCTTAGTCTCAAAGAAGAAACAATTACTTGGCTATATATCCTTAGCACATCAAACACTCCTTTGCACATTGCTGCACTCCTCGGTCATGCCGAGTTTGCCATGGTGGTGATGCAATGCTGTCCTCATTTACCATTTTTTGTCTTTCTGCTCATCAGACATGTACATGCTTCATTTAAGGAAACTATCTTATATACACAACCGCGCTAAGTTATTTCTGCTTCTGCTTCTGCTTCTTCTTCTTGTTTTTATAATAGTCGAGAATTAGTATAGAAAGGTGGTAGAGCCACAATTAGGGGCTAGGTAGCATAAAATAAAAACAGAGGACAGGGGGAGGAAGTAATAACATATCCAACCTTTTGAGCCTATTTGCTATAACGAATCTCTAAACAAACCCAAACTTCTGTACGTAAAGCTTTTTTTCATTTGTGTTCAATGGATTGAGAGCCAGGAGAGGTGTTATTAAATCCGATCTGGCTTAACGAGTCAACTTGATGGTATGAAGAATTTAGTATTTTACTCTCAAATTAGGTTTTATTAAACTAGAAAAGAGTTGAGCTGATTAAACTATATTAATCTATTAGTTCAACATATGGTCTAGTTAAAATCCAAGTTAAACTAGATTTGACTTTTCAAATATTTTTTAAAATGACTTTATTATAATTTTTAAAAAGATATATCTTAAAATAATATTATTTTAAATTGAATCACTCAATCTACTCAACCTATTACTTGAATAGGTTTTATAAGTATAATAGACATAAATATAATATTAGTTTGATGGTGTCAACTCTCACTTGAGTTTTTTAAAACCTGAATCAAGTTAGGTTTCAGATTAACTTATGAATATTGAAACTAATTTAATAATGCTGATTAAAACAAATAACATTGTAGAAAAAAATAATTGAATTGCATAAAAGCAATTAACCAAAAACTTGTATTCTTCTTATAAAGTAACCCAATGTCATTTTTTTTTTTATGAAAAAATATGAATAAAAAGTTAACGCTTGGAAGCTCACTTTGCATGACAATGATGGATACATAAGACTTACTACTTTTTTTATGCAAATAACATGCGGAAAATCATACCTTAATTTCGATGACGATGGAAAAATCAAATAATATCATCGATAAATAAATCACAAATAATAATATTTCTAAAATACTTCTTGTCATTGTCATGTCAACAAGTCTTCTTTTTTTATTTATTTATTTCTAAAGTACTTATTGACAATCAACAAGTAAAAGATGGATGCAGTGTTAGATGGGTCTGTGAGACCATTGCTATCTGTATTTTTTCCACGATGTGGGTTAGTGGGATGGTTTGTAAGATCATTATCATCTGTATTTTTTCCACAATATAGACCAGAAGGATGGTCCATGAGACCATTGCTATCAAGCGTTTTTTGTTTTTTCTACGAGACGGGTCCATGATACCATTGCCCTATAAGCTTGAGAAGGGGTAACATGTTTTAATTTCAATTTAGTGTATAAAAAAGAATTAAATGCTTAAGCATAAAAAATAAATCTCAAGCATTAGAATGCAACCGCCTATTAGTTAATGGAAAATGGACCTTATATTAATATATGACGCATCTTTCAATGGAAATTTAAATGCTTTACTAGAATTAGATACTCTCTTTCTCCAATGTCTTTTTTTTATTTGTTTTCTGGTTATATTTATTTTTTTTTATCAATACTCCTAACGTAAATTGCTATGCATTTTGAATCTTGAAGGATTGAGAGATGAGAGACAGAAAAGAAAAGAAGACAAGACAGTTCAGATAAAGAAAAAAGAACAATAGTGAGAGGCAGATGAGAGAACAAAATGGAACAGTTTTTATTAACTAAATAAACTTTATAATTACTAATATTAAAATCAAAATATGTACATATTGCAAATATTTAAACATATATAGCTTAACAGCATTAATCAACTCTTAATATCTTTCATTTTATATATATTAAAAGTAAATATTAAAACCTATTATATTAGTTAGTTATAATTATTCTAACTAATTCATGTTTATTTTGGTATTGATGTCTCCATCTATTTACAACCGGAAAAAAGAAACGTCACTTCCTTTTATTGTCTCTTTTTGCTTGGAAGATAAGAAATGCGAATATTCGGAGCTGTTTGAGTGCCACTCATTTTAGTAGATTTTTTTTTTCTTATATTAGTTTACCAAAAAAAATTTATTATATCAATTAAATACTTTTTTCTTGTTTTCTTTGATGGTGTGATGTTGATCAAATGAAATTGAGTTTGGATTTTCCTCTAAAATAAATAATTGTTTTGATGAATAAATAATTATCTCTCCATCAAGTTTTTACCCCACCACTAAGATGGCTCACTATAAAGACAAATTTGATCCATCTTTTAGTTTCTAATTCCACAGCTTTGATTTGATTTATTTTTAGTCATTCTCCGAATATATTCGTTCCTTGGTAGACTTTTCCTGAATATGAGTCCAAATCAAGTCAAATTCAAGAAATGTTGTCTAATTGAGTGTAGTTGGATACAGTCTGGCTGATGGGTCATTTCTACTGTCAATAGACGTATTTTAGGATTCAAGAAAATTCAGAGTAAAACTATTAAATTCGTCTTCTTGTCAAGTAAAGAAAAATTAACCATTTAATACTTCAAAAACTAAAACTTCTTGGAAAATACCTCGACATTGATATATCATGCATGTGGAGTCCAAATCACGTCATATTCAGATAGAGAAACAACGACAGTTGTTGAGCAGGAACATCCTCATACTAATTAAC
>Ga0325401_1006643_pt1 | contig 11196 bp, 13 predicted proteins | sample PopdelMetagenome_FD_205666 | JGI IMG/M metagenome (GOLD analysis project Ga0325401, IMG submission 205666) | Populus deltoides microbial communities from Bellville, Georgia, United States - Xylem-PdKOR-R2 | ecosystem: Host-associated > Plants > Phyllosphere > Stem > Wood/Secondary xylem | place...
TAACAAAGTGTTTCTTCATTAAACATATTATAATGTCTTTAAACATAAAGTTATTTGTAGATTATTTGTTTTTGTAGTCTTAAAAACCTTAATTTTTTTATTTTAAATTATTTTTTTAATATTTTGATTTGATAATATTAAAAATAGAATTTAAAAAAATAAAAAAAATATTATTTTAATATATTTTTAAATAATTATTTTTAAAAAAACAAGATATTATAATTACAAATGCTACCTACCACAAAAAAAACCTATCATTCCCATCCCACCCTCTCTCTATCTCTCAAAAATCGAAAATAATAAATAAATATAAAAGAAGCCCCATCATTCCCACGTGGCTTCCCGTCAAACACTTTATACCTAAAATACCGCATGCAAATCAGTAAAGGAGCCCATGTTCCTTCACCTTTGTCTTCTCTCTCTCCTTTCAAAATGCACAGTCAAGAGACTCAAGACCCTCGCTGAAACGCACACAGACACGCACTTCCTTGAAAAACCAGTCTACTTCCCCACTCTCTCTGCAAGTAGTTACTTTGTCTCATTCCCGCATCTAATTTCGATCAACATTTTCATTTTCAATTGCCCTTTACTAACAAATATTAGTATAATCACTCAAAAAACAGAACCATATGTGATTTTCACTATTTCTCTCTCTTTAGATCTACAAATTTTTAAAAGATCGAAACCTACAAGAACCCATTTCATTTTTTTATACAAATTTAAAAGCCCACTTCACCAAACTCTCATTAGTTTCCTGTAAATGTAATGCCTCTCGGTTTGAGATCTGAAAGGTTGAAGCTTCGAGGGGCCAGTGATGTAATTCGGGTGGCATTTTGTTGCGAGTGATATTTAAGAGGAGAGATGGGATCCAGTGGAAGCAAGGCATATCGTGGCGGTGCATCGTCGTCGTCATCATCAAGTGGAAGTGGACGGAAGGGAAAATCTAAAGGGAGGAGTAAGGTTTTCCAGTCTTCTTGTTTGGGTACTTCTTGTGGATCTCGCGATAGTACCAGTGGTGACCGTGTCAGTCGCTCTATCATTGCTCCATCTTTGACTTATTTGGTTGTCTTACTTTTAGTTTTCTCAATTTTAATGCAGTTTAGTTCTTCTGTTTATTCACTCACTCGTATGCAATGTCAATGGAAAATGCATGTTTTCTTTTCTCGAATCGTGGAAAATGTGTTAACGTAACTTTTTAGGACCTGTGTTTATTAAGTATCATCATTGTTATTGTTATGATGCTATCACTGATTTGTAAGAATGATGTGAGAGTTTATTGGTTATAGGTTTTTGAAGGACTAAAGTTGTTTTACCCATGCTCTTTTAGGTTTGTGATGATGGGAATAAAGAAAATTGTGAAGGAAATGCTTCATCTACTAACCGGAATGAAATAGACTCCGATGAGGTTAAAATTGAGTGTTATGGAAAAGTTAAAGTGGAGCAATCTGATAAAACGCCCTGTATATCGTCGGATGTTGAGCTCGATGAATGGAATCAAGCAAGTATCACAAACACTTCATCCAGAACAGGTAGCAGCTCTGCTCGAGCTGCTGCTCCTACACAGTCATCGACCTTTCCAAGTCGGCTTCTTTCTCGCTTGAGTTTTATTCCCGGTAATGTGAGTTTTAGGTTGAGCAGAGCAGTGAGTTTAGGGTCGTCAAGGGCATATCACACTCATTCTACTGGTCCCAGAATGTTTGATGGTGAAGATGAGATTTGCCATCATCCACAGTCTGCCAATTCTGTTGTTGATGGAAATGGAAATGAAATACAACAAATTAGTGATTTATTGGCTACATCCCTGGTGAGTAGAACTGCTGCACATCATCATGAAGATACGGCTGCTGGTTTGCAGTTGCATAGTCAAGCACCTGATCTCTTGGACAACATGCAAGAAAACCAGAATATTTTTTCAATTCGCAATTCAGGAAGAGATGGAGGTGGAAATAGAGTGGAGGTTGATGCAAACTTGCGTTCTCCTAGAATGTTCAATGACATGGATGGGATTGAGACTAGACTTTCTGATAGGCGAATTGGAGCACGAGAACCTGCTGAGCGTAATGTTAGTTTTAGCCGAACCTTAAGTGTTGGAAGACTTCGTGATAGAGTTCTTCGTCGGTCATCACTACCGGAACTTACATTTTGTCCCTTGCAACAAGAGAGAGAAATGAGAGGTTCTAGCCAGGGTAGTGGGAGACAGGCAGTAGGTGGGGAGATGAGGGTGTCAGAATCTGAAGGGAATACTCTAACCTCCACAACTGCACTGGGTTATCCTCCATCTGGCATGTCTAGCTCACTGTTCAGCATTCAAGATCATGAGGTGGAAACCTCTAGAACAAGAGAAGCCAGGTATCGTGACCTGCTAGAGCATAGATCAAATTTCCTTGAACGGAGGAGAAGAATACGATCTCAGGTATGTAAATTCCCTATACTTTATAATTATTGAAAGTTTCCATAGGACATATTTTCATCTAAAGAACACATTGTGCCTGGCTTGTAACTTTTTAGGTTGAACATTGAGTATTATATATGTTGTTGAACAGTATGTGGTGAAGTAATGGATGCTTTCTACATGTAGAGCAGACCATTTGATGGTCTTGTTTGGGATTGACTTGGGTCAAAGCCATTCCTGTTGCTTATATAAAATTAACATTTCCTGCATTGTGCTTACTTGCTGTTGGAACATTTTTCACCTGAAAGGCAATAAAAGGGACCCATCTATATCTGGGCTAAATCTCATGTCTCTTTCAGCCTTGCTTTCCTTTGTACCTTCTTTACCTTTCCAGTGCTTGAAATTGAACAAATTACTGACCATCGCATCAAAGGGTTTAGGTTCGTGCTCTTCAGAGGTTGGGAAGCCGTTTCGAAAACCTCTCTGGACATGAGAGGTCTTGTATTTTATCTGGTCAACACAGAACAGGTCGCTGTACATGTCGTGTAAATAATCGAGATGCAAACTTAAATGATGACACAAGTGCTAGGGCTAGCATATCAAGAATTGTCATGTTAGCTGAAGCTCTATTTGAGGTAATAGACCGTTAGCTTTGTGCTGTTTATGAGTTTATCCTCCAGTTTTTATCTCCATTTTTATCTCCTTTTTTATTTAGATCTTTGTAAGCTGAATCTTTCATACTGTATATTCAGGTTCTGGATGAAATTCACCAGCAATCAGTTGTATTATCCTCTCGTCCTTCCATGTCTTCACTTGGATCTGTACCCGCTCCTAATGAAATAGTGGAATCTTTGCCAGTTAAATTATATGCCAAGTCCCAGAAACATCAGAATGAGGATACAGCTCAGTAAGTAGCCATATTTGCTGATCAGATTTTAGTGTATTATATTTCTCAGATGGAAGTGACTAAATTTTTGTTTGAAAAGCTCAAATACAACAATGAATGTGTATCTATGTATGTATAGGGTTTTTAAGTGCAGATAATTTGTATTCCTGGCTTCTGATTTTACATCAAGGCCAGTATAGTGAAGGTTCTGTGTAGATACATTTTAGGGTTGGCAGTTGACAGTGAGGATTTCTATATATTTCCTCAATCGACAAACTTTAAGGTAACTGCTTGTATCACCTACATCTAGAAAAATTGCAATCTGGTTAACTGCTGGTGAAAAATTATACAAAGACTGCTTTGGATCAAGTATCTAAAGTGCCTGCCAGGCTCTGAGCTTACCTTCACAAAATGAGAAATCTCATTGCCGTGACAAAGTGTTAGTCTAATACCTTGGGAACCATATCTCCTGTTATCTCCTCCTTGTGGTAACTTAAATCTCCTCAATCTTCCTAATCAGCCTGCTGTCCCAGTAATTAAGCACTGATTTTCTCCAGTTTCAATGTTGCCAATATTAAGTCTTTTGCACTCTAATAGGAACCCTGCAACCTGATTTGAATGTTCCATTGAATAAATGCCTTGAAGGGATGCCTTGTTTATTCTTATCCTCCACTTTGCAACTTGTGGATTTCACACATATTCCATGTCTGATTGTGTTGACATGGTCACACAGGTGTCTTGAGGAAATTGCCAGCTCTGAGCAATGCATTGTGATAACATATATAATTGCTTCTCCATTTCCTCAAATCTTCTGTTCTACATGCAGGCAGCTACATTGAAACCATCTAATGTATTATATAGTTAAGCAGTTGACATATTCAGTGTACAGTTAGTTACCTTCATATTAAGTACCACATAAAGCTCACTTCAATAAATTTTGTGATCTTCTTCTTCTTCTTGTCATGAAAAGGTGTCATAGTGTGTGTAAGAATTATTTTTTATTATCTGCAGTCTTTTGTGTAAGTTTTTAATGCTTGTTCCAGGTTAGAAGGTTCACCGAGCAGTGTTTCTTCCTTCTGTTTTCAGAATCTTGTTATTTTCATTACATTGTTGTATGCTTTTCTTATCCAAGTCAATGAAGTTTGATTGAATTTTTATATTGCATCACTGTCTCTTTATCATGATTATCTTTTTACTTATGCTCCTTTCCCTTTTTGCCATTTAAATAACAGATGTTACATATGCCTTGTGGAATATGAGGAAGGAGACAGCATGCGAGTTTTGCCTTGCCATCATGAATTCCACAGAACATGTGTAGACAAGTGGCTTAAGGAGATTCACAGGTATTCTTTTTGAACCCTGAATTTTTAACTAACAGCCTTTAAATACATGCATCTACACATGCATGTTTAAAATAAACTCTTTTGTTGTGAAACTACACAATTCTTATTTGTTCCTGCTTAAGTTTTTTTTTTTTGGTAATGTTAAAGGACAACTCTGCAGAAAATTTGAGATTGTCAAATTTGTATTTGCAGTACACATGACTCACATGTTGGGTCACTGACTATTGATGCTAATATAAGTTGATAAAACTGACTGAAGGTTACACAATGTTGACTAGAATGCCAAGCACAACTATCAGAATGGCTTCAAAATTTCGTTTGTTGCCAGATCAGAGCAACTATTCAGAACTCCCAGTGTATTTTCACTCTTTGCTACATTGATGTGGGGTCCTTGTCTATTGTAAGTAGGTCCCAAATGATCTAACAGAGGGTGCACTTCACTGGAAGCGCTACATAATTCCTCATATCATAAGGCTTATCAAATTTGTGTCATCTGACTTTGCCTTGTTGAATCACTAGAAATCTTAAAATGGATCTGGGCTTTTGGGGTTTTCTGGGTGCTGTGAGTTCTGCGTGTCTTTCAAATATGCAGCAACAGATTTTTTGTTGGTATTTGCTTGATAGCAACCTCGAGGTTGGCCTGATTTACATCTTTGCTGGAGTTTTTTTTTTTTTATATCCAATGGCTTGCCTGACTTGTATAATTGAGTGCAAATTGTAACCCGTAAGAGGAAATTTGTTACTAGCATGACAACACCGGGTCTTAGAAGACAACTCATAACCACTGGCTGTCCCCATGGGAACATTATTATGCAGATTAAATGCTTTGCATGCTACTTCTGCTATAATGTCAGATTGCTCCCTCTTCTTTTAAGTTTTAATGTTATTTTGGCAGTGTATTATCTAGTCGTTTGCCTTACTTTTTAATGGTTTGCAGGGTATGTCCACTTTGTCGTGGTGATATTTGTAGATCTGAATCATCGCCTGCTGGAAACTAAGGCGACCAGTTTACAAGCAGCTACCTGATGACCTCAGGAACTCCTGCCATCACCAAGTTCTCCAGCATGACAAATGTCTCAAAAGTTCAGTCCTTTTCTAACAGCACAGGTGATTTTTCTGTGGTTTCAGTGCAAGCTGATAAACGTTAAATTCTGGCTGAAATGGACGGAACCATGGTTTGAGGTGGTCGGCTGTATGTGGGGTAGGATTTTTGCTCATTCCATTTTTTTTCATTTGGCCTAGAAACCCAAATGATATATTCAGCAAAGAGGCTCTTTTATCATATTGAAAACATCAAGCATCTAATATCAGTCCTTCCATTATTTTGGTGCTTATTCTCACAGGGATCCAACTTGTAACGATTTCTCTTGTTCACCACCGTGTATTTTATTTTCGAAAGTAATACAAAATTTGGTGATCCCAGTATTTGATTCAATCAGATATCTTCTCCATGAAGGTTATGAAACCAATAGATTTTCAATCTCGGACTTTGGAGCCCCCAATCCTTCTAGTTCCATCTTAAGCCTAATTAGTCTAATTTTAATGGTTAACTCTAAAAATCCCACAAAATGGATCCTAATCCCTTCAGCCACTGAACTATGAACACCATATCACACCCTCCTAGCTAGATTACGAGGGCCTATATTTGTAATCCATAATCTTTACCATTGCATGTGATGAAATCTCTAATTGTATTTGTATGGCCTTCACAAACAACTCATAACTGGTCAATGCTCTCGTCTCCTCCATTTCCTGAAACCACGTTATCGCCCTCCCCTCCATGTGAAAGCTTGCCATGAATAACATATGATGTGTTATGATAATTGAGAAATGGGCTAGATTTATATTCCCAACTCATGAGATTATCGCTCTTAAATGGTGGAAAATCTAATTTCACTGGTCTCAATTGAATCTGTTGCTGGTCTTTTGGTGGCTCGGTCTCATTCAATAAATTGGTTGTTTCAATAATCGGAACATTCGGGTTATATAACAAAGAAAAACGATCCATTATTATTTCTTAAATAACAACAAAATGAATCAATTTGAAATTCAAATAAATTGGGTTTGAATTTGAAAAGATCCAGACCATGTTGGAATCATGGGTATGATTTTCTCCCTAATAAGAAAACGTCTTTCATCCCTTTCCAAGTGCCCATTCCTAAACATAGCCCTTCCTTCAACTTTCTTCATCCTAATTATCCATCCACCCTTCAATTCTTTTGAATATTTAAGGAGTGTTTGGACGATGGTAAAATTTGATTTTTAAAAATTTTTTTTATTTAAAAAATATTTTTTTATTTTTAACAAATCAATGAAAAGTCTTTCATTCTTACAAGAAGACAAAAGGACTTTGAGCTTTTCTTGCTGTTCCTTCTTTGTTGTCGGCCACCGTGTAACATGGACCCTTTACATAACAAAATATTATTACTTAATAAGCCCAACATAAAATAAATAAAAATAAAGCCCAGCTCCAAATTGCCCAACAAACAAAACAAAGAAAAATATAAAGCAGAGAATGCTTCGCCTTGCCTGAGAAAGAAACAAACAAACGCCATGAGCCAAAACTGTAATAAAAAATAAAAAAATAGAAAACATTACCAAACCAAACCTTCTTCAGCTCCAAAATCTACACAGAGACTGACTCCAAATGTAAAAAAAATGAACACAAACAACAGTAATCAAGATCTCCTAATCAACCCTCAGCAAACCCAAATTCCCCAACCCGACCCATATTCTCACCTACCCCACCCCGTCCAACCAGGCCCTAGCCCTCACCCTCACCCCCAAACCCGCCGTCCTCGAGGCTTCGCCGCCACTGCGGCCGCAGCTGCATCAGCTGATAACACCCCCGCTGTTTCATCTCCCAATGCCTCGGGTAAAGGTAAGAGAGAGAGAGAAAAAGAAAAGGAGAGAACCAAGCTTCGAGAACGACACCGTCGTGCTATTACAAGTAGAATGCTCACTGGTCTTAGACAATACGGTAATTTCCCTCTCCCTGCGCGTGCTGATATGAATGATGTTCTCGCTGCTTTAGCGCGTGAGGCTGGTTGGACTGTTGAAACGGATGGCACCACTTATCGCCAGTCGCCTCCTCCTTCACATACGGTTAGTATGCTAGTCGTTTGCTTGAATTAGGGTTTCGTGATGTTGAAAATTAGGGTTTTGATTGATAATTTGTAATTAATGTGTTTGAAAAGGGATCATTTGGAGTGAGGCCAGTGGAAAGTCCATTGCTAAAGAATTGTGCGGTGAAAGAGTGTCAGCCGTCGGTTCTTAGAATTGATGAGAGCTTGTCACCGGGGTCGCTTGATTCGATGGTGATTAGTGAGAGAGAGAATTCGAGGAATGAGAAGTACACGAGTACGAGTCCCATTAATTCTGTCATTGAATGCTTGGATGCTGATCAGGTAATTGATTGATTTATTGAATTTGATGTTATCGGAATATGTTTGTTTGATAGTGTGGTTGATTGTTGGGTGTGTTTGTGGTGCAGCTTATACAAGATGTTCATTCTGGCATGCACCAAAACGATTTCACGGAGAATTCTTATGTCCCTGTTTATGTAATGCTTGCAGTAAGTGTCTGGTTTGATTTGAATTGTTGATGTAGTGGCATTTATTTGTTCGTGTCATTTTTTTTTTACATTTTGTGCAAGGATTGGCTCTCTATTTTGTGTTGATCTTCTAATGTTTTCCGTGGATGCTGATTTGTTGAATCATGGTAGCAGAATGGGTTTATCAACAATTGCTGCCAGTTGATTGACCCACAAGGAGTTAGACAGGAGTTAAGTCACATGAAGTCTTTAGATGTGGATGGTGTGGTTGTGGAGTGCTGGTGGGGAGTCGTTGAAGCATGGAGTCCTCAGAAGTATGCGTGGTCTGGCTATAGGGAATTGTTTAATATTATCCAAGAATTCAAGTTGAAGTTGCAGGTGAGTTCTAATGATTTGTTTGACTTGTATGTGTGTGTACTACAATAAAAAAAAGAAAGATTAACAGATACTTAATCATTCCATTCTGGTTCTTTTATCATGTATTTTTATCCTTTCCCCAGCAAAAGTGATCTTATATGTTTTTGTCAAAATGGAATGGACCTGTTATTTTGGTTGGAAACTGGAATCTAATGGAGACCATCAAAATAACATTCATTGATAAATTGCTTATTCTATATGATCATGATTTTCTTAAACTCCATTTTTAAACAAATAGTTATTTCCACTATGGCAAAGCATGGCTTTGAGGACCTTTCTGGTGCATGCATCAATTCTTTCCTTGAATTCTTATGCTCCTTTGTTTTTCTTATGAGAATATGTATTTATTTTATCAGAAACTTTCTTCACTGGTTTCCTCATTAAATGCCCTGTTCTTATATGGAAAACACCTTTCTGCTGGTTGTTGAATGATATTTAAATCTCAAACCTGTCTTAAATCTTGAAGGTTGTAATGGCATTTCATGAATATGGAGGAACTGACTCTGGCGATGTTTTGATCTCCCTCCCCCAATGGGTTTTAGAAATTGGGAAAGATAACCAGGACATATTTTTCACAGATCGTGAAGGAAGGAGGAACACTGAATGTCTATCTTGGGGCATTGACAAAGAGCGAGTTCTAAAGGGAAGAACTGGTATAGAGGTATATATAAAAAAATTTCCATGTAGCCACCAACATCTCTTTTTTTTTTTCATGGTGTTTTCTTCTAGCATCTATTACATTATTGTCTCTAGGTATATATAAAAAAATTTCCATGTAGCCACCAACATCTCTCTTTTTTTTTTCATGGTGTTTTCTTCTAGCATCTATTACAGTATTGTCTCTACACTTCTCTTATTCCTCTTGCCACTGTTGCTGTCTCTCTCTCAAAATAGTAATTATAAAATGTGGGCTTTTAGTAATAGAACCTAATGTTGTGCTATCAACACTACCTTAGGTCGTGTGATGCAAAATAATGCATTTTCATGTTAGAGTAGGAGGTTGTTCTTTTACTTTTCTGCTAACTTGATGAAGCTAACTAGATTTCATCGTATCTAGTTCTATGAGGGAGTGATAGGATAGGCATAACTTATGTGAAAAGAGTAAAGAAATAGAAAGGTTTGGAAGAAAGACTTCTCTATGCTGAGTACGCCAAACTCAAGTCACTGAACATACTTTCTGTACCTTATGGCGCCTGCACAGTTTTTTTTTTTATTTGTATTTGATATTGTGATTCTTAATTATGTGCAGGTTTATTTTGACTTCATGAGAAGCTTCCGGACAGAGTTTAATGACTTGTTCACAGAGGGCCGTATTACTGCTATTGAAATTGGACTTGGACCATCTGGGGAACTGAAGTATCCATCCTTTTCAGAAAGGATAGGATGGAGGTATCCTGGTATCGGTGAGTTTCAGGTATCTTTTTATGTTAACCCATGATATGCATGTCTCTCTCCTGTGCTGTATTTGTTTGAAGTTCATTGCAAAGCTTTTGATTTTTAGTGGTTCTTGTACATTGACTGTAATGGAAAATTGGCTGGAGAAATTTTATCTTGTGATTTTCTACTGCTTGAAGTCTATCTTTATTGTGTATTTAGAACTGAATCTTTGTCATATTGAATGGGATCGGATTCTAAGTTTGATTCATCCACCAATACTGATGTAAAATAAACATGAAGGCTGTATGTGTTATGCAGGTTTCTTGTGCTGATGACAACCTACGGTTTTGAAAAATGAAGAAAAAAATTTAAAACCTTCTTTAGTTTATTTTTGGTAAAGTGAAAGTGGTTTTGGGTTTTGTCTCATGCAATTGGTTATGTGCTATTTGATAATCCTTCTTTAGAAAATATATCAGCTTATCAGCAGCCTCATTGTCTGTAAGAGACTTGATCCTTAAGAGTACTTACTCTTATGCAACCACCAGCCTGTGAGCTTATCAGCATTTCATTGGTTGCCTTCAAGTATTCATGTTGGAGTTACCTACTTATAATGTTTATTTAAAGTATAGCTGTATAGTTTTTAATTTTGGGATGTAGTTCTGAAAGAAGAATATATCCAACTTTAGCTAGTGCTGCATCATGGATGCCATATTCTGTTAATATGCGATGTTCCTGCTTGGAAACCCTAGCTTGATGTTGTGCATTGTTTATCTATTTTGCTCCTTATATTCTTGCTCTTTATTACTGGTTCATCTATTGCATATGGTTTCAATATAGTTTGATTTTAGTTGATGTTCATCGTGCATGACCAATGCTGATTGCTTCTGTACAGTGCTATGATAAATATTCACAACAAAATCTTCGCAAAGCAGCTAAATTGCGTGGACATTCATTTTGGGCTAGGGGGCCTGATAATGCTGGTCAGTATAATTCAAGGCCACATGAAACTGGATTCTTCTGTGAACGAGGTGATTATGATAGCTACTTTGGTCGCTTTTTCCTCCATTGGTATTCCCAGTCACTGATAGACCATGCCGATAATGTTTTGTCTCTCGCAAGCTTTGCATTTGAGGATACAAAAATCATCATCAAGGTTTGTGCATTTAGAACTTCTTGAACTGGATTTTAGAATGATTTTGTACTATTGTTAGGAATGCTAGTCTTTTAC
>Ga0325401_1006644_pt1 | contig 11195 bp, 8 predicted proteins | sample PopdelMetagenome_FD_205666 | JGI IMG/M metagenome (GOLD analysis project Ga0325401, IMG submission 205666) | Populus deltoides microbial communities from Bellville, Georgia, United States - Xylem-PdKOR-R2 | ecosystem: Host-associated > Plants > Phyllosphere > Stem > Wood/Secondary xylem | place...
CATTACTTGCGGCCAGAAAGTATACCAACTGTGCGATAACGTTAGCGAATATTTCTTCTTTGATGGAATTCATCCAACCGAAAAGGCCAACTATCAATTTGCAAAGCTAATGTGGGATGGGAGTCCTGAAATCGTCAAGCCTTACAACCTGAAGACACTGTTCGAGAAATAGCTCAACTTATTCCCAGACAGGAAATGACTTTGTTTACCCGTTCTGCACCTGGAATATGACTGGATTTCATTTTCTTGCTTCGAAGCTAAGTTGATTCAGGCTTTATACTCTAGCACTGAACTCTAGAATTGTATTTGTATCGGACAATAAAATTTCTTATGACATTGAGATTCGTAAGTTTCTTACTAATAAATGAGCAAGATCAATATACGTGAAGCAAGAATACGATGATCTTCTTTTTAAAGCCAAAACTCTCATTCGGAATAAAACCTCTTAGCTTTTCATTTCATTAGAATCCATGTGAGCCATGCATTTTCAAAAGCAGTCAAAATTTTGGGACAAACAACCAACGCCCATGCCAGAAAAACTTCAAAAATTGTATCTTTGTACTTGAATAACATGGTTTTTGTCTTTCACCGAGAAATGAATTTTGCACTTTGTTTCAAATTTACATCCCCACAATTTTATTTTATTGATTGGACCTACTTCAACAAGATGGTTAAGATTTGTGATTTGGTACTTGTTATTCATTTATGGATTTCCACATAAAAAATAGGAAAATATAAAAAAATATATCAAAAAAATATTCGGAAGAAATCTAAACAATAATAGGAACAAGAAAAGTATGCTGGAATGCCCTTAAAATAGCTAGAAATTGATTGAGGAAGTTCAAAAATATAAAAATTAAAATTTGACAGTATATTTTTTACTGATGAAAGCCTATTGACAAGGAAAATTCAATTTGAGAAAAGAAAATCCAAAATTATATGTTTATGAACTCAATTAAATTTTAATGAAGGTGTAATTGAATTTATGGAGGGTTTGATAGCAAGAAACAATTGTTTTTAAGTCAATCTGGTCTTTATTTGGAAGAAATTAAAGTTCAGGGGTTAAATTATAATTTACCTAAGGACTTAGCTACAAAATGTTAGAACTTGAGTGACCAAACTGAAAGTGGCCATTTCACATCTCAAAACGGCGCCGTTTTAAATGACATTATTCATCGTCTTATTCATTGCACCAGGGAACCGTTTCAGCAGAGGAAACAACTAGCCCCAGCTTCTAATACTGAAACGTATGGCATTTATTCGGCTATAAAGCCAGAGAAAGAAACGCCTGCTAAGCGTCCACGAAAGAGACACCGACCGTTACCGAAAACGCCTGCATCCTTTAGCTATAAAAGCAGAGGAGGGACCGAACCAAAGAGAACAGCGGAGGAGGGAGAAAGAGAGAACAGAGAGGGAAAAAGAAAAGGAAAACACAGAGAAGGGAGGGGAGGAAAAAGGCAGAAAGAAAAACGGGGAGGCAGAGTGAGCAGGACAGGAGAGAAAGTGGGGAGCAGTAAAAAAAGAAAACAGAGAGGGAGCAATAGAGGAGAACAAAGGGAAAGAAGAGGAAAAACAGAGGAATGGGAGAGAAAAAGAGTGAGTACAGGGAGAATAAAAAAGAAACAGAGGGAGACACGAAGGAGAACTGGGCAACATAGGGAGACGGTAACAGAGGAACAAAGGAACAGAAGCAAGAGAATAAAAAAGAAACAGAGGGAGACACGAAGGAGAACTGGGCAACATAGGGAGACGGTAACAGAGGAACAAAGGAACAGAAGCAAGAGAATAAAAAAGAAACAGAGGGAGACACGAAGGAGAACTGGGCAACATAGGGAGACGGTAACAGAGGAACAAAGGAACAGAAGCAAGAGAAACCCAACAGCAACCAGCATCCATCGCTGCTGTCCCTTGACCTGCAGAACCAGAGGCAAGGAAATAAAAAAAAAAAAGAAACCGAAGCAAAGGAAGAAACACAGAGAGAAAGTCCAGAAGAACAAAAAGAACGCAAGAAACTAAGACCAGAATTGTCATCATCTTCAGTTTTCTAGAAACCAGGTGCGTTCGTTTTCGTTACTCTTTTATCTGCAAATGAGCATATACACTGTGCGAAGGTAATTTAATTACCTTCAGACTGTTCATGCACGCGTGAAACAAATTCATGCGTGCCTGGTCCCTCAGCCAGCTGGGTCCAGCCCATCCACATGGACCGAGCTGGCACAGCCCTAAAAAAAAAATTCTTCAAAATTATTTTAAAAAATAAAATAATATGTGATTTTTCCTGGTATATTTCTATTAAATTTTGCTTAGTATTGGTTTATATTTTTATAGCGTAAAGATATAAATCCAATATTAAAATACTCAGTTTTCATCAAAATATTGAAAAATAAAAAAATATAATATTTTTGTTTTCAAACATACGACTAAGTATCTCAAAAAAAAATTATATTATATTTTCATACTATAAAAATTCAAAAATAGGTATTAGCATGCATTTTGGCTTTAATTACTAGTTTATTAAAGTCACAAGAACTAGATCAATATTTCAAAAATTCTAAAAAAATAATTTTGTTTTCTTTTAATATTAAGAATTACGAGCCTATACGTAAGACGTATTCTCGATATTAAACAGATAGATTTCTTTAGGTGACATAGAATAGTTAGGTTTTACCTGATAAGATAATATTCTCCCTACCGAGAAGAAATTTTCTTAAACCGTAGACAGACCAACAATTAGAAACCACAACAACACCTTAGTATATATTAGACAATTAAACAATGCAGCCTACCTTAGGTAGGGTGGGGTGATAATATCTTCCCTTTACGCAACTAATCTCTATACCCGATCTCTGAGACCAGTTAGGGTTTGTAGTGACCAAAATACTAGGTGCTTACTCCCATTCATGCTTTCCACATATAAGAGATAAAAATTCCTTGCCTCCCTATTTTTTTTTCCAGAATACCAACATCTAGGATTTGAGAGTGGACTTCGATCGCTGCGATGCCGCACACGTTATTGAATATATATTGTTTGTTTCTCATTTTGGGCAATTAATTGGACAATCCTTTTATTTTTATTATTGTTTGTTTCTCATTTTGACTTGTTTGTCTCACGCCTAACAAAGAAGGATACTTGCATTTGAAGCCATCAATTTGGTGACAAAATCATTTTTATTTAACTCTAAAATATATATTAGTTTGACGACAATTTCTTTCAAATAATATTTTTGGTTTCAAGTAAAACCCATTAGTTTGATGGAAAATTTTCTTTAAATGAAAACTTTTCAATCAAATGTTAACAACAATTTTCCTTCAAATATTGTTTCAAGTGAACCTCATCATTTCTATTGCAATTTTCTTTCTAATAGTATTTTATTTTAGATTAAAGTTTATCAATTCGATGACAAATTTCTTTTTATATAATATTTTTATTTCAAGTAAAGCTTATAATTAGTGTCATAACCTAATTTTTGACCACTTTATTTTAATTATTATTATTATTTTATTTACTGAAAAGGATAAAAAAAATGATGAAAAAAATAATGATAATGAAAAAAAAAAGTAAAATGAAACAAATGAAGAATAAATTAAAATTTGGGTTAAGGACAACAAGATTGGAAGTTTTGGGGTTTAATTAAACTTTGGAATTAATTTAATTGAGCTTGGAATTAATTTAATTAATCCAATCAAGAGTTTAATTGGAGGATTGAATAAGTTTTGAGACTTAATTAAGCTTGAAATTAATTTAATTAATCCAATCAAGGGTTTTAATTGGAGAATTGATAAGTTTTGAGACTTAATTAAGCTTGGAATTAATTTAATTAATCCAATTAGGGGCTTAATTGGAGAATTGATAAGTTTTAGACTTAATTGGACTTTGGATTTAATTAAATTAATGAAATCAGGGACTTAATTGAAGAAATAGCAAAGTTTGGGTTAATTGGGGGCACAATTGCAACAGATTAAAGTCCAAGGACTAACGTGTAAAAGGCGCCGAAATGCAGGGGAAATTACGGTTTAAACCAGGGGCTTAATTATAAAATTTTCGAAACTTCACGGGTCAAAATGAAAATGGCCACTGTTTATCTCCAAACGACGTCGTTTTGAATACGCTGTTCATCTTCTTCTTCTTTAAGCCAGCGACCGTTTTCTACAGTAAAGGCAGAGAGACGTTGCAGCAGTAATAGTCCGTTGGTTTTAGTTATGGGCGCTTTAATGGTGGTCGACCCTCAGCCTACCGCCCGTTACCAACCTGCCAGGCTCTATATAAACCGAGGCGCACCGAAGAACAGAGGTTGGTGGGAGAGAGGAAGGACGGAGAGAAACAGATCCAGGGGAAAATTTTGGTCCATCAACCAGCAGCACCTCGTGCTTTTACCACCATTGTCTTCGTCTTGAACGGAGAAGACTGGACAGAACACGAAAAAGAGGAGGAGAAAAAAGGCAGAACTGAGGCTGAACAGGGAGGGAGACGGAAGAAGAAAACAGAGGGGAAAAACCCAGGGCGGAGAGAGAAGGAGAACTGAAAAAAAAACCGAGGAGCAGAGACGAAGAACCAGAAAAAAGAGCAAAAAATATACACAGTAATATAGGAGAAAAAACAGAAAAACCGTGGTGAAGACCAGAGAACGACAAGAACGAACTCAGAGGAACAAAACACAGACGCAAACGGGAGGGCTTGGAAGCTGAGAGAAGTCAGAAGCAAACACAAAAAACCAGCGAGGGACAGAAGACAGAGAGAAAAGAAACCAAGACCAGGAGAAAAAGCAAAGGAAGACAGAAGGAAGGAACAAGGTGGTGCCTAACCCGTGCACTAATCACCCGCAGCTTCGTCTTCGTGGTCAAGCACGCCAGACCAGGTAAGTTCAACCTTTCCCATTCTGCAATTTAATTCACTTGACACTGTGGCTTTGCATTGTAATTAATCTTCACTGTACCGCACGCGGCATGCGTGCTGTGATTTAGCCCAGCTGGGCCACTGGCTTGGGCCAGTGGCCGGGCCCAGCCCATCCCCCATGGGCTGAGGTGGGCCCAGACCAAATAATAGTAATAAAATAAAAAAATATGCATGCATATATTTATTGAATTTCCATATCACGGATTTGCGGGTCATCTAATTAATCTGTTAGGTTGTTTTTATGATTAACTATGATATAATAAAATTAGGTCAAAGTAAATTAACTGATTCACCTTTAAAGCAAGTCTACATGCCACGCACAATTTCAACCGCATCCTTAAAATCTAGTTTGTTTTCGATTGTTCTTTACAACTTATTATTACTGACACAATATGTTTTTGGCAAAATGATTCGTGTAACTTTGTTGCAGCTGAATTTGCAAAGCTACCATTAATTCCACTATATTTACAACCCGGCAACCATCAATTCACAAATGGAGTCAACTTTGCATCAGGGGGAGCTGGTGCTCTCGTCGAAACTAATCAAGGTCTGGTATGTGCTCCATTGCTAAATTTTTCCTACCTGTTGGGCTGGATTTATCTTACATCAATCTGTGTGCATAAACCTGAATTCATATAAAGTTATCCATCTCTTAAGTTGCATGATTACTTATACTATATATATATTTTTTCATTTTTCCCGCTTGTTCCTTCATAGATTATGGACCTTAAAACTCAATTACGTAATTTCAAGAATATGAAGAAGCAGCTAAGGCAAAAACTAGGAGCTTCAGAAGTTAAGACTTTGTTATCCACAGCTGTTTACATGTTCAGCATTGGAAGCAACGACTACTTGGTACCTTTCATCACAAACTCCACTGTGCTTCAATACTACTCCAAACAAGAGTATGTCAAGATGGTTATTGGCAACATAACAACTGTGATCCAAGTAATTAACATGTTCCGACCACATGAATTAATTCTTTATTTCATTTTCTTCCCCAAGTTCATCAAACTAAGATTGCATTAATTTTGGTGTCTCAGGAAATTTATAAGATAGGGGGAAGAAAATTTGGCCTATCAAAGTTGCTTCCTTTGGGTTGTTTACCATTCTCTCGAGCACTACAACTATCCAGCACAGGTGGCGCTGGCTGCATGGAAGAATTTACGCTGCTGGCAAAACTACATAATAGAGCACTCCTAGAAGCTCTTAAAGAGCTTAAGAAGAGCCAACTAAAAGGATATACTTATTCAATTTTTGATGCCTACACTGTAGCAACTGCAATTTTCAATAACCATTCAAAATATGGTGAAGCCTCTAGCTGACATTGTTTCCTATATATGCTAATATGATGTTAGGACTATCTGATTCCAATTCTACATTTTTGTGTGAAGGTTTCGAAGAGGTGAAAATGGCATGCTGTGGCAGCGGTCCATTGAGAGGCTCCTTGCTTACTTGCGGCCAGAAAGTATACCAACTGTGCGATAACGTTAGCGAATATTTCTTCTTTGATGGATTTCATCCAACCGAAAAGGCCAACTATCAATTTGCAAAGCTAATGTGGGATGGGAGTCCTAAAATCGTCAAGCCTTACAACCTGAAGACACTGTTCAAGAAATCGCTCAAAACTTATTCCCAGACAGGAGATGACTTTGATTACCCGTTCTGCACCTGGAATATGACTGAATTTCATGCTTCGAAGCTAAGTAGATTCAGGCTTTAGACTCTACCACTGAACTCTAGTACTGAAGCGTGCTTGAATTTTGTTGTGCAACCTTAAAACAGTTTTAATTATCTGATTCACCTTTACATTTAAGCAGAATTTCACCATGCACACCAACAAATTCAAGATCAGACAACCTATCTGACTTCTGTTACTGATTTGTCTTAAATTGAAATAATTTTAGATGGTCGAATCTAATGTGCTATTAAATTCACATCAAATGTTTGGCCCAAAAGGAGTGTATAACTAAGTGGAAATCATAAACGAGAACTTAAGAAATTGGGTTAATATGGAAACCAAGTCCGAACGCTTTATTTTCGAGCCTTTATATTTCTTTTCCCGCTATGATCCATTTGACATTGCTCGTCGAACCAGAAAAAGGGAGAGAAAAAAATATCTATCCCATCAACGATGTCTTCTATTCTTCCATATGTTTGTGTGTGTTCCAGCCAAAACAACGAAAGAGGGAAAGTGAAAACCTCTTGAGAAATGAAACCGAAGAGTAATTAATTGAACAATCATTAATTTTCCAAATTAAATTAATGCATCATGTCTCTTCACTTTACTTAGTTGAAGGGGAATGATCAGAAATAAATAAAGCAAAAGACTCGAAATATTCAGAATTGGAAATACCAGACCTTCTTTAAAATGGTGCAAGCAGTTTGCATCTCTCAAAACAATCTCCCTTCCCGTCATTCTTGACAATCTATGAAAACACGAAAATTATCTGTAGTCCTGGTGTACATAATTGCTAGCTGTCACATACCCACATTCCTCTCATTTTTATTTTTTTTCATTCATCCGCGTCTAAATTATAAATTTTATTGGGTTTAATATATTTTTAAATATTAGTTTTTATTTAATTACATGATAATAAAAATAAGAACTCACAAAACTAGAGGTTGAAAGATGAAATAAAAACAATTAATGCAAAATTTCAATAAAAATAAATATTAAAGTATAAAATTAAAAAAAATAACAGGTTTAATGGCCCAATAGGCCAATGGTTTTTTTTTCTTCTTTAAGTTGTTTTCCCCTTATTTCTTATTAATAAAAAAGATGCATGATGAAACATCATCTCATCTGCTTCCCAAAAAATATTTTAAATTTGTTATGTTGAAATGATAGTGAATTTATTTATTTATTTTTTATTTTTTATGATCAGGTATCTTTGAATTAGTTTTCTTACATAGATACTTTTGAGTGAGCTAGTGTTATCTATGTATACAAAAAAAAAAAAAAAACAAATCCTCTGACCACCAAGATTTTTAGGGACTATCTACAAAGAGAGGTTAACATGATATAATCCAAGGGTGTAATTATATATTATTATTAATTTTAGATTCTCTTGCCTGTAATTAAATGTGTTTTGGTGCTTGGCCCAATAAGAAATGTATAAGTTGCCAAAGGATCTTCACAGTTTAAGCCCATCATCTGGTGTAGTGTATTCTCTGACTATAGCTTCGTGGAATGCTAATTAATTCTCCCTTGGAGTTATAAATAATAGTTTATGTTTCCTATAAACTACTCTCTCTTTTTATCTATGAAAAATACAGCGTGAAGAGGAAGGAAGGCTAAAAACAGAAGAAGAACCTGCAGAAACTTCTCTAGCCATTGAAAGCTCCACCTCCACAAGAGAGGAAATTTGGGACAAAATTAATCTTTGCTTGCTCTTGATCAGGACAGTCATGATCTCAGGGCAATACCATTAGAAAAGTAGAGCGGCCACTAATTCAAGTACCATTATAAAATGTAGAGTTTCGTGGGTGAGTTAGATGGGATTTCTTCATTAATTAATTACCACTTTCCTGGTTCTGAACTCTTTTATTTGCTGAATTTTTAATGCAACTGCATGCGTATTGTACAGGGATGACGATGGACCAATCTTGTTATCTGGTTTGGATATATTAATTTCTAACAAATCAGTCTTCGATTTGATCCATTGACGGCTTTTGATATCGTAAGCTAGCTTCTGTCTTTGAGACCTCGAACCCTATCCTTCTGTGAGGAGGGAACAAGATTTTGACCATCGCGTGTCCTTTTGTTTTGTAAGAAATAACAAACAATTTTCATGCATGGAAATTTCATCATTATTCCTTGACAAGGATTTGAACTGGAAATTCAAATGATAATTAAACTACAAGGATATACTAACATGAAAAACACAAGGACAAGATGCATAATTATCATGAAAAATTTAAAACTCAAGGATAAAATTAATCAGATATAAAACTTTCCCAAACCATATAAATGTGATCCCTCAAAGCAGATGGAATATTAGAAAATAATTTAAAATTATTCAAGAAACGTCATATAATAATTTAATAACCAATCTTTCAAGATTATATAGCTGTAGAACGTTATTATATATCAATCTTAATAACAACATCTGGTTACTAGAATCTATGTCTTTCTTTCTATTCTTTGAAGATTATTCATTCTGGTTTTATATTAAGCCTATTATCCATAGTCAAGGCGAAAAACTTCCATATTGCAACATTTTCCAACACGTGTTTCTTCAATTTATATACATGTTGTGTTGTGTTAGATGCTAATCATCTCTGGATTCTCCTCCATCATCGTGGACTCCAATATTTCCTTCGGAAAATCGTACATATTACCAACTAGTGTCCTTTTCAAACATGAACTCGTCGGTGCCTTTGGTTATAAGTTCTGTAAAATCCCAATATTTCTAAATCATTGATTGCTAGTCATCTCATATGTACTCGATTTCATGTTACTTCAACCAAAAGAATGCATAAACCTAAACCTTATTGGTCATTAGGAAGACCCTAAAATTGGGGAAAATAACTTGTTCAAATCCAACCAATTGCATTAATGGTATTCATCAACTAATTTCGTTTACTTTCCGCCACCAAAATACCTACCATTCCAATTTCAGTGTCATTTTTCTTTTATTTGTGAATTTGGGATTTTCAATGGTACCTTTTTGGATCCAATTTGTAAGTGGTCCAACTTGAACCGTGTCAGCTCAGAACTGTTTAGTTACAAGTAAAGAAAATTTGGATCGATTCAAAATTGCTCCCTATCCAAGAAACTTCAAAATGGTCAAATTTGGGTGATTAAAATGTTAGAAATTTGATGAAAATGCCAAACACCATGAAGGGCTAGAAATCTATAAATAACTCCACAACCCCCTTGGGAGATTGCAAGGCTTCAACACTGAACTACATTTGAGTATACTAGCTATCTCTCAAGCTCTCAGAAAGTTTAGGCTAAATCTCTCTAACTCTTCCACTTATAGGTCTCTTGATTCCCTCTTTACATTTTTAGAATTTGTTTATCAATATGGTTAATATGCAAACTCCAAGATCTCCTCTTCAACGTCCAGCTCATGGAAACCAAATCACTGTCCTTAGCATCGATGGAGGTGGAATAAGAGGCATTATACCAGGAACTATCCTTGCCTTTTTAGAGTCTGAGCTTCAGGTAGAAAAGAAACAGGGCTCTTTTAACACGTATACTAATGCATGTCAAATAGAAATGCAAGATCTTGCATGCTTGTGTTTCTGGGCTAAGAAAAAGAAATTAAGTTGAAAGCATGACCTAATTTTAGTACTTAATAGTTTCACGTGCATCGGTGTGTACGTATATATAGAATTGTAATGTTCGTTTATTTTGTATCTGTTTTTCTCTGATCCTATGGGGTTGTTATTTTTGCCTCCTACGGGCTCTAATGTATTTGCTTAAGTTTTATCTCCAGCATGCATCACTGATTAGTTTTTCTTCTCAAATTTACAGAAGCTGGATGGTGCCGATGCAAGGCTTGCAGACTACTTTGATGTGATTTCAGGGACTAGCACTGGTGGACTCGTGACTGCTATGCTAGCTGCACCGAATAAACAAAACCGCCCTTTGTTTGCTGCTAAAGACATTAATGAATTCTACCTTGAGAACTGCCCTAAAATATTTCCTCAAGACAGGTAATAAGTAATGCTGATGATGAATTATTTCATTATAACTATTTTTTATTTATCAAGATACTAATTTAAGTACTGTCTGCCAATAGCTCTCCATTTTCTTCAGTTGCAAATCTGGTAAACACTTTGAGAGGGCCAAGGTATGATGGCAACTTCTTGCATAGTATTGTCAAAGAAAAGTTGGGAGATACACGGTTGCACCAGACATTGACAAATATTGTGATCCCAACTTTTGACATCAAGCGCCTCCAGCCAACTATCTTTTCTAGCTATAAGGTGAAGAATAACCCATCAACGGATGCCCTTCTGTCCGATATATGCATTGGAACATCAGCTGCCCCGACTTATCTCCCTGCCCATTATTTTGAAACCAAAGATCGATCAGGCAAAGTTAGAGAATTTAATCTTATAGATGGTGGTGTGGCAGCAAACAATCCAGTATGTTTATGATTTCCTTAGCATCTTGAAATTTCATAACTTAATATTACTTACCTAAAGAATCTTATACCATTCATTTCTTTTTGGAATTTGATCAGACTTTAGTTGCCATAAGTGAAGTTTCAAAAGCAATCAATCGGGAGAGTCCTGACTTTTTCCGTATAAACGCAATGGAATATGGCCGATTTCTAGTCCTGTC
>Ga0325401_1006645_pt1 | contig 11195 bp, 6 predicted proteins | sample PopdelMetagenome_FD_205666 | JGI IMG/M metagenome (GOLD analysis project Ga0325401, IMG submission 205666) | Populus deltoides microbial communities from Bellville, Georgia, United States - Xylem-PdKOR-R2 | ecosystem: Host-associated > Plants > Phyllosphere > Stem > Wood/Secondary xylem | place...
TGATAATTAAAAAAGAATGAAGCCCTTAAAGGAATAGAAAATTTTCAGTTGTGGAATTCAAGGGGAGAAGAGGAGAAAAGCTGGAAGACGCCATGTATGACTTTGAATGGAAACCCTTGTCGAGACTTTTTTTCAAAGGTACCAAAGGAGATCGTCTTTAGAGGTTAGCCATCCATCCAATTGCATAGCTCTCCTTACGCGCTGGCACATGTTTCCTATACGCCAAACATTTTGTGATCCCATTGTTCACTTTAGTCCCTAAGGGTACAATGACTATTCAATTGAGTCTTGAATTTTATTCCACTTGAGCTCAAGAGTTTTTTTTTTTTTTTTAATTTAGGCCTGAATTTCATCATAATAACTCTTTGTTTAATATTACTATATTATTATTAAATATATTGAGTTGGGCCCAATCCAACCATCTGAGTCAGACCTAGTCGAGTTAAGTTGGCTCAACAGATCTAGCCCCCCTTTTTTTTTAAATGGGCTGGACCCGTCCTACCCATCAAGGTTGGGTCGAAACAGGTCCGGCCCATGACCCACATGGTTGTTGGCCCGACCTAACAATCATGTTAATTAATTTTCCTTTTGCATGCAGAATGAGTTCTTGTTCTGCATGCAAATGGCTATAATTTTTGCAGCCAAAAGGAAAGAATAAGATTACCTAGTGTAGAGGGTGACTAGTTGGCGGAGCTGGGAAGACCAACATGTGGCTGGTGGCTGCAACGATGGCGGAGGAAATGGGAGAAAGCTGGCAGGGGGAGAAGAAGATGGAAACAGGGGGAATGGTTCCCCCCCTAAAAAAAACTTTGGCTTCAAATTTCTTCTTCCCCATGACATGGAATTCATCTCTATTTATAGGGGGTGGAGCTACTGAAGCTGTTGTAATGTCAATCGACCAAAAAGAACCATACCAAGGTATGGTCAAGTGTCAGACCATCATATTGGTGTATGGTTTGGTTGATAGATGAAGCATTAAATGCTTTGAAAAGGTGGCCACCTAAGCAGCTTTTAGGTGAAAAAATGATGAAGAAGAATAGTATCAAACGACACGTCATCTGGTCTGTCTTTTTTTTACTATGCGGTCAAAACGTGCCGTTTCATTTCAATGAAACATCGTTATTTTGGCTTTTAGGGTTTTAATTCAGGGATTAAACCAAAGTTCATTTTGTTCATCCGACTTTTAATTTCTTTCAGTTACACTCCTAATTTACCCTAAACTTTCAATATTATATATTTTGCCCCTACCGAACTTCATTGTCAGCCCCAGATTTCAGCCAATTAAGTCCCTAGATTTCGATGCCTTTTTCAAAATGGTCTTTAGTTGTGAATTTCTTCAATTTAGCCCTTAATTTACTTCAAACTTTTTGATTTTCTTGCACTTTTACACATGATTTGAACCTCTTGACTTTGTAAAAATTAAATTTAGTTCTCTAAAATTTTAATCTTTTCAATTAAGCTCAAATTAAGTTTCCAAACTAATTTTTTTCACTAATTAAATCCCTCATAAAATTATATATTTTTTATTTTGAAATAAAAAATGATAAAATTATGGGGGAATAACCCAAAAATAAGTTATGACATTGTGATTTCATGTTTCCTTGAAATATTTAATATTGCTTATCATATAATATATTTTTTCAATTTTTTTATAAGCACATGTTACTTTTCATCTAAGAGCAATATTATATTTTAAAGATTGATTCTCTCATATACTTACATGAATGAGTTATCCATATATTTTTTAAAATAGTTAACACTTATGTAATCGTGAATAGGATAACCAATTATGAAAATCTATTCTTAAAATATAAAATCATTCACATCTCCTTAGTCTATTTTACAAGAAAAATATACAAAAAAAAAGAAGGTTGAGTCACTTAATTAATAAGAATCACCAACGTGTCTCATATGGAATTACAACTTCTGAAATTCAAAGTTTGTAAATTCCTCGTAATTTACCCTTTACCCATTTAAAGCCACTTGCTCATAACAAATGAGGGATCAAAAGTCCAACTGAAAGCAATAAATGAGCTATGGAGCTGGCTTGAAATGGTTCAAATCATAGAGCCAAACAACCATGGAGACCATGTCTGCCATGATTTGTTAACCTTTCTATACACTTGTATTGACACCAATGGTAGTTTCCGTACTTCACTGTTGAGATATTACCATCAGTTTTATGATATTGCAGCATAAAATGGTCTTCCAAATGGGCCTGAAGTTAAAGATTCATGCGTTCATGACATGCTTCATGAAAACCTCTCATATCCAAATGATCTTGATTGTTGACCAGTCTGTTTTTTATTATTTATCATTTCTTTATATAAAGAAAAAAGAAAGAAAGAAAGTTTGTAAGTCTAGCTCTTTAAAAATGTAATAAATTTACAAGAAAAATTAATGACTTTACCAACTATCCCATCACCATGTGATGAAAACAATGCCTAGACACTATCGGTTACGAGTTTGTTTAGAAATACGATGTAAATCTAGTTTTGATATTAAAAAACAATGTCGCAGATTGCATATGTTGATTCAAAAATGTATAGTAAAGGTGAAAGGAAAAATATAAATAGTTGTTGGATTAAAATGAGTGAAATGAAAAATTGTTATTGATGTTATTTGTTTGACCCATTATTGAATACAAGTGTAGTAATTAGGGTTTGATTTTTTATTTTCAAGCATGTAATTGAAGAAAAGATGGATTAATTAAAGAAAGAGAGAGAATTACAATGGAAGAGGGTGATGGAGAAAGAGAAATGAATTGGTTAGAAGAGCAAACTAATTAAATTCTCTTTTATCATTTAATTCTACATCAACAATTTCTTTATTTGCATGTGATTATTCGACTTTTAAACAAATCACTATTTATTTATAACAATAATAATAGACATGATAAAGTCTTTTAATAAAATATAGTATTCCTAACCCCAACTACAACATCTCCTCTCCTCTACTATCACAATGTTAATTCCCCGCACTCACAATCTCATGCTAGTCTTCTTCTTCTTCTTCTTCTTCTTCTTCTTCTTCTCTAGTATTTCAGCTTCTATTTGCTTTATTTTTTGTGTCTCTCTCGGTGCCTATTATTTTCATCCGCTGTCAGCCTTGGTTATCATCCTTTTCAAAATATTTAATCTTTGTTCTAGGTGGGTTTTTTTTATGATTGTTGTTTTGGTTAATTCATTAGGTTGTGTTTTGATTTTTGAAGTTCTTTGATTAAACATGCAATTTGGAGTTTGATTTATGTTGTTTTTGTGGCGATTTCCTTCTTCAGATCAGCTGTTTACTAAACTGCTAATTTTGTTTTTTTTTTTTCTATGATTTTTTTACCTTTTTTTTGTATTGATTTTTCTAAACTTACCGTTTGTTTTTGCATTTTAAAAATTCTTTTGAAATTTTTGTTTTATTTTTTATTTCAAATTAATATCTTTTGGTATTTTCAGATTATTTTGATGTGCTAATGTCAAAAATAATTTTTTAAAAATAAAAAATATTATTTTAAAATATTTCCGAGTAAAAAATATTTTTAAAAATAATCGCTACTATATTATCAAACACTCTCAGAATACAACGCTAGGTGATTAATTAGATTTTATATCGTTTTCCATTCTTTATAATTTATTTCTTCTATTTATTTGTCCTTTACCCTAGCTTTTGTTTGAGTTTTTACGTAAGGATTTCAATCGCTTCTTAGATATTTTTTTTCTCATTTGCTTGATCTTGAAATCACTCATTGTCATCATATCATCATATGATAGGCAGAGATGTACATATGGTTTGTTATTTTAACATTTTTACATGAATCATTATTATAGAAAAATTGCTCGAGGAGGTTATCCTTTCTCTAACCCTTGACGATCTCAGATTGCAAGATGCTGATGTGGAAAATGCTTACACAATATTCATCGAAACTCTAAAGTACTTATGAATAATATGAAATAAATCTTAGTGTGTGTGTGTGTGTGTGTATGTTGGAGTCTAATGTTTTTAGATTTTTTTACGGTGAGTAATATCTCCTTTTCATCCACAATTTAAGTGTGTGTCAAGGTCTTTATGGCCCTGCACTAGTTAAAGCATGGGAATATTAAAATGAGATGCATAGTTCTAAAAATGATCCATCCTAAAGAGTTTCTATAGAAATATATCTAGTATTGAGCCATTATAGACATAATTGATTATTGGGTTTCCTGAAATTCTTAAACACAATGCAAATATTAATTTAATTTTTTTTTTAGGAATCCCAAATATCTTGTTAGACAATTTAGAATTGTTTAGAGTTTGAACAAAGATTAATTGAAGATCAAATCTTCTTTTTAATGTTTGAACAACTTCTTCAAGGTTGGACTGTAACAAATCACGAGTCATCCAAGTGTATGGCCTTTAATAGTAATTCATATGAAGCACCAATAAAAAAATCTCTTAAAATCCTTTTAGAAAAAAGCGATTGACATGCTTCGAGTGCTAGCTCTTTTTTCCACCTCTACTATACCTATATGTATAGGTGGAGTGTGTACATTATGTTATATACAGAGAATATGAGGCATAAAAGTCTATTTATAGGGAAAAATTAATAACTCTATAAATGATAAAATATCACTTTGCCCTCGAATAATATCACATATTATTTTAGTATAGTTTAGAAATTTATTCAATCACGTTCATACTTGATTTTTCTATTCCTCAATTCCTAAAATTTATTTATAATAAATTCACACTTTATTAATTATCTCAGTTTAATTTATAACAAATGATTCTTAATGTCTATGATCTATTATATTTCTGGTATCTTAGCCTACATATAAATTATAATCTTAATGAAAATAAGATTAAATAAATTTAATAATTTAATTTATTATCACTTCAATAATTGATTAATCTATATTTAAAGATTAAATGCATCATCAAACAACTTATCATGATCCCCTAAATATTAAAAAGTCATACCATGTTTGACTTAAACTTTCAGTGATTAATTCTTCAGTGTAATTATTATTTCTTTATCAATAATATTATAATTTAGACATTATAACATATAATATATGTGTTTTGTCAAATCATGTTTGTTCTCAATATCATAATAATTAATTATTTGAATAAAATTTTAAACTCTTTTCAAATCTCATTCCACCTTAAAAAGGATTTTATAATTACTACTATTTAAGAACATTTGAAATATTTTTTTAATTCACCTAAGGTGATGAATTCTCTCTTGATCACTCAAATATCTTTATATAGTTCATGTTATACTCAATATTTGCATGTTTGTTACCCTTGATTAAGACAATGTATAGTCAATATTAAAACAAACATTCTCTATATAAAATAACTTAGTGATTTCAAGTATAAGATTCACTTACATAACTTTTATATGAACATTTTTATAGACACAAATGTTTTTTCCTTAAGAAATTCTCATACGGGTAAGTTTGGTGTACCTCTTATATGACAGACACCTATATATTAGTTACACGTATCTTTCATACCTCAACTTATAAGAATAAGTATTTTCTTTTATAAAGAAAATAACATAATATGTATCAATCTAAATGTCTAGGGACATTTGAGAACAATCATATCTATTTGAATCTTAGAACGACTACCCTTTATTGAGTTGAATTAATTTTCCAATACAACTAAATAACCATTTAACTAAATAACAAAATAAACAATTTTGATATAACACATACATTAATGATAAATCAAATGACATAGTCAATTTGATTGATCAATTCAATTCAACAATTTATTTCTAATATTACTTATCGACATAACAAATCAACATATCAATTAATTCAACCCAATAGTTCTTATAGACATAATAAATCAACTCAACCAACTAATTCAATTCAACAATTTATTTTGATATTTTTCATCAACATAATAATTATTATAACAAATCAACGAATTTAATTGATGTAACATAATGATTAAATTTAACATTAGCAACATAATTAATTAATGAAGTCAATTGATTTAGGCTAAAAATCAATATTGATAACAACCATTAATATAATAGGTCAACAAAATTTATTTCATTCATTCATACAATAATTTCCACCACCAAAAGCATTAATTCATATCAAACACACTCATAACACCTCTCACATAACAAATCAATTTCCTCAAACTCTCTATTTTTTCCTATTATAGTCAGCATTAATCTCTTCTAATAACCCCATATATTTTCTTCAATTATTTACTATAAGACATTATTTATAACACAATTTACCCCAATTGCAATAATTTATTACAATATAAAATTTTCCCCAAATTTCTATTCAAGAACCACAACTAGAAAAATTCAATTTCATGTATAAAACTAGAATTTATTCCATAAAACTCAAATAATTGGGTTAAAATTTTTTTACCAGGCATGGAAATGAGCTTCAAATGTTAGCTTATCAATTCTCTCTCCAGAACCTCTAAATCCTCCTCTCAATTCTTGTCTTAATGCTGTTAGCAACTTTCCCCTTTGATTTACGATGAAACCCAACCAATTTCTAGAGAGATAAATGAAGAAATTTTTGAAATCCCCCCCTCTCTCAAGTAGCAGCCAACCACCATTTGAGAGAAATGATGAAATTTTCTTTCCTTTTCATATTCCTAGTCATATTCCTAGTTTACCCCTTTCTTATGTTCTTAACATCCTTTTATTTTTTATTATTTTAAATCAAATCATGGAAAAATTTTAATCAGGGTTTTATATTCTCCTATTTTTAAAGAGAATTTTGTCCTTAAAATTTAAATCTTTTACCTGAATTTACAAACAATTCAGGATATTTTCTTTTTGTTTTTGTCTCCCTTACTCAAGCCTATTCCTTGATTTGTGAGCTCTTCTACAGTACTTTTACCATAAGGACCTTTTTGTTTCTGAGGACCTTTTGACTTTGGTCTAATATCTTTATTGGCTTTAACTTTAACATCAAATCTTCCTCGATTTTTAATGGAACTTGAAACACATCATGAATCTTGGCTAAGTGGGAGGGCAAAATCAATTTGTATGTTACAAGCCCAATTCTCTTCTCGATTTCATATGGTTTGATATATCTCAACACCATTTTCCTTTTCATCCTGAATCATAACATGTGTTTCCATAGAGAAACCTTTAAATACACTTTGTCCCCCACTTTGAATTCAAGAGGCCTTCTCCTTTGATCTGCACAAATATTTTTCCTATTTTGTGCTACTTTTATTATATCCTTTATGATTCTCATTTTTTCTGAGGTGAGTTACACCAATTCAGGCCCAATCAATTTTCTATCTCCAACATCCTCCCGGCACATGGGGGTTTGGCATTTTCATTCATATAAGTCTTCATAGGGAGTCATCCTGATTGTAGATTGATAATTGTTATTATAATTAAATTCGACCAATGGCAAGTGATCCTCCTAATTACCTTCAAACTACAATATACATGCCTTTAATAGGTCTTCTAGGTTTTGGATTGTTCTTTTAGATTGTTTGTTAGTTTGGGGGTGAAAAGTAGTGTTCAGATTTAGGTTTGTTTCTAGAGCATGCTGGATACTTGGCCACAAACAAGAAGTAAATCCGGGGTTTCAATCCGAGACAATCAACTTTTGCACTCCATACAATCTCACTATTTTGTTTACATACAACTTAGCTAACTTGTTAACTGAGCCCGTCATCTTCATATGTAAAAAGAGAGCATATTTAGTAAATTAGTCTATAATAACCCATATGACATCATTTCTCCTTTTTGTTTTAGGCAGACCAGACATAAAAGTTTATTGTGATATCTTTCCACTTCTATTTTGGCATTAAAAGTGGTTGTAAAAGCCCTATCTGCTTCTGATGCTTCATTTTTGTTTGCTGACAAACACTATACTCGGACACATACTCTGCTACTTCTTTTTTCATACTTGGCCAACAATTGTAATCTTTTTAAGTTCATATACATCTTGGTGCTTCCAAGATATGCTGCAAATCTGGATTCATGTGCTTATTTTAACACTTCATTCTTTAACATCTTGTCTTTTGCTAGATACATTCGCTTTCTCATGGTGATAATTCCATCATCTAGTATCCAAAAAGGATTCTCAACTCTTGATTCAACCTTATTTCTTATTTTAATTGCCTTAACATCCTCCTGTTGAGCCTCCAACACTTTATCCCAGAATATAGACTACACTTTTAATTGAGCGATTAAGGAATCTTCAAGCCTGACTTCTATCTTGATGTTGATTTTCCTTAATTCTAGTAATCCTTTCTTATCCCAAACTTCTTCTTCATTTGATACAGTTTTGTATTTGTGACTAAGGGCATCAACTACCACATTTGCCCTTCCCGAGTGATATTAAATTTCATTGTCATAGTCCTTAATGAGCTTCACTCATCTTCTTTGTCGTATGTTTAAGTCCCTTTGGGTCATTAAATATCTCAAACTTTCATGGTCTATAAAAATTCAAACACGGGACCTATACAATTAGTGTTTCCAAACCTACAATATTAATACCACTAAAGCCAATTCTAAATCATGTATTGGTAGTTCCCTCATAATCCTTTAATTGTCTTACAGTATAAGCAATCACTTTGTCATGTCGCATTAATACTATAAACTACAAACCTTTTCATCTCTGAAGGTAATGTTAACACCGGAGCGGTGGCAAACCTCTTTTTTTTAAAAAACTTTTAGAAGCTCTCTTCACAGTTTTTATTCCATTCTTACTTTGTCATATTTTAAATCAGTCGGGTCATCGGAATAGCTATAATGAAGAATCCCTTAATGAATCTCTTGTAGTATCCTGCTAACCCAAAAACACTATAAATTTAAATCACATTACGGGTCCCTCCCACTTTAATACTGCCTACATCTTCCTAGGATCCACTAGTACCTCTTCAACATATATGTCATGCCCTAGAAAAATCACTTTATTCAGCCAAAATTCACATTTATTTAGGTTGGTATACAATCAATGCTCCCTAAAGGTTTGAAATACTTGTCTCAATTATTGTTCGTGCTCTAGGTATGATCTCAAATAAACCAAAATATCATCTATAAACACTATAACAAACTTATCCAAATAAGTGCAGAACACCCAGTTAATCAAAATCCATAAACATCGTAGGAGCATTTGTAAGTTCTAATGGCATTACTAAGAACTCGTGATGTCCATAACGGGTTCTGAATGCAATCTTTGGCACATGTTGTTCCTTGATCAAGAATTTAAAGTACCCTAACCTCAAATTTATCTTCAAGAAGACCCTTACCCTTTTTAGTTGGTCAAATAAGTCATCTATCCATGGCAGTGAATACTTATTCTTCACCGTTACCTTGTTTAGCTGCCTATAATCAATACAAAGTCTGAAGGTCCTATCTTTTTTTTTTCTTCATAAATAACACTGGAGCTCCTCAGGGTGAGTTACTTGAACATATGAACCCTTTATCCAACAATTCTTGTAATTGAATCTTCAAGTCAGCTAATTTAGCGGGTGCCATAAGCAAGATATTCTTCTTAGTCATCATAATCGAAATAATATATATATCCTTTAAACCAAGATGTTGACATTGTTTATATGTTGGAGAGGGATCTGTCATCACACTTTACCTTGTGCGCACCATCCTGAAACAATCCAATACTTATCAGATTTCAACTCAACTGCTAACCTAGACCAGGACTCTAATACCAATGTAACAACCTCCAATTTTTTACCTAAATTTACAAATAGGAATATAATAATTCAATTTAAGATTAAAGTAAATTTTTTTTTTACCAAAAATTCAAGAGAGTTTCTCCTATATTTTCAATATCAAGTTATCGATATTAAACATAAAATCACCATCTAATCATTCTGAATACAATTATCTCAAAGGATAGAATAAAAACAGTACAAGATAGACAAAAAAAAAAGTTATAACATATCAGCTAAAGAGGTTTTATATTTGATTAAAGCTAATACGCTAACACATCCATGTCAGAATGTGTTGCGTCATTAAGATAACCTACGCCCAAGTCAAGGCATCTTTAAAAAGATATTGATCACAAGGGTACCCTGGACCCAAATTATGACCTTTTGTCACACTAGCCCATTTTGTATGTTTTGATCAATGTGTGTTTGGTATTGCGGTAGCTGTTGTGGTTGTGGTTTGAAAAAAGTTGTTTTTATAAAAAATACTTTTAGTTGTGGTTGGTTTGGAAAAATATATGTTTGGTTAAAACTGTGGTTGAAATTGAGGTTGAATAAAAAATAGTTTAATGTGTTTGGTTAAGAATGCTTTTGAAATTGAGGTTATAAAATAATTTCAAAAAATATATATTAATATTTATGGTTTTTAATTTAAATATTGTAAATTTAACTATTGCTATTACATCATGAAATAAATCATACTTTATATAAAATATTTTTTATTGTTCCATTAAACTATCTACAATTCCATTACGTACAAAATTCATCCGACAAGAACTACAGTTTCCATGATTTTTTGAGCATGCAATAAAATTAGATAAAATATTATCAGGAATAAAATTGAGATTACAAGATAAGTAAATTTAATTCACCTTAAACTATATATTTTTTAAAAAAGCACTGTTCAGTGCGAGTGAAATCAATTAACTGCACTGGTTTTTCAAAAAAAAAAAAAACTGTTCACGTGAACAGTGCAAGTGAATTAAAATTCACTGCACTGGTTTTTCAAAAGGAAAAAAAACTATTCACATGAACAGTGTGACAATGAGCATGGTTCCACTGTTCACTGAACATGCTCCATTGTTCAGTGGTACCTCCCCCACGAGAAGCAGTAAAATGCTGCTTTTACAAAACCTGCGGTACAGCTGAATTTTTAGTGGGTCCTACCAGTATCAACTTGTGTTTTTTTTAACCAAAAAGATGGTTGTGGGTGAACTTCACCCACAACTACATTACCAAACAGCCTCTTAGTAAGTTTCAAGTATATCTATACCCGGATTCAATTTTGCATGAGTGTTTATTTGCCTTCTACAATAAGTGTAAATTTTGAGCCCATCATCCACCAACATTTATTCGGATTCATATTGATTTCTTAATTGTTGATTCAATGAATAAAATGTTTAGACAATCATCCATTAGTCCAAAGTGCTATCTAAAGTCTTGATTAAGTCTTAATATATGTTTAAATCATCCCTCACGTTTATTCCAAATTCGAGCTGCACTTGTTTCTGCGTCATCACACCTTACAATACCAATAACTCTCTCTC
>Ga0325401_1006650_pt1 | contig 11193 bp, 7 predicted proteins | sample PopdelMetagenome_FD_205666 | JGI IMG/M metagenome (GOLD analysis project Ga0325401, IMG submission 205666) | Populus deltoides microbial communities from Bellville, Georgia, United States - Xylem-PdKOR-R2 | ecosystem: Host-associated > Plants > Phyllosphere > Stem > Wood/Secondary xylem | place...
TCTCCCTGTCTCTCGTGCTTGAGCAAAAGCTTCTCACACAGAACACCTCTTTGTGGTTCAAACTTTCTCTCCCACCAAGTGCAGTATGTTCAAGATTGGATTCAGGTATTTCATTCATTCTTTCTTTCCCTTTTCTTTTACTTTCAGACTCCTTCAGGATCTTTGAATAAGATTCTTTAACGCTTCTCTTCTTACATGTATGTTTTTCCTGTAAGTTAGAGATGTCATGTACGGTCTGCTTCTGCTACCGTTTCTTGCTCTGCAACAATAATTAAGTAGCAATTTCTGGTGTTTTAGTATCGTCATCTCTTTCTTGATCTTAAATTGTGTTTATTTAACTCTCTTTGTTGGTGGGGGCTAGCTAGCTAGGACTGATCATAGCACATCAATTTATGGCCCAACTTGTAATCAAATGACTGGTTGTCTATATATGATGGAAATGGGGGTGCCGTAAATGCACTGTTTCTGGCATTTTTATCTTTCATGGCTTTGCTAATGCTACAGCTCATGATCTGTTGCGGTTTATTTATTAAATTAGCAGAAGTGCTTCCATTTCAAGATCAGTTTCTCTTGCTCAGGTCTTCAACAAGGGATTCTCCTCCCAGCCTGGAAGGTGTGTGAAACTAACCAATTATCCATCTCCTTTCACAATCATCTCCTTTTACTGTTGCGATTTAACTTTGTCTGCGGAGATCATGATGGCATTATCATATGCTTAGGGACGTTTGTTAATTTTTTTTTTACCTTTACTTTCAATTATTTTATTTTGTTTTCATATTTTATTTTTTGTTATCAAAAATAAATTTTAAAATAAAAAAATAAAAAATACTCCGAAAAAGAATAACCAGCATGATACCAAGCATCTTCTTGCCCAAGATCCCCCTCTGCCACGAAAAAGTATTTTAGTTCAACTTTTCACTATTCAAGGTAATTAATTATTTATTTTGCATCATCTATTTCCACGAGTAATGAAAACTACAAACTAATTACAGACTTCGATGATTTAATAAATTGTTAAAGAATATATATATTTGTAGAGGGTAAACCGAAAGTTTTGAGTTCATTTTTCTAACACGCATATATTATATATTAGTCATTGATTGTCTAGAAATGCTGCATACTTCCAGAATTCTTCCTAACTACCATGGTTGTATTTTCAAACATGTCTGTGGCTGTAGTCACCCTCTACAATTTTTTTTTTTTTATTAACATGGGTATTTGGTCTAGTTTGTATGCACCTCGACTATTCCACGAGTTCTAAAATTAACAATCGTATAAGTCTCAATAGCCCTAAAAAAACTCGAAGTCATACCCTCTACTTTGGATTCTTCTCCTGTCATCATCTGCCAAGAACACATTCTTATTAAGTGCTAAAGGGCCAGGGGTATTGGTTTTAAATTATATAAACTTGCAATGTTAGTGTCTACGTAATTAAAATTGTCATTTAGCATTTGATTTGTTTTCTCTTCTGCTATTGAATTCTCCTTAATTTATAACCAATTGCAATCACTTATCTATATATACAGTTGATTTATTATTGATCATATGAACAGATCCAAAGAAAAAGTGCATTTAATTTTTTCCTTAATGTCATCTCTACCATGTCCAAGACTGGACCTCTATGAGAATATATTGCAATGATCAGTCATCTATTACTTGTGACTGAGAGCATTAATTGATATCACGCTAGGTTAAACTCCCTTATCATCAGAAAACAATATTTCGAGCAAAGTCCCAAATGTTTTTATTGAATCATTAATTTGTTGGTGCTAATTTGATTCTAATATTGTATTTGCTGTGTCATAGCAAACTAGAAGGTAAGGTAGCATTGATCACTGGAGCAGCAAGTGGAATTGGAAAGGCAACTGCAGCCAAATTCATAAACCATGGTGCCAGAGTTGTTATTGCTGATATTCAACACCAACTAGGCCAAGAAACTGCAAATGAACTTGGGCCAGACGCCACTTTCATTTCCTGTGATGTAAGTAAAGAATCTGATGTTTCCGGTGCTGTTGATTTTGCCATCTCTAGGTACAACCAACTGGATATTATGTACAACAACGCAGGGGTGGCCTGCAAGAGTCCTCGTAGTATAGTAGACCTTGATCTAGCTGTGTTTGATAGGATCATGAATATCAATGTACGAGGAGTAATGGCTGGAGTTAAACATGCATCGCGTGTGATGATCCCACGAAGGAGTGGCACTATTCTTTGCACAGCTAGTATCACAGGTCTCATGGGTGGGCTTGCGCAGCACACGTACAGCGTCTCCAAGTTTGCTGTTGCAGGCATTGTCAAGTCACTTGCAGCAGAGTTATGCAAGCATGGGATTCGGATAAACTGCATATCGCCCTTTGCTATTCCAACTCCATTTGTGATGGAAGAAATGAGTCAGATATATCCTGGTGCTGATGATGAAAAGCTCGTGGAAATTCTGTATGGAACCGGTACATTAGAGGGAGCAAATTGTGAGCCAAATGATATAGCTAATGCTGCACTCTACCTTGCATCCGATGACGCCAAGTATGTTAGCGGACATAATTTGGTGGTAGATGGAGGTTTTACATCATTCAAGAATCCGATGCTCCCCGCATCAAGTTAGCTGCTGTACTAAACTAGTTTGAAAAAAGAACAGGAAATAAAAGCTCGATCATTGAAAGCATGGAGTTCATGATGCACTCCTCGCTTCCCCCCCCTTTTTTGGTCATGCAACTTTTAAGGTTCTTTCCTATCCTGCATCTCCATGTGTTCTCTGTTACAAGAAAGCATTTTAGTTTCCTACTAGACATCTCTAGAGGCAATCACAAAGTCAGTCTTCAAAATTTTTTTATCTTTAGTTCAGCTATGCAGACCAGAGACATTTGGACCAGAAATATTTCTGCTACAGGGAAGGAAACAAATTCTCACATTGCCGAATCAACCTCGTACCCTCTAAAGAAATACTGCCTGAAAGTTGAAACTAAACTAACCAGTAAAGATTCCCAGTAATTGTCATTTCTGAAGGGAACAAACTAGCAGTAGTTGATACTTACCTGTACTTCGGCTGTTATAATTATCTACATTACCTACAATGTTTCAACAACAGTATTGCACTCATACTATTCTGTACTTCGGTATAAAACAGAAGGCGATGCTGCATCATTATTATGTAGACACATATGTATGGTCGCCCATCCGAAGGTACAGATTGCAGCTATTTTACACAACGGTGACTGTAGGAGATATTTCAAGATACATACATTCTTCACTTTCTTCATAGCAAGTGTTGAATGATTTGTTACAAATCTGATACTACACCGCTTGATAAAAGCTTTGAAATTGTGTGTGAGTTTCATCCTTTTATTTCTAGAATCAGAGAGAAACATAGCTTCTGAATGCCTTCTGCTTTAGGTGATTCTGGGGAGAAGCATGGTCAGCGATTCTAGCTGAAGCCCTTCAGGTGCTTCGACCTCAACCCTAGATGGAAAGCTCACAAGAATCCTCACTGTTTTATTACTTGTATCCTTGAAGAAACTCACATTTACAGAAATTTTACCGAACATGGTTGGATGTACAATCAAAATTGCTCCAAGACAAGCTTGCGCATGAATGCCTCCGGAGCTGCAAAGCAGTGGAAGCAAGAATTTAGGTGACAATTTCTAATAATTTTGTGGGAACATGTCCGTTAATTGATCATTTAAACGAAGTTGATGAGTAGAAACAACAGGAAGACTGATACCTAAGCCGCCGGTGAACAGTCTGAACTGCCCAAGAGCCTGTCTAATAAACATCTCCACCCCGCTCACCACGACAGCCCCAACCTCTTTAGCCTCCCGCAAGAGCCTTGTATTCCGGGGCGTGTAAACAGCATCAAATACCAATTCACACGCCTTTAAGATCTCCTAAAGAAGTAGACCAAATTCCAAAAGGATATGTCATTGAGGACAAATTCTATTGATAAACGATTAGGGAGACAGGGACAGATAGAGGGTACCTTCGAGACAGGACTTTGATCTGAATTTGGTTCCATTCCAATGGCAGAAGCATTTGCAAGGATCATCCCATCAACTGGACGAAATCTGTCTAGAATTTCATATGGTAGAGCTTCCCCTGAAACTGCTTTTGCAAGAGCCCTTGCTCTCTCTTCTCGAAAGAATGCCATGGTTAGAAACATGCATCATCTTAGTTGCTGCAGAGAGAAAATGCAGCTAGTAGTTTTGCTTACCATAATTGCGATTGAAAATAATCACCCGAGCCCCTCTGCTTTTGGCCCCAAAAGCAAGCGCTCTTCCTGCTCCTCCTGCTCCAATCAACACAAAAGTTTTCCCAGATAGAGGTGAAGCTTCCAATACTCCCTTGTGGGTAATCCGTCTTTCTGCTTTGCCAGAGCACTTGTGAATAAGGAAGGGAAAAACAAATGCATCATCTTAGTGCATATAACGAACCAAAATTATCAGCATGGTACCTGTGAGAGCATCCTCTATCGCAGAGATAGAAGCATCGCAATCTGTATTATAACCAACCAGCTTCCCATCAGTAGGCCTCCTTACAATAGTATTTACAGCTCCTATGGACTGAGCAACAAAGACTTCCTCTGATAAGAAGCTTAAATGCAAAGCATCACATAAGAAATGAAGCATGAAACAAGCCTAATCTCATGACTCTGATGTTCGACTTTGCTGGTAGTAACTAGAAAAAAATTATATCGTAAACCTCACCAGTTACTCTGATATGAAGAGTTTTACTTGTCAAAAATGAACTTGCAGCGAAATAATGTTGAAAGAAAAGAAAAGAAAGAAAAGCAGCAGCAGCAGCTGTAGTGAAACTTTTCTGACCTTGGCAAGTGGATGGACTTCATCGCAGCACCCCACTGCTGCTTCCTTATGTGGGATTCCAACACTACGCCAATCAACACAGAAGGTAAACACCATGCAATAGATACGAAGAACTTGATATATAAGTGAGGGATGCATGGAAAACCAATCGTGCTAACTAGAATTGATTGAACAAAAGAAATGATTCCGATACCTGAAACCCGCGAAGTCACTGCTCGTATAGGTCCTAAAGAATTCTTTCACGTCATCCACTTGCATTGGAACGTAAATTCCATTATATCCAGTATGTCTAAATGCAGGGTTGTGCAGAACAGGACCTTTACTATGGCCAACTGGATTTGAAATGAGACCAAAAACTTTTGTGTCTGCATTTATATATTCAAGCTTATAAATTTGTCTAAGACTTAACAGAGTTGGCATGCCTGGTACTGCTTTGTCACTCAGAGATCCATAGACCAAAAACCCACCAAATTTCGGCCCCAGCAGCTGGCTTATAAGGCCTCTACTGCCAACCGCGAGAGCAATTAAGGGGATCTGTAGACATAAACAAAACATGCCCCAGAATATATAAGCCACAATATAGTTCTCGTTCAAAGCAAGCAACCCTACAAGAATGCAGTAGACTGCCACAATTACAATGTTTATGAACTTTGTCTGAAAAGGGGGTACCTGGCAATGTGTAAGCATCGTGAAAACAGGTGCCAAATCTGTGATTTTTTCAACGTCGAGTACTAGTTTAAGAACATCAGCTCCAGTAGATTGCATACAAGCGATTAAATAACCAAGTTCCTCAGCTGAAGGTTTCCTACCATTAACGTAGCTGGATACAATTAATTTGGTATTGGAACGATTGTACACGTATTCAGCCATGACATCTTCAGAAGCTACCTGAAAGATAGATTTTCACCGGATCAGTCAGTATTACGTGCGGTCGATCCCATTAAACATTTAAAAGCAAATTGGTGTATGATCAATCACAGCTGACCATATCATTCCTCCATATAGCTTCATAGCACTTTTTTTTAATTAATTGAGACTAACTAAAAATTGTGATTAAATATTGGCTGAGTACCTCGTAGTCCATTTCAACAAACTCGACGTTCAAGTCGAAAGCCAGTCTCAGTACTTGTAAACATGTATTCTTCCTGTCTTTGTTGCTTGAGATCCTTGATGGCTCGAGCCTGTGGGGAAAGATAAAAATTTTACTTCGACAAAGGTTACATGTTTCAAATGGTAATTAAAAAGTTTTAACGTATTATTCCATCATGAAGTACTCTTAAGATTCTATGGGTTTTGTCCAGAAAAGTATTTAGAGCTTATAAGCTAAGTGGATAGATCCTGGACTCCTCATCCATGCATGTAAGAATTTGATACCATCGTCATCAGCTAGTAATATTTAAATGAAGATTCAAAGTAGATACAAGTTTGGTCTGCTCAAGACTGAAAAACCTTGTGCTTATGTTGAATTTTGTGAGTTGAAGGACGACAAAAGGAAATTATAAAGTTCAACAGTGGAATATCATTTTCAGAAATGAATTAAGAAATCGTGCAAATATTGACATTGAACAACCATAGGAAAGCAATGGATGTAGTAATTTCCGTTCTCATCTGGACACTGGAGACGATGACCGATAAAAAGACTTGGACTCCTTGAGCTCCTTTTTTTCCTACCATTCCTACAGGGTTGAATGATCCTCAAACCTCCACATGGTGATTCATGACAACCAATCATCACCACTCGATAATTTTTTTTTAATTCCATAAATGAACTATTCTTAGGTTGTAATTGAAGCACGCGAACAACAATTTTTCCTTAATCAATACTTGTGGTAGGTCCTATCTTGTAATGATAATCGACATGATTCTTTTATTTGTTTAAGGAAGATGATCAAAATTATTTGTCTCTCGTGCATCCCAGTGTGTGTGTGTGCGTGCGTGTGTGCATGGGACCAGCTAAGTCATCGGTCAGTTAATAATTATGATCTCTGTGCAAGATGTATAATAATCATGGCACACAATCAAAGGCCAGATATTACTATTGGGATTGGGATAGTTTGTAAATAAATAAACAAATATTTGGAAAAAACTTTTATTTTTTAAATATTTATAATTAAAAGTTTTTATTGTATAGTAAATTATGATGGAATGATTTTTTAATGAGTGTTTTAATGCTATTATATAGATATTTATATATAATATTTGATAATTGAATTGATGGGATAAAACTAAATACTATACAGAAAATCATATAAAAAAAACACGTTTTTTTATCTAATCTTCTCATTTTTTTTAAAGTTCAGAGCACTTAACTGGATTCTAAAATATTATCTTTATATGGGATAATTAATAAAGACTTAAAGACAGTATCTCCGAGTCTTCATTGCAACTCCTTGTTTCTCTCATCTTAAACTATTTCTCCAACAGTGCTTACCGGCATGATTGCTTTGTCCTTCAATTTAGATATGTATAGGATTATTAAATATATAAAGGGATCTATAAGCTTAAGGTTCAGTTTGGTTTAAAGGTTAGGCTGTAGACTGTCGATCTATGACTGTGGCTGTGGCCGTGAAACTTGGAATAGAACGCGAGCAAATAAACGAAAGTCCAGGTGGTGCTGGGCAAGCTGGAAAACGTGAAATTAAGCTCGAGTTGTCAACATAAATTCTAGCAGGATGTAGAAAAAACAAGGAACACTTCCAACTCTCTAGCAACCATGTACAGAAATCTGGAATGATCTATACAGGCTTAATGGGTAGTATTATGGAATGGCCTGAGACTCCTTTTAACATTTAGAATACGTACAATGTTCATAGTATTGGAGATAATTTGACATGAGAACAAAAACTCTCTTCTCTAAAAAAAGAATAAGGAAAAGGTAGAAATGGCTTGAAAAAACCATTATGGAATATTGTGCCTGTTAATTTCCTTCTAGACAAATAAATTACTTGGTTAAGTATGACAAAGAATAGGGTTCTCTTAATGCTATAAGAAATTAAGAAGTAAACGAGGCAAAACTAGACATGAAAAAAACATATACTGAGCACAGCAATGCTAGGTAAGGTACCTGAAAGAAACTATAGAAGGCAAAGTTCTCTGTTTAATGAGCTTCTCGACCTCGGAATTGTGAGAGAATGACAAGGAGTCAAGGCGGATCTCAGTAAGGTCTGCACCTTCAGTCTCTGCTCTCTTCATGGAAGACAGCATTTCTCCTGCTGTCTCACATTCTAATGGTGTACACACTAAGAGGTTGTTCTTGAATGCCATAAGCTAACTCGCTTATGTGTTAGCGAGAGAAGTGAATGTGGTTGTAGGAATTAAGAGCTCGCTGCCTATAAAAATAATTAATGAGACTCGCAATAGACATGCGACTTTTTAATAGCAAGAACACTCCTTTATTACCGCGACAACGATGGAATTTAATACCTAGCCAACATGTGTGAAGCTGCCATTAATGCTATGAATACCACAACTCAAGATTTGGTGTTTATGCACAATCCGTTTTATTTTATGGAGTTTATCACGACACATAATTAAAGATCCAATTATTTTCATAATAACGGAGGTAATATCATTTCCTTGATATGTAAAATTTCTTTTTTATTTTTTAAAAAAACTGTTGAGGCACCATTGTATTGGGCAAACAATTTTTTTATGATTTTTTTAATAAAATTCTTTAGTTAAAACTCACTTTCCTTGTTTATGCATATATATTGGTGAAAGAAATAAAATTTATTGGGGTTCTTTATGTTCATGTCACTCTTCATAAAATGTGGGTTTCAAATGATAAAAACATAGGCTTGTAATTGACCCGGTCAAAACCCGGGTGACTCATCAAATCAACCTGAAACCTTGGTGACCAGATATAACTCAGGTGAGACCCTATTATTTTATATTTTTTAATAAACCCTAAAAATATGAAATTAATTTCTGAATATTTAGCCCTACATATATTTTTTATAGCTTATATCCATCTGAATTATTTCTTAACTTTTTAATATGAGATAATTATATTACACTTTATTTTTTTTATAGCTTACATTCACGTAGATTATTTCTTACCATTTCGATGTGGGATAATTGTACGATACTTTATATCTTATATTTTTTTTTATAGTCTATATCCACATGCATTGTTTTTTTTTATATGAGATAACTATATATAGCCTATATTTACATAAATTATTTTTTAATTATTCGATGTGGGATAACTATATATAACTTATATCCACATGATTTTTTTCTTAAGTGTTTTATGTGGGATAAGTATACTACACTTTATATATTTTTTTTTATAGCCTGCATTCACATGAATTGTTTCTTAACTTTTTTATTGGGAATAATTATATTACACTTTATGCCTAAGATTTTTTTTATAATCTACGTTCATATGAATTGTTTCAAGAACTTTCCACTTGGGATATTAAAACCTCAAACATAATTTTTTTCTATTTCTTAGGTTGACCTAGGTCAACAAATGTGGCCCAAAACTCAACCTTTTAACTGAGTCAACCCCCAGGCTAGGTTTAATAACTATGGATATATATATATATAGTGTTTAAAAGATTCTTCTCCTTATGGCTAAAAATAAGGTTATTATACTCTGATTAAGCTTCCTTAGCAGCCTTTTTTTTTCTAATCGAATGCGATTTCCATCATCTGTTTCGTATCAAGAGAGTTTGGTTAGAGAAGTATATAACCATTCCTATAAATAATATTTATAGACCTCACTGATCAAGGCTTCATTAGCAATTAGTTTAAGTAGATTCTCCATGTTGGGGATTTCCTCATTAAACCTTTGGAGATATGTCTTGGTGCTTTCATCTTTTTATTATGTGATGGGAAAGAGCTTATTTGTGCTCTTTTTAGTTGGTATGCTTGTACTTATGCACGAGATGAGTTAAGCATTAAGATCATAAAAAGTTAAATATGGAACTAAACTCTAGGCTATCGTATCATGCCCGAGTAGATTCACAGAATGTTGTTGAAAGGGCTTTACATACATCATTGTTGTTTTGTGTCACAAGCTCTAGAATGCTTTGCGTGTTTTCTATGTCACTACCAGAAAATTGATAAATACAAACGGAAATATCGAGGGAATATTTTCGTCGGTAAATTTTCGAGGGATTTTACCGACGGAATTACTGTGGGAAACAAATTTCAAACAAAGCAAAAAAAAAAAGATGACGTGTCATTTTTACCGATGGAAAATACCGTCGGTAAATTCCCTCGGTAATTCCGTCGGTAAATTGTGAACACTGTTCATCATGTCAATTACAAAGGGAATCACCGACGGTCGGTATTTTCCAATGAGTGTTATTTGGCGATTTTCTGAAAAAATTCAATTAATTTAAAATTTTCATTTAAATATTACAGACGGAATCATCAACGGATTGAAAAACCGTCAGTAATTGTTGGCAGTTTCTGAAAAAAATTTACAAAATTGAAAATTTAAATTAAATATTACCAATGGAATTACCGACAGAATAATTAAAAAATATTAATATTCAATTTTCCGTCGGTAACGCGCCACAATAAAAAGCCTGAATCCCCTTATTTCACAAGAGACAGGCTTATTTCTTCTCCTTATTATTCTTCTTCTTCTTGTTTTTCTACTTATTCTTCCTCTTCTTCACTATATGTAAAAAACATCAATATATATTTCTTTATTTTCTTTTCTCTCCTCATCTCCTTCTCTTTTCCTCCTTGCTTGGGTATGTCTTCTTCTTCTTTCTTCTTTTATCCTCTTAGTTTTTTTTTTAATTAATATGCTTAATGAATTTTTTTTCTCTCCTTAGCTTCACTTGCAACTACATTAAGGTAAGATTTTTCTTTTTTCTTCTTTTTTCATGATTTTTTTCACTATATTTGTTTTTTATTTTATTTTTAATTGTTTTTGTTCTTAATAATTGTATAAATGTTGTTATGAGATTTGTTTTTCATATGAGATCAATTTTTAGTTGATTTATTTATAGGATTTTTAAATTTTTATCAATTGCAACTTTATATTTTTCATATGAATTTTTTTAGTTGAATTTATTTTTTCATTTTATTTATTTGTTGCAAATTTGTTTGAGTTGATTTTCTTCTTTTTTTTTTCCAAGCATTTTGAGTATATATTATACAGTGTTAATTTATGCTAATTTAATTATTTTATAATTTTATAAAATGAATTTTTTTAAAATGTTTTTAAATAATTACCGACGGAAATTCCATCGATAATTCCGTCGGTAAATCCGTTGGTAATAAAAAATATTATTACGGAGGGATATACCGACGAAATGAAGCGGATAAATTTATTTTTTTATTACTAACAAATTTACTGACGGAAAAAAATTACCGACGAAAGATTCACCGACGGAGCATTTTCGTCGGTGATTCC
>Ga0325401_1006651_pt1 | contig 11192 bp, 7 predicted proteins | sample PopdelMetagenome_FD_205666 | JGI IMG/M metagenome (GOLD analysis project Ga0325401, IMG submission 205666) | Populus deltoides microbial communities from Bellville, Georgia, United States - Xylem-PdKOR-R2 | ecosystem: Host-associated > Plants > Phyllosphere > Stem > Wood/Secondary xylem | place...
AATTTTCGGATGAAAATCAAACAATAAAATTGTCCAACAAAGTTCAAGCATAACCTTTCTTCCATTCTTTCTTTTGAAACATTACTCAATCATTTATTATATCAACAAACATCATTCAATCATAAGAACAACACTCCAAACAATCAATTTCACAAATTTAAATTTATTCAGAACACTAATATACTCATCTATAAATTACATGTTCACCTAAATTAAACTCTTTAATTGAGTTTCTTACCTTAAATGGATGATAAGTCAAGTGAAGATTGTAAGAATAATACAAGTCTCCTCCAATCTCTTCAAAATCCTAACCCCCAAACTTTAAACTCTTACAACCACTCAAATACCCTCTTTTGATCACTTATGGACTCTTTTAATCACTCCAAGTTAGCTTTTTGTTGAGGATTTCATTAAGAAGTGAGAAAAAAAAATCAAAGAACCCTAGTCCTTTTCTTTATCCTTGTAGTCGGTGTCACGAGAGAGAATAGAGAAGTATTTATAGTGTCATTTCTTGTTATTTGCACATTGACCCTTATCTTTTTGTCCTTTATACATTGGCCACTAATCATTTATTATTTGCACATTGACCTTCATCTTTTAGTCATTTGTACATTAGCCATTAGTCTTTTATTATTTGCACATTGACCTCTACCTTAGTCACAGTTTTGAAACCCAGCCCGACGAGTCGACCCAAGACCCGGGGCTGGAATCGGGCTGGGTTTAAGAAAAAATAGGGAAGGGCAAAACCCGGGGTGACCCGGTTGACCCGATAAGACCCGGTCAAAAACTCAGTTGCAACCCGTTAACCTTTTTTTTTTTACTAAAACATCGTTTTGATTAAAAAAAAGAATTGACCCGGGCAACCCAGTCAAAACCCGGAACCCGAGCCTTGGACAAGGTCGGGTTTAAAAACTATGCCCTTAGTCTTACAAATTTATTTTCTAACACCAAGTTTACCTTTCTAGTGATTTAGTACTATATTCACCTTTGTATCTTGTTTATATTAACACTAATGTAATTTAAACCATTTAATCATCGGGTTAAGTTTTTTTTTTTTAATATGTGGTGTTATATTCTCCCATTCTTAATGAAAATTTCATCCTTAAAATTTGAACATCGTACCTAAATTTACAGATAGTTTGGGATACCTTCTCCTCATCTCTGATTCTTTTCCAAGTCTCTTCCTCTACTTGGGAGCTTCTCCATAATACTTTTCATATGATTTTTTATTATTATTTCTAGGATCCTTTCCAGTTCGATCTAACACCCCTATTAGTTTTACTTTCAAAGTTAGATCTTTCTTAACTTCTAAGGGAACCTGGGGTAGTGCTTGAGAATGATCTACTTTGGTTTTTTGTAGCAGTGAGACATGAAATACATTATGAATCTTGGCTAATTATAGGGGTAAGGCTACTTTATATTTTATAAGTCCAATTCTCTTTTCAACCTTGAAAGATTCGATGTATCTCGGTGCTAACTTTCCTTTTATGCCAAAACATAACATGTGTTTTCACAGTGCAACCTTTAAAAACACTATGTCTCCTATATTGAATTTAAGAGGTGTCCTCCTATTATCTATATAACTCTTCTGCCTATCTTAGGCCGCTTTCATCCGATCTTATATAGTCTTAATTTTTTCGGTAGTAATCTCTTTTGTGTCGCCAACCTCCTCCCAATACACTGGTTTTCAACATCTTTTTCCATATAAGGCTTTATATAAAGCCATTCCCATCGTGGTGTGATAATTATTATAGGTGCAAATGGTCTTTCCGATTACCCCCAAACTCTAAGATACACACTCTTAATAAATCTTCCATTAGATCTTCCTTTCAGATTGTACATTTGACCGAGGATGAAAAACAATACTCTGATTTAATTTTGTCTTTAAAGCATGTCGAATACTAGTCCACAAACAAGAAATGAACTTGGGATCTTGATCTAAAACAATTGAAACCGGTTCCCTATGTAATCTCACTACCATGTTTACATACAACCATGTCAATTTATCAATTGAGTCTATCATTTTCATAGGCAAGAAAAGCACAAACTTTGTCAAATGATCTATAATGACCCAAACAACATCATTATCTTTTTTTTTTCCTCTATGTAATCCCGATACAAAATCCTTAGTGATATTCTCCAACTTCCATTCAGGAATTAGGAGCGGTTGCAAAGGCCTCACTAGCTTTTGATATTCTACCTTCACCTTTTAACACACACTGTATTTGACTACATATTTAGACACTTTTTTTCTTCAAATTTAACCACCAATAATTTTTTTTTAAATCTCTGTATATCTGAGAACTTCTTGGATTTATGGGATTCCTTTAACACTTCACCTTTAAAGGCTTTGTCATCAGGTAAATAGATTTGTTTGTCCATTACTATCATCCCGTCTTCTAAGATCTAGAAAGGAGTTTCAACTCATGATTTCACCTTGCTTCTCACCTTGTCCACTTTAATATCCTTTCGTTGAGCTTCTTGTACTCCATCTCAAAATACAAACCACACCTTTAATTGGGTTAGCAAGGATCCCTCATGTCCAACTTCCTATTAGAAGTTGATCTTTTTCAACTTTGTTATTTTTTTCTTGTGCTAGCCACCGGCTCATCCAACATTGTTTTGTTTTTGCAACTCGGTGCATCAACAATAACATTCACCCTTCTCGGATGGTAATCTATCACACAGTTATAATCCTTAATTAACTCCACTCATATTCTCTTTTGTATATTTATTTCTTTTTATGACATCAAATACCTCAAACTTTTATGATGAGTGAAAATCTGAAGTTGGGATCCATACAAATAATGCCTCCACACACGTAGGGTAAACATTACGATGGCTAGTTCTAAATCATATACTGGGTAATTAACCTCATGAGATTTCAATTGTTTTATACATATGCAATTACTCTCTTGTTGCATCAAAACACAACTAAGTTTTTTCTTAGACACATCACTATATATTATAAATCCTTCAAATCTTATGGGGAAGGTTATCATTAGGGGAAATGGTAAGCATTATTTTCAACTCCTAAAAGCTTTCTTCAAAAACTCTCAACCATTCTCATTTAACATCCTTCCAGGTTAACCGATTCAAAGGGGTTTTTATCATAGAAGACCCCTCAATAAGTCTTTTATAATATCTTATCAAACCTAGAAAACTATGAATTTTAGTTACATTTATCGGTTGTTCCTATTTCATCACAGCTTCAACCTTCCTTGGATACATAAATATCCCTTATGCAAATATAACATTTCCTAGAAAAACCACTTCTTTTACCCATAATTCACACTTACTTAATTTGGCATACAACTGATGATTCCTTAAAATTTGCAACACTTGTCTTAATTGTTACTCATGTTTTAAATATGAGTTTAAATAGACTAAAATATCTCTATAAAGACCACATAAACTTATCTAAATAAGGTTGAAAGACTCTATTCATCATTTTCATAAACAGTGCTAACACATTGGTCAATCTAAATGACATTATTAGGAATTCATAATGCACATAACAAGTCCTACATGTAGTCTTAAGCACATCCTACTCCTTAATCCTTAAATGATAGTACCTTAATCTTAGGTTTATTTTTGAAAATACCTTGACTCCTTTGAGTTGGTCAAACAGATCATCTATATGTGAAAATAAATATTTATTATTCACTATTACTTTATCCAACTGCCTATAATTTACACAGAGTCTAAAAATCCTATCTTTCTTCTTCACGAATAGGACTAGAGCTCCCCAGGATAAATTACCTGGGCGTATAAACTTTTTTTATAATAATTCTTGTAGCCAAAATTTTAACTTAACTAGTTTTGTTGGTGTCATTCCATATAGTGACGGGGCTGTAAAAGAGGCACTGTGTAATATATTAAAAGGAACCTCCACTTTTCTTTTTAGGCGAAATCCTAGTAACTCTTCTGGGAATACATCTGAAAACTCCTTAATAATAGGAAGATTTTTCAGCTTTACCCCATCTTTTTCTGAATCTATTATAAGCAAGATAAGCCACACATTCTTTCCTCAACAACTTTCTAGTTGTCATAGTCGAAATCACACAATTCAGTAGGACCTTCCTTTCATTTAAAGATCACTCACCTTTCATCAATTCCTTGAAGAGTCATTATCTTGGTAAAGCAATCCATTTATACCTTATAGGTACTCAACCAATCCATCTCTAATGGCATTAAATTCGCTACAATATCATGCCTTTCAATAGTAACCCTAATACTCGTGTATATATGATTCATAAATACAATATCCCCCAAAGGTGTGCTAATTAAAAACCTATTTTCTAGTTTAAGTGGTTGTATTTTTGGTTTATTTTTAATTTTCTTGCCACAAAATAGTGTGTAGCATCAAGATCAATAAAAAAATACATATAATGATTTTCTAATAGTAAAGTACATGTTACTACATTAGGGGCTGCTCAAACATCCCCATGGGTCATATGAAACACTCTACCCTTGGTTCTCTCCCCCTGTTCCCGAGCTCAACCTCTATTACCACTCGTTTTAGACTGTACTGGCTGGGTGAGTTTATCCATAATGACTAATAGTTAATAACTTTGTATCATTTGTCTCTAATCCTAGATATACTCAGTTTTTCAAGGGAAATCCTTCTTGAAATGTTCTTGACCTCCATAATTTTAACATCCACAACCTAAAAATAAATAGTCCTACCATTTATATCCCTTTTGTTAATAAATGTAACATTGATTTAACGATGTAAAACAATCTTTGGGATGCCACTACTCACATCTAACACAATGAGGATAAGTAACGATCATTTGTTCTGAAACTTCTTCAGCAGAACTACCTATAGGGTTCAATTACCCCCAATTGATCCTCCACATATGCTCTAAAAAGACCTAACAACTAATCTTCCTTGACTTGTATCCCCTCTCCTTTTTTTTTGAACTGGTTAAACTGTCTTTATCTGCCTTTCTTAAAAAGAGATGGTCTAAAAAGGTTTACTCGAAGAGTAGTCAATATCCTTTCTTTTACCAAACCTAAATTGGCTTTGCTGATCCTCCCTAATACACTCCTCTAAAGCCTAAACTGCTTCTATTAGATCTCTCATTATATTAAATCGTAATGTAATCAACCCCTGTTTTGAATCTTATAGTAAACCATCTTGGAATCTCTCAATCATGTGTTATTCTGTAAAAACATAATGTAGGGAAAATATAAAGAGGTCATTAAACCTCCTCTTATAATCAAGCACTGACATGTCATCTTGCCTCAAAGATAGAAACTCATGTTCTTTCATCTTATGGTGATATCTGGAATAGAATTAATTCTCAAACTATGCTCTATAATCACTTCATGTCCACAACTCTATAGCCTTCTTCGATTGCAGTCTCTCACCACAACTTTGTTGTATCTGATAATAACTTAGTGGCACAGTCCACTCGTAAATCATTTGACACTTTTATTTAAATTAAAGTCTTCTCCACCTTTCTAATCCACATCACATCTCATCTCTCTTATACTCTTCACAATCCGTACTAGGGTAACCATATTGTCTGTGGGTACCGTGACCACTGGAGCTACTGGGGCTATGAGGGCTGATGTACTATTTATAGTGTCAACTATTACCTTCACTAATTGTGCTAGGAAAGTGGGGTTAGTAAACAGAGTAGGAGCTCTCGTGGGTGCCACGTGTGGAGACACAATCTCTTGCCTCTGATGGTATGATCTCTCTAGTTGTAACACCCAAGCCTGTCTAAAAATGGTATCATCTTGGAGTCCAAATGACTTCTTCTGCCTTGACCAAATAGATGTTGATGGCACATGAGAGCTGGTATCTACTAAGGGATCTTTCCCTTGAACCTCTTCAGAATCCATAACCTGAACCCTCCTCCATACCAAAGTGGAATCCGTCCTCGCACCATGCCTTGGGCAAACCATCCTATAACAATTCAACATCATCATTTTCTATAATAAATCATGAACCCAAGTCAAGGCTCTGATACCAATTATAACAATCCCAAAATTTGGATACAATTTCTTCTTTATTTCTCTATGATAATTGCAAAAATAGTCCATTTTCTAAATTTAAATTTCTTCACAACACTAATATACTCATCATTTATGAATTTCTTGTTCACCCAAATTAAACTCTTTAATTAAGTTTCTTACCTTAAAGGGATGATAAGTCAAGTGAAGATTGTAAAAACAACATAAGTCTCTTTTAATCTCTTCAAAACCCTAACTCTCAAATTTTAAACTCTCATAACCACTTAAATACCCCTATTTTTTTTTTAATCATGTATTGACTCTTTTAATCACCCCAAGTTAGCCTTTTGTTAAAGATTTCATCAAGAAATGAAAGAAAGAAATCAAATAATCCTAATTCCCTTTTTTTCTCCTTGTGGTCGGTAGCATGAGAGAGAATAAAGTATTTATAGTGCGATTTTCTTGTTATTTGCATATTGACCCATATTTTTTTGTACTTTGTACATTGGCCATTAATCTTTTATTATTTGCACATTGACCTTCATCTTTTAGTCATTTGTAAATTGACCACTTGTTTTTTATTATTTGCACATTGACCTCTCTTTTGGTTTTATATATTTATTTTCTTCCACTAAGTTCTCACCTTTTTAACTATTTAGTACTACATTCACCTATTTTATTATTTTTACCTTGTTTCCATTTTCTATAATTTAATTTAATTATCATGTTTTTTTTTAAATCAGGGTGTTACAGATAAAGTTTTCTTTAAAACAAGATATTCCTACGTTACTGTCATTTACAGTCATATCAATATCACAGTCTCGTTTTGTCTAATCATCCTGTAATTTATCCATTCACAACACAAGTTAAGAGTAGGCATCCTCTACTCCATCAAGTTATCCATCCCAATCTATATAATAAATACATTATAACTCTACAATAAATAACATTAACAATTATGCATATAAGAAACATCTTCTCTCGATAGTTCACCACCTGTGATATTTATTTGTGAAATCATCTGCCTTTATCATGTCAAGATGAAAGTAAATCTCTCCTTCAAGTATATATTACACGGTTCTTCAAGGAATAGGTACCATTTTATGTGTAATCCTACAGTTCCCAAAAGTTTTTAATTAATATATATCTTACTCTTATTATTTATTATATCAATGTCTCGATTTCTAACATAATACCCTGAAAACTAACTCAACATTTCCTTAAATATATTATACCTTTATTACCTAGTAACCCTAAAATAGTCCTCAAATCTTCCATTGAGTTGTCAAACAACCCCTTTGATGTATCTTCAATGTTGTTCCAAAGATAACTTTTAAACTTTATACATCACACTATTAAAATAACCTTAAATCACATCTAAAATTGCAGCTAAAACAGTCAACATTTTAATACATTTAGATGATTAACCATAATTGGTTCAAACTTGTTTGATTTGCCAAAATCCTTTTCAAACTCAGTCTACACATAAATACAATTTCTTTGCTTAATTAGCCTCTAACACTTTGAAGTTGTGTTTATTAACATGCCCTCTATTTTTATTATCCAATTATTAAATGGGTTCCTCTAACCTTCAGGTTTTTTCACGCAATTAAACTTTCTTCCTCATGCTTATTAACATAAACCTCAAGGATATTTTTTCCTCTTTTTTTTTTTTATATATAAACCAACATCTTGTCTTATACAATTATTCTCCTTGTAATATTGACAAATCAGACAGTCAATCAAGTATCTCGATAATCATATGAAGTGACGCCGCTAGCTCCATTCAGAGCAGCTAGTCAAATCAAATGTCTCGATCATCAGTCTCATTTATGCCCTACTAGCTCTACTCAGGGCAATTAATTAATCAAATGTCTCAGTCATTAGTCTCATTTATGCCCTACTAGCTCTACTCAGGGCAATTAATTAATCAAATGTCTCAGTCATTAGTCTTACTAATATTAGTAGCTCCTTCTGTACAACTAGTCAATCAAATACCATAGTCATTATTCTCACTAACACCGCTAGATCCACTCAAGACAGTTAGTCAATTAAACATCTCGATCATCAGTCTCGATGATTCCACTAGCTCCACTTAAGGCATCTAGTCAAATTAATCTTTCCATGAAATTTACATTTTGACAATTACATATCTATTATATACATATATCAAGTTCACTTTGTTAATTATAATCAAGACTTTATCCATAAATGCATAAACTCATTTTCATATAGCAATTATCGAATTTCACTCCAAATAACTCATCAATAACCTGAAAGTCAGTCATATTGACATCACTAACTCCACTCAGGGCAACTAGTCAATCAACCTTTTCTTAATATTAACATTTATATAAATACATTCACATTTAAAGAATTTACAATTCTAAAAGCTTAAGAAATTCTATAAGCAAAAAAAGATGCAGTGCACCTACTTTAAGCCTGTGTATGTGTTACTGCTTTGTGCTATTGTCATGTTCTTATAGTCTTCCCTGTATAATTGGGGATACAATTATCATCAACAATGTATCTAATACATTGAATTCACTTATTATTCAATTATTATTTTCAAACTATCAGCAAGGAAAATCCTTAAAATCCCATAAACATACATATTTTTCATGTTTATATTTATTCTTATCAACTTAAATGTTAGAACCCCTAATCAATAACAATTCCAAGCAAATATTAGAAACTGATTAGTCCTAACTCGTTTAATCCACCCAACCCCAAACATTGTTTGGTGTTTTTATTGTAACTAAAGTTCTAGAACTTGGTTTTGAGCGTAACTTGTCTTTATGGAAAGTTAAGATATAGAGCTAAAACTATCATGAAGAAAGAAACACCCAGTGTTTACGGTAACATAAGAAATTTATCCAGTACTATATTGGTCTAGACCTTTCCTTAGTATTTAGCTCATATACGGAGTTATATAACTTCAAATTAATCAATAACATTCTCGTTTGAAAGTGAACATCCATATGTATAATTTTTGTAAGGAAAGTAACTCCAAAATCCATCGTTTTAAAGCTCAAAATCAATAATCATAGTAGCACTAAAAATCTCTCCAGAGTTATGTTAATTTAAACCTTTACTTAGTTTTTAGCTTATATCTGAAGTTATATAATTCAATTTTAATTAGGAATAATTTCATTAAGCTAACGTCCATATCTATAATTTTCATGAAGAAACCAACTTCAAATTAAATCATTTTCAAGCTTTAAATTTAGCTAGAAGTTGGATAGTGAAATCATTCATGGTCAATCTACATTCAAAATAACCTGTGAATTTTTCCTGAAATTTATTCCATGACTTGACATAACTCAACAAAACTAAGTTCAAGAGTACATTTCAATGACAATTACATACATGATTTAAGTTAATCTATTCTCCTCCTTAAATGGCTCATTTAACCGAACCACCCCAATAAGAGAATGGAAGTTCTCTTTTACATTTTTCATGAAATTTTCACGTAATCCATTCTTAAAACATATCTTTTCAGCATTCAAGTATTTATTCCAATGCCATTTAATTAAGAACTTCAAATCAACTCCGCCCTTATTACTAAGTTTCAGCCAAATCTAAGATTATAGCCTTCTTAGATTCTTTTTTTCCCTTCTTGTTTCCATATATTAATAACATTATACATGGCCATATAACATGATTTCAACATAATTTCAACTTACCATTACAAGAAAATTTTATCATTCATTTTCTAAAAGTTTTGGCCAAATCATGGCATTTAACTTTCATGAAATTTCTTTGGTTTCTAACACCTTTTCAAGCATCAATAACATCATTCACGATCAATTATCACATTTAAACCAACAAAACATCCAACTTTCAACTTTTTAAACCCTGACTCAAATCACACAACACATCACCTTTTTAGTTCTTTTAACTACTCATCAAAACAAGAAAAATCAAGCATAAGAATCAATTACCTAGTTTTGATGGCAAGATTAAGTGAATTTATAAAGCCATTTCCTCCATTTCTTCTTCCTTTTTTCCAAATGCAACCTTCATCTCTCTTAGTTTCAAGCTTCCTCTCTTCGTGTATTATATTCTAACTTTTCAATCTTTCAATTTTTTCTCTCAAATTTATTTTTTCTTTTGAAGATTTGTATTTCAAATCACCCAAATCCCTTTAATTTCATTAATTATCTCTAATACTTTCACCCTCTTAAGCTCGGTCAAGTTGAAAGTTCCACACATTACTATAAAACCTGCCAGTTTGTGATTTTTGTTAAAAAAAACTGAATTTTCTTGTTCAATCTTCACATAAATCATATCAATTATTTTTCAAAATATATTTATTCTATATTTTCCACCCTTATTTATTTATCGGGCTTATTATCATTTTCAAAGTAACGTTATCGATTTTTAACTGATGCTTACACTATCACTTTTCCTTTTTGTACTATCATTTATTTTGTTTTATTCCTTATTACCATACTAATTACCTATAACTATTTTTTTTTATTCATTGAAACTCGTTACCAGTTTCGCCGACATTATGAATTCAATTTTATCAATTTCTCCAAATTTATTCATGGAGGTCATCCATTTCATTACACGTCTTATATTTTTATTATTTCTATCATTTATTTTCTTTTCATCCCACTTTCATCACTCATCAGATTGGGATACCCCCCATAAAAAAAATTAAAATAAAATATGAAACCTAACTCTCAATCAACCTAATGTTGAAAAATAAAATTAAAAAATAATCAATTAAAAAGGGGACACAAAAAAATTACCCAAGTCAACCAGAGTTAACTCATCAAACTCACGAATCAAGGTATTAGATCAGGATAACCCAATAGAAAGCAAATTAGAACAAATTATAAAACTCAATTCCTAATCAATCAAATGTTAAAAGATAAAATTGAAAAAGAAATTGATAAAAAAAAACTAAAGTCAACCCATCAAACCCACGACTCGAATCATAAGAACAGGGATAATCTAATAGAAAGTAAATCAAAACAAATTATAAAACTTTATTCTTAATAAATCCAATATTAAAAAAATTTAAAAAATAAATTAAAAAAGCTTAAAAAAATAAGCCCCCTTATAAAAAAAGGAAGAAGAAAAAGTACCATAACATTTAATAAACAGTGCCTTTGTGAGGAAGATATTATTAGTGAATTCACAAGCTCTTTTAAATTTTTATTAATTAATGTTAATTTCTCAACACAACTTAAATTATTATATATGTTTAATTT